>Ga0157360_1000083_pt1 | contig 51310 bp, 44 predicted proteins | sample AttlaeALBM1_FD_111483 | JGI IMG/M metagenome (GOLD analysis project Ga0157360, IMG submission 111483) | Fungus gardens microbial communities from leaf cutter ant in Ribeirão Preto, State of São Paulo, Brazil - Atta laevigata ALBM1 | ecosystem: Host-associated > Fungi > Mycelium > Unclassified ...
CATTTTCGTGGGTTCGGGTATTTTCATGAGTGATGGCGTGCATTATGCGCCTTACGAAGAAGCGGTGCAGCGAGCGCGTGCCATTGTTCGTGCGTGTACCTATTATCAGCAATCTGATGTGGTCGCCGAGTGTGCCGCTGAGTGTAGTGGGGCCATGAAAGGACTGGCTGTCAGTACGTTACAGGCCAATCAAATGCTCCAGGGGCGGGGTGATTAGTATGTCTGCCAAGAGGAGTCCAACCATTGGTGTTCTCGGGCTTCAGGGTGCTTATCAGGCACACATGACTCGCCTGCATCTACTGGGTGCCCACACGCGATTGATATATCAGGCCAGAGATTTGGATCAGGTCGATGGCATAGTGCTACCCGGTGGTGAATCTACCACTATGCTACATTTCATGATGGAGGACGGAATCCGTCCGGATTCGACGGAGGAGGGGCCCTCCCTATGGCAGGCGCTACAGCGTTTTGTAACGCAAAAACCGGTATTGGGCACCTGCGCGGGGTTGATTCTTCTTGCAAAAGAGGTCGTGCCTCAGCAGTCATCTTTGGGAGCGTTGGACGTTGTTGTAAAGCGCAATGCCTATGGGCGACAGCGTGACTCGCGTATTGTATATGCGGAGAGTGAGCTGGGTGATGAGCTAACAGAGATGGTCTTTATTCGAGCGCCCATGATTGAGCAGGTAGGCCCTGATGTCGAAGTACTTGCCTATAGGGATGAACACCCCGTTCTGGTACAGCAAGGCAATGTAATCGGCTGTGCATTCCATCCGGAACTGGGTAGGGAAATGCGTGTTCACCAACGCCTGTTGTCTCTTTGCGATTGAAATTGTCAGGGCTCATGCATCCAAAATAATACGTGAGCCCTGATGATGCTGCCTTGTATCAATACAGGATTTCTTCAAGAGTGAAAGCGTTGATAACGCTGTATCAACTTGGGCGTTATTTCATTTTTAAGCAGTGGTGCAAGTTCAGGCAGATCGGGGGTGGAATCTTTAAGAGATGAAAGAGGCAACCAGCGGAATTCTTCGATTTCAGCGGCACAACTGATTTCAGTCGTGTAACTAACATCGTCGTTATCACTGATTTTATCTCCGTCACTATGCGACTCGTTAGCTATCTGATGTACTAAATAAGTGGTCGCCATTACCTGATAGCCTTGTTCATTGGCAGCATCCGCCTGAAAATGCCCCAATAATTCCAGATGACCTGTTGGCGTTACCCCGAGTTCTTCCTGCCATTCGCGCTTCAGTGTTACCTCGGGCAATTCATTGGCCTCTGGCTTACCACCCGGCAACATGAATGCCGTTGTGTTGTGTTTCCTAACGATCAGAAGTTCTTCTCGGTTGTTGACGTAACAACCGGCTACCACGTGAATGATGGAGTCGGACATATGGAGTCAGTAGCCTTGCTATGATTGAGGATTATGTTCCCCGCTTTTCTTTCAGATAGTTATTGTGAGTAAGGATGGCTTTTGTCCTTTTCTACTGCAAAGCGCGCAATTTTTTTTGCCATCCATGGTCCTGCCAGTACCACCGAGAACATCCGTAGAATTTGTAATGCGGCGACTATCCCGACATCGGCATGTGTATCCAATGCAATGATTGTCATTGAGTCCAAACCACCCGGACTGGTGGCCAAATAAAGGCTGAGATAATCAGAGCCGATGAAAAAATGCAAAACATAGGCGGAGATCGCACATAACCCAATCAATAGCATGGAAGAAACGATCATCATGGGAATAGCCTTGATGACATACATGATCGTGGGTTTATCAAAGCGCAACCCAACGTAGGCACCAATTACCCCATAGGCAATCGACAGAATGGGAAGCGGTAAATCGAGGTGAATCCACCCCAGCAGCTGAAGGGGTGTGGCAATAATCACTGGGCCTAGCATGGCACCAGCCGGAATCAGTTTACGACCGATCATGGAGCCTGCGGCGAGTAGCACCAATGTAATAATCAACATTACAGGGTCATGAATAATGCTTGTACTTCCCGCGGCCGGACTGGATGAGGTGCCGGAAGATGAGTGAAGAAAATGTGCGACTATGGCCCCGGTTAGTACTACACAGACCACGCGTACATACTGCATGGTCGCGACAACGCGTGGATCGCCCCCATTGTCTTCTGCCATGGCTACCATAACAGAGGCGCCGCCGGGCGATGTTCCCCATGCAGCCGTCGTGCCCGGCATTCCCCCGAAACGGACATTGAAAAGCCCAACCGGAAAACTGATAAACAACAGAATAACGGTAACCACTAGCATGGCAATCCAGTGATGCGCGATATTCATGATAACGGCGAGCGTGAATGCCTCGCTAATGAGTATGCCGATGGCCCCCTGACCAAGATTGAACCAGACGCGTTCCACTTTGAGGGAAATACCCAAGAGAGCAAGCACGATAGAGGCGAGCATGGGGCCAATAAACTGGCCTCCGGGGAAATGGATGTAGACGAGGCATTGGCTGGCAATACCGCATAAAACACAAAGGAGTAGCCAGCGAAGGGGGCGTGGTAGGCGTGTTAGCGACTGAGACAACGTGGTTATCTCCAGTTGGATTATTGGAATGGGCACATGCAGAAAGATAGTAGCTTAACAAAAAAAAGATTGGTTTTCTTTTATGAGTAATTGCCACCAGCTTCACTTCAGGTTGAGTCGTTGCTCTTTATCCTGTGAGTGTATTTCCCTCATTGCCCTTGGTATTTTCATACAGTCTTCGATAGGTTGCCTTTCGGTATGACTGCTGGGTCAATGATCCTCGCTAAAAGTCAGCAATGCGGCATGGAGAGCCTCGTTCAATGAGGTATGCAGTGGCGTGTGAATGCTCTCGGTTATCATTAGATTGTCGAAACCGCCGAAATTTTCGATAGTCATGCCGTCTTCCCTGACTCGCGAGAAATACTCGGTATGGATATCACTAAACGCCCATACCGGTTTTCCCAATCCGTATGCACATCCGACTTCCCACACCGTCCCTACATCCGCGGAAGGGCCTCTGAAGGGAGTGAGATTGGCAATAACAAAGTCTGCCTTGCGTATCAATTCCATATTATTGGCAAAGATGAGCGCACGCATAGCGGCCCCTTCCGATTCTTCGGGTAACTCGTTATCCATGGGGGTAAGTGGAACAAACCCTGCCTGACGTACTCGTTCCCTGATATATTCTGCATGTTCCAGCGCATTGGGAAAGAAAACATCTGGCCCTGCCAGATAGACTTGCTTGGTCATCCTGATCTCCCTTTCTATCGAGTGTATGGAACGACATGAAGGCGCAGATAAAGGTATCGGCCTTTCTATTGTTATTCTTTAATTGAATAACAGGACTTATTGTAATAACAAAAAGTATTGTTTAGGCTAGCGTTATTTGGCGATGGAATAGCGTAAAAGAGGTCACACTTGGCGTCCCCATTTTACCATGCCATGACTATACCAATAATGACACTCGCCAATGTCATGACTTGTTAGCGGAGACACACATCATGTCTACCCTTTTCGGACGTCTGCCATTGTCGCGTATGTCTTTCCCTTGCGCGCTATTACAACAAACCGTCAGAAGACGTCTTCTGACGTGCCTGCTGCTTCCTCTAGGGCTTGGTTATTCAGCCTTTGCCAGTGCGGACACTGTACTGACCAATGCATCCTTTGATGTCTCACGTGAGCTCTATAGAGCGCTTAATCCTCCCTTTATTGCTCAATGGGATAAATCCCATGGCGGGCAACTTTCCATCGTGCAATCGCATGCTGGTTCTTCAGCACAGGCAAGATCTGTCATTGAAGGGTTGAATGCCGACGTGGTGACCTTTAATCAGGCCAGTGATATTGACATGATCGCTCAGGCAGGATTGATCAATCCAAACTGGCAGCAACGTTTACCTCATCAGTCATCTCCCTATTATTCGACGATGGCATTTCTTGTTCGCAAGGGCAATCCGAAACACATAAAGACCTGGCAAGACCTGGCGCAGAAAGGCGTGAGCCTGGTCTTCCCGAATCCTAAAACGTCAGGGAATGGGCGCTATACCTACCTGGCTGCATGGGCGGCAGAACAACAACAAAATCACGATAATGAAGCAGCAACAGAAGCGTTCATGCGCAAGTTTCTTGGCAATGTGACTACGTTTGACAATGGTGGGCGTGGCGCTACCACCTCCTTTGTTGACCATGGGGTAGGCGATGTGCTGATCAGTTTTGAATCAGAGATAGACAGCCTGGCAAAACAGCACCCCGGGCAGTACGACGTCATTATTCCAACGGTGGATATTCTGGCTGAGATGCCTGTGGCATGGGTAGATGCCAATGTTGAACGCAATCATAGTCAGGTATTGGCACAGGCCTATCTTCACTATCTTTACACGCCCTCGGCACAGAAGATTATCGCTGAACATTACTATCGTGTGAGCGATCCCACTGTAGCCAGGCAATTTGCTCATCAGTTCCCGGCTACTCACTTGCTCTCTATCAACAAAGTATTCGGTAGTTGGGATAGCATATTGAAAACCCACTTTTCCTCGGGTGGCAAGTTGGATCAATTGGAGCGGCCATGATACGGGAGATTCTCCTTTGAAAAAACGCCGAATACTACCCGGGTTTGGTTTGTCGCTTGGTATCAGCCTGACCTATATATGCATTATTCTCCTTTTGCCAATAGGCAGCCTGATCGGACAGCTTTCCCATTTAAGCTGGTCATCCTATTGGTCGGTGATTACAGATCCCCGGAATCTGGCGAGTTATTGGGTAACCCTCTCCAGCGCAGGAAGTGCGGCGCTATTCAATATGGTCTTTGGTTTGTTGGCTGCCTGGGTATTGGTACGTTATCAGTTCCCGGGGAAACGCTTGTTGGATGCGCTGATTGATCTTCCCTTCGCGCTCCCTACAGCCGTAGCGGGGATTACGCTTTCAACATTGTATTCAACGCATGGCGCGTTAGGGCATTGGCTGGGCTTTAAGGTAGCTTATGCGTGGTGGGGTATTGTGGTTGCGATGTCATTCACCAGTATTCCTTTTGTGGTGAGGAATGTGCAGCCAGTGCTGGAAGAGTTGCCCCATAGTGTCGATGAAGCCGCCATTACCCTGGGAGCCAGTAATTTCCATGCTTTCCGTAAAGTCATTTTTCCCTTTATCTGGCCGGCTTTATTGACGGGCACGGCATTGGCGTTTGCGCGTTGCCTGGGTGAATATGGCGCTGTCATCTTTATTGCAGGTAATTTGCCCTACAAAACCGAAGTGACCTCACTGATGATCGTCACGCGATTACAGGAGTTCGACTACCCCGGCGCATCCGCCATTGCGTCTGTCGTATTGCTGGCCTCTTTGGTGCTTTTGCTCCTTATCAATAGCTATCAGGCCCGTTTTTTCCACCGTATCCATGGTAATCGTTAGGGGAGCTTGGTTGTGATGAAAGAAGTGATTACTACAAGAAACAACGAGCTGTGGTTAGCGCAGGAAAGACCTACTGTTGGCTCTGGAGTGATCAGTGTGGGAGGCGCCCATGCACCGGGTCGGTGATTCCACATGGGTGCGTCGCACACTTATAGCGCTGTTGATTGTACTGTCTCTACTGGTATTGGTGGCGCCTCTGCTGGAGATTGTGCACCAAGCGTTTTCTTCAGGAATACACGGTTTTATTACCAACCTGTGCAATACCTACACCGCCAAGGCCGTACTGCTGACGTTATTGATCGCCTGTATCACGGTTCCGGTCAATATTGTGTTTGGTATTGTGTTCTCATGGTTGATTACGCGGTTCGAATTTCCCGGGCGACGCATTCTTCAAACGCTGATTGATATCCCGTTTGCGGTTTCCCCCGTCATTGCAGGCCTTGTGTATCTGTTGCTTTATGGCCGTAACGGTTGGTTAGGGCATTGGTTGGATCTTCACAACATCCAACTGATGTTTGCGTGGCCGGGCATGGTATTGGTGACGGTATTTGTCACCTGCCCCTTTGTTGCGCGTGAACTGATCCCGTTGATGCAGGCACAGGGTGCGCGTGAGGAGGAGGCTGCCGTGAGTCTTGGGGCCGGCGGATGGACGTTGTTTCGTCGCATTACCTTGCCCAATATTCGCCTCGGCCTGATTTATGGCGTTATTCTGACCAATGCACGCGCCATGGGGGAGTTTGGTGCGGTATCTGTGGTTTCTGGCATGATCAATGGTGTCACCATTAGCTTACCTCTTCAGGTTGATCAGCTCTATCAGGACTACAACACTGTCGGATCATTTGTGTCTGCACTGCTATTGGCAGTGTTGGCGGTTATTACACTCTTTATTCGTGCTTTTCTGGATCATTGGCAACAGCGTCGGTTTGTTGCTGAGAGAAATGATGAAAGCAACGTGTGACGTGAAGCCGGTAAAGAGACTGAATGACTAATACCCGAGAGGGTAGACAACGTTCACCCTTCATTTTTCGATCAAGCCCATTCATTCGCTATCTATTTCGAATCAGGATGTTGTCATGAGTATTACTGTTGATCAGGTCGCACGTCACTACGGTCGTACGATTGCGCTGCAGCCCAGTTCTCTGGATATTCACGAAGGTGAAATGGTGGGACTATTGGGACCGTCGGGCTCGGGAAAAACCACGCTGCTGCGTATTATTGCCGGGTTGGAAGCGCCTTCTCAGGGGCGCATTACCTTTGGCGATAAAGAGGTGACTCATCTACATCCGCGATATCGGCGCGTAGGTTTCATGTTTCAGGATTATGCACTGTTCAAGCACATGAATGTGTTTGAAAACATTGCGTTTGGCTTGAAAGCGCGTCCGAAAAAGTACCGGTCCTCTACCCATGAAATCAAACAACAGGTGAATGAGTTGCTTGAGCGCATGCAGCTGGAACCGTTCGCCAAACGCCTGCCAGCACAATTGTCCGGAGGCCAGCAACAACGTGTAGCACTGGCTCGTGCATTAGCGATAAAACCGGACGTGTTGCTGATGGATGAACCCTTTGGGGCGCTGGACGCCAAGGTACGTATCGAATTGCGTCGTTGGCTGAAGCAATTGCATCAGGAACTGGGGTTTACCTGTATTTTTGTGACTCATGATCAGGAAGAAGCATTGGAGCTTTCGGATCGGGTAGTGGTCATGAGCCAGGGGCGTATCGAGCAAATTGCCAGTTCTGATGAGCTATACCGTGCCCCGAAAAATCGATTCGTATATGACTTTCTGGGCGCCTCTAACCTCCTGAAAGGACAGCTGAGGACGAATCGCCTTCAAGTGAACAAAGAGCTGGCATTGCAAGTGGGAAGTACAACGGTGGACAGTACAGCCGACGGCGACGTCGAGCTACTGTGCCGCCCTTATGACGTTGCTTTGGCGCGTGAATCGGTAGCAGGCCGCTCTCTTCCCTTCCATATTGATTCGATCACCCATGTTGGTCCCTCCGTCGATATAGCGTTGTCTGCCTCATGGAGCGATGCTCACTGGCACGCAGCGTTATCTTACCTTGATTTGATAAAGGAGGGTTGGGAGGTAGGGGATCGTTGCCATGGTATACCTCATGCTCTGTTCAGAGTCGGAGAAAAGGGCCGATTGCATAAATTGGACGTAACCTCGGCGTAAACACTGCTTCGTCAAAGCGTGGTAGGTATCGGTCTTTGTGACAGGTATCGGTCTTTTCATTTATTTGGGTACAAGTGGAGACTCAGCGAATGTCCCTGACTTTTAAATTCCATTATGGAATTTAAAAGTCAGGTTTTAATATTTTTACAGATATATGAAACCGCTTATTATCCCGATTTATACAAGAATGGATGCTGATATCCTCAAACTGGGAGCAGGGACATGAACCTACGCCATTTGATTGCTTCTCTTACCGCTACGTCGTCGCTGGTGATTTCCGTTGCTGCTCATGCGGCGACGTTCTCATTGTTGAATGTCTCTTATGACCCGACCAGAGAGCTTTACCAACAATACAACAGTGCATTTACCCAATGGTATCAGCATAAAACCGGCGATACCGTCAATATTCAGCAAAGTAACGGTGGTTCGGGAAGCCAGTCCCGCAGCGTCATTGAAGGGGTGCCAGCGGACGTGGTAACGCTTGCGTTAGCCTACGATATTGATGCCATCGCTGATCGCAATGCCGGCGTTCCCAAAAACTGGCAGCATTTGTTACCGGATAACTCATCCCCCTATACCTCTACCATCGTCTTTTTGGTACGCAAGGGAAATCCCAAGCATATTCATGACTGGGGGGATCTCATAAAACCTGGCGTATCTGTGATTACTCCCAACCCGAAAACCTCGGGTGGGGCACGGTGGAATTTCCTTGCAGCGTGGGCGTGGGCGCTCAAACAGAAACTGGGCAATCTAGACAAACTGCATGACCCGAAATATGCAGATCAGGTGAAGGACGCTCAGGCATACGCGCGTCAGTATGTGACGCAATTGTTCAAGCATGCTTCTGTTCTGGATAGTGGTGCGCGCGGTTCGACCAATACCTTTGTGCAGAATGGGCAAGGCGATGTGCTGATTGCGTGGGAAAGCGATGCGCTTTTGGCCAGCAAGAAATTGAGCAAGGGGAATGTGGAAGTAATCGTTCCCAGCCTGAGTATTCTGACTGAACCCCCCGTTGCCGTAGTGAAGGGTAACGTTGAGCATAAAGGCGCCGCGGCGGTGAAAGCAGCGAATGCTTATCTCCAGCATCTTTATTCCCCACAGGGGCAGACGATTATTGCTGAAAACTACTATCGTCCCCGTAATACCAAAGGCGTGCCGGAAAAAGACCTGAGTGTGTTCCCCAAACTGAATCTGGTGACGGTAGACGGCATCTTTGGGGGGTGGCAAAAAGCACAGAAGACCTACTTCGCTAATGGTGGGGTATTCGATCAAATTGAAGGGCGTTAAGACTCGAACCCATTATTCCAGGTCTTGACAGCTGCGATACTCTAGCGCCCCGGTTTCTTGAAGAGATCGGGGCTTTTTTTCATCCGATGTATCTCTACTTCGATATATCTACCCATAGAGTCACAACGCATTTCGATCTATCCTGTTACCTAACCTTAAGATTCATGGCGACGGGAGAAACACGTTGGCCGCCCAGAGTAATGTCATTCCCCCCCAGCTTCATGCCTTAGAGAAGGATACCAAGGCGCGTATAAGTGCATTATCGCTTCATCAGGCTATCCCTGACGCTAATGAGGAGCTGCGTGCCGATCTGCTTCGTGTCTGCCTTGTTTCCGAATTTGTATTGTCGTCGTTCGAGCGTTATCCAGCGTTGCTGCCTCGCCTCCATGCACATCATTTTCTTCAGCATGCGCCGACGCCTGAGCAATTGACGACAACGTTGAACGAAACACTGTTGCAGTGTGACAGTGAAGAAGCATTTGAAGCCGCACTGCGGCATTTCCGCCGAGAGCAAATGATTGGCATTATCTGGCGCGACCTATGCAGGCAAACAAGCGATGTCCGCTCGGCATGGGATACCTCTTGGGCAGTGACACAACTGGCGGAGGTTATCCTTCAGCAGGCCATCCACTGGCTACAGTGTTTTTATCAGCCTCGGTGGGGGCAGGCGGTCGATGAAGAGGGGCGGCCGATGTCATTGATCGTGTTGGGGATGGGGAAATTTGGTGCGGGTGAGCTCAACCTGTCGTCCGATATTGACCTGATATTCGTTTATCGCCATGAAGGTAGTACGCAGGGCGGGCGGCGTTCCTTTGCTCATCAGGAGTATTTCACCCGTATCGGGCAACGGTTGATTCATGCGCTGGATGCGCCATTAATGGAAGGCTTCGTCTTTCGAGTGGATATGCGTTTGCGCCCACTAGGGGAAGGCAGCCCTTTGGTCAGCAGTTTTGCTTCGATCCACCGCTACTATCAGGAGCAGGGACGTGAATGGGAACGCTTTGCTCTGTTGAAAGCACGCCCTGTGGCAGGTGATACAGCAGCAGGTTATCAGTTGCTGAACGAGCTCAAGCCCTTTATCTACCGCCGGTACCTGGATTTCGGTGCGATTCAGTCCTTACGTGACATGAAAGTCATGATCAATCGTGAGGTCAGGCGGCGAGGGCTGGAACAAAATATCAAACTGGGCGCGGGCGGCATCCGTGAAATCGAGTTTGTCGTACAGGTGTTCCAGTTAATGCGTGGTGGACGTGATACGGAGCTTCAAACCCCGTCGCTCCAACAGGCGATAAAGCAATTAGAGCAACTGGGCCTGTTACCTGCCGCCAGTATTGAATATTTACAGCACGATTACCTGCAGTTGCGAGACATCGAACACGTTCTTCAAGGGATGAAAGATACTCAGACTCAAACGCTACCCGCTGATGAGGAAGACCGTGAGCGCTTGGCCTATGCTCTGGGCTACACCCATTGGGATGCGCTGGCGAAAAATCTGACACCCTTGCGAGCACGCGTCCACGAGATCTTCGAGTCCGTCATCAGCGCTGAAGATGACGACGATATGTCAATGGCAAGTGATTCGCTATTGGACTGGTTTGCGCTATGGCGGGGCGAACTGGAAGAAAATGAAGCCCTGGCATTGTTGGCAGCCCATCAGTTCGAACATCCGCAAAAGTGCTTGAAGCGTATAGAGGCGCTTAAACAGTCGCGCCCGGCAAAAAACATGCAGCGTATCGGGCTGGAAAGGCTGGATGCATTGATGCCCGCGTTACTGGATACCCTTTCGACAGAGCATTTTGAAGCAAACGCTGAAAGCGTTCCTGCGGCTTCTTCGTCGGACTTGAGTCCTTCGGCGCTCGCATTACGACGTCACTTCGGACATCAGCCACCGGATATTGCACTGGAAAGAGTGTTGACGTTGATTGAATCAGTATTACGGCGTACGGCGTATCTTTCTCTTTTACGAGAAAGTGATTCCGCCCGTGTGTATTTGGTACGGCTCTGTGCTGCCAGCGCATGGATTGCGGATGAACTGAGCCGCTATCCGATGTTGTTGGATGAACTGTTAACCCCCGCAGAGCTTTTCGATACTCAAACGCGGCAAAGCCTGACGGCCACCCTTGATTTGGAGCTTTTGCGCATCCCCGGGGAGGATGAAGAGGCGCAGTTGGAAGCCTTGCGCCGCTTCAAGCATGCGCAGGTACTGAGTGTCGCGGCCTCGGATCTGGCCGGCGTCCGACCCCTTATGCATGTTAGCGATATTCTGACTCTTATTGCTGAAGTACTACTTGAGCGCGTGGTGACACTCGCCTGGCGTAGTATGGTGGCGCGCTATGGTGAACCCTCCGGACTTTTGACGAGTGATGTGTTAAATCCTTCAGGCTTCACGGTGGTGGGATATGGCAAACTGGGCGGTATAGAGTTGGGGTATGGATCTGATCTTGATCTGGTATTTATTTACGATACCCCTTCTATGGGAATGACCAACGGTGCACGCTCGATTGACAACACCAGTTTTTTTACGCGGCTAGGGCAACGCATTATTCATCTGCTGACCGCCATGACCCCCAGCGGTGTGTTATACGAGGTCGATATGCGTCTACGGCCCTCTGGCAACTCAGGGCTTTTGGTCAGTACCATTGAAGCGTTCGCCGAATATCAGCGGCATCAGGCGTGGACCTGGGAGCATCAGGCATTGGTGCGTGCACGTCCGGTGGCGGGTGACAGGCAACTTGGGCACCGCTTCGAGACCTTGCGCCAAGAGATACTGAGCCAACCTCGTGATAGGGCAGTATTACGTTCGGAGGTAGTGTTGATGCGTGAAAAAATGCATCAGCATTTGGATAAAACAGCAGGAGAGACAGCTCACTTCGATATCAAACAGAGCCCCGGCGGCATGATTGATATCGAATTCATGAGTCAGTATGCCGTGTTGGCTTTTTCTGCAACGCATCCTGCTCTTTTACGCTGGACAGATAACGTGCGGATTCTTGAGGTATTGGAAGAAGACGGGCCGTGGCCCGGCATTGATGTGGTGGCGCTGCGGAATGCTTACTTGGCCTATCGCGATACCAGTCACTTCAACGCATTGGAGAAAAAGGGGAGTACAGTGGTTGAAAGTGCCTTTGCATCTGAGCGTGCATTGGTTATCCGCTGTTGGCAGCGCTGGATGGCTGCACCGGACATGTGACGGATCTCATATAAAACAGTCATATGGGATAACGTCGGGGTAAAGCCAAAATTGGCCGAATCCCCATGATGACTTGTCGCTATTCGTTTCAACGGCTGGATATTGTCCGCTTTTTTTTCAGCGCCCTGATGAAATCGATCCCAATTCGATGCAGCGACCCACGGATTTCCTGTTTGGTATCGATCAGAGTAATGGGAGGGAGGTGGATTTTTTCTCCTCTTGGACTCTTCTCATCACGCTGGTCCACGCTCTCTACGGCGGATAGTGTATGGAAACCATTAACATAAGGTACCGATTGTTTGGGAGCTTCCAATAAAGGCCCTTGTGTGATGATAGGCATTTTGCGCTGAGTAGTTGGCTTGCTGCTTGAGAGCATGTGCAAATTGTCTATAGGGAAAGAAAGTAGCCGCAAAGCGCCCCCATAGGTTCGCGTACAGTCCTGAGTGGGCAGAATCACCTGATTATCATGAATAAACGGCGTACCGCCCATACGAGCACCGCCGCGATCATGATGAATGGGGCTCTCTGAAATATTCACCCATGGGCCGAAAATGGAAGTGGACCTGGCCAGCATTAAAGTGCTGGTGCGAGCCTCTTTGGGTGAAGGCAAGGTATAAAAAAGCCACCATGACGCTTCAGCGTGAAGCAGTGAAGCATCGATTCCAGCACAGGGGAATTTGACGTCTTCCACACGTTCCCACTCCCACGGAAATTCTTTCGACCGATAAAGTGTGAGGGCACCCGATTTATATCCTTCAGGTAACATCCATATCTCCCCCTCTGCTTCGACAATATAGGGGTATGAAAGATGCCAGGGCTCTTCCAGTACTACGCGATGCTCAAGCTCATTCAGATGACGATCCAGCAGGTAGACAACAATCACACCCTTGCGCGTTCGGTAATTATATAATTCAGCAAATACATAGAGCGTATCGTCACGCCATATACCGAAGGGGTCGGCCAGAAAGCAAAATGATGTATCCGCTTCCAGCCATGTGATCCCGGTACTCTCCAGACAGGCCTGCTCAGCGACCTGTTCGATCGGGGCCGAAATAATGCCAATACGCCAGATTTCAGTTTCGAGGAAGCTCATGGTTACTCCTTTATTCAGGGGCAAAGGCAGTCTTTAAGCGGGTGCGCCTTTGGGTTTCCTTCTCTAAATGAAACTAACGTGGCATTGGTCAGCGTATAGCTACAGGTGTGTCTTATTGAACATAGTGATCAAGGCGTGATGAAATAGTGTTGATCGCCTGTTCGAACTTTTGTTTGCTAAAAGTCCTGCGTACATAAAGTTGTGCATGTTGACCATAGCCAGTCAGAATATCGGGCGTGGCGAATACCTGCTCAAGTACCTGGCAGACGGCCTGCGAAATATTCCCCCGCAGAATAAAACCGGTTTTATTATCTTCTACATCATAACGAAGCTCACCGACGGGGGTTGCCATGACAGGCAACGCTGCATTCATCGCCTCATGTGCTGCCAGACACATCCCTTCGTAACGAGAAGGTTGTGCATAAAGGTGAAGCCCTGCCAGAAAACGGTTAACCTCATCCGTGTGCCCGGGGAGCGAGACAACGTCTTCCAGCTTCAATTGGCGAATCAGTTTTTCCAGCGCTTCCCTTTCAGTCCCATCACCTGCGATGGTCAAGTGTAGTCGATGCTTCCATTCAGGGTGTCGACAGATGAAAAGAGCAACCCCCTTGATCAACTGATCGTAATTCTTGACTTTATGTAGCCGTCCGACGCTCCCCAATTCAAGACGCGACTTGCCATCCCAGCCCATCGCAGAGGGTGCCTTTTCATCACTGATATAGAGGGGGAGCGGTAGTGTATGGCTCTGTGGGATTCCCATCTCGTCATTCAAATAGTGAACGACTGTTTGTGAATCACCGATCCAAAGCTTCGACATGTAACGCATACGATAAGTCGCACGGCGAACACTGGCACTATGTTTGAAGCTGATAATCGGTATACGGGTTATCCGCCCCGCCCATTGGCCGACACGAGTCCCCCAACTCAACGATGTCCAGATAATATCGGGCCGATCTTTTCGAATGACGTTCAGATATTTTCCCAATACAACCGGAAGGGGCCTACGTCTGCCACAAAGTATTCGATAGCGCAGTCCCGCGGCATCAATACGCGGGGCGGCCCCCATGTCACGCGGTTCGCATGCGATGATATGAACATCGTGGCCGAGCCGTTGTAATGCAGTCACGACTTCTGGTATGGAGAATTCGGCTCCCCCGGTTTCCAGGCTCGTGACAAGGTAATGTATTTTCATGCGTTCACCACCATCAAAGAAGGAGGTTAATTCCTCAAATTATCCAACCAAGACTCTAAATGGTGCGATAGGTTCTTTTTTGCTTGCTTTAATTAATATAATTTTAAGTTTTTTAAATGCAATATATTTTTAACTATCAATGATTTTTATTTTCACTCTATAGAAAAACAAAGTGCTAAAGTTGCTCATGAAAACGCAAAAATAGAGGAATGGAGAAGGAAAATTGGCCAATAATGTTATCCGGCATAAGGGGGCAGGATGCGTTCTACAAATAGAGAACGCTGGTTGGAAATGAGGAGTGCTTCTGGAGGGAGAGTGTCGAAAGCAGGGGTAAAAACCGATCGACTCAGGGGGATCGCCTGAAAAAGGCCAAGGGATGGCGTTGTTTTCCCTGATAGGTGAAATTGTCTTCTGCCAGCCATTGCTGTAAAGCGCGCCGGTGTTCAGGCCATTCGTAATCAAGAAGTGAAAACCAGGCGGTATCCCGATTCAGTCCTTTCACAATCCGATGCTGGCGAAATACACCTTCCAATGTGAAGCCCAATCTTAGTGCGGCTTTTTTCGAGGGCTGATTATGGTTGTCGCATTTCCATTCAACGCGCCGATATCCGAGCGCAAAGGCATGATTGATCATTGAATACAGGGCGTCGGTGGCCATGCGAGTCTGTTTCAATGCGGGAGAGAAGTTGAGATGCCCTATTTCGATCACGCCATTGGCGCTATCAATACGTAGATAACTGATAATGCCCAGAGCCGTATGAGGGGGATGTTGAGAACTCTCCGTTTGTTTTTCCACGATGGCAAAATAGAGCGTATCCTCTGATGCTTGAGCCGCCGACACCCATGCCATGAAATCTTCACGGGTAGCAAAGGGGTGCGTGGGCAGGTAACGCCAGTTTTCTTCCGCACCCTGATATTCTTGCCACAATGTGGCAGCATGGCGCGCGGTATCAAGGGGCTCTAACATCACGTAATGCCCTTCAATCACCGCTTTGTCGGGGGCCTTCACCCCCTGCCAGTCTCGTATCGCCTGAGTGGGTATTGTCATGGTACATCCCTTCTTTCAAGAGTAGTCCTTTCTGATGATTCGGCTTTGTGCGTATTTATCTTATGGTTCTTTAACAAGTGCCTTGATAATACGAGCGTCCAGCCCTTCCTGTTTCATCCCTTCCCGTACACCATTGCGATCCTCAAGGGAGCGATTCTGGCTGGCTTTTGTCTTTGCCTCGATGGAAGTGACAGTCAGGTTAACGCCCACAATGCCACGCAGCATGCCTGATAAAAATTCGGTTGATAGATCCGACATCTTCCATGGCTGCCCCTGATTCAATTGTTGCTCAAAAGAGTGGCTAAGCTCTGTCACATGGTGTTGAAGCCAGGCTGAATCGTTCACCAGTGATAACGTACCGTGGACGTGCACGACCCGATAATTCCAAGTGGGCACAGCCTCTTTTCCCTGTGCCTTTGAGGGGTACCAGCGGGGAGAAATATACGCCTGCTCACCATGGAAAATAGCGGTTGCCTGTAGAAATGGGCCTTCTTCGACGGCGGTATGTGTGAGCTCTTTGACGAGAGGATTATGGCGTGCCAGGTGACCCTGAAGGCAGGTGATCTTTGTATGATCGGTGTCGCAAGAAGGGATCAAGGGGAGATGGTCAATAGAATAGGGTACGTTGTCAGCATTGGGCCGCGCGACCACCAGCGTTGCAAAGGGATAATGCTGTATACCTTCAAGTAGGGTCAATTCGTCCTGCTCTGTGAAAAGACGCGGTAGATACATGTCATAAGCTCCCATCAGAGGCTGTCATATTGGCGTTTCAAATGACTATAATGGAGTATTGGTTCCATTAAGAGAGCCAGTTAAGGTGAATACGATAGGGCCGGTTGGTGCGCCTATGGCATCAGGCGAGAACATGCAATTACGAATCGAGGGCACACGTATTAATAACACCCGTATTGATAATAAATGCATTAATGACGAATGGATATGTGATGCGCTCTTGCTGGATATTCAGCACTCTCCGGCAGAAACATTACAGGCGACGCTTTATCGGGGAATACGTACGCTCATTGAGGACGGCAGGATAACTGCGGGCATTCGTCTGCCTTCAAGCAGGAGGCTTGCTGCCCGTCTTCCCGTTGGTCGTAATACGGCCATGCTCGTCATGGAGCAGTTGGCACATGATGGTTTTGTTGAAGCGCGTGCGGGCGCAGGATGTTTTGTTTCTCATGCCTACAGGGCTCGAAACGGTATCCACAAAAGTGAACTCCCGAACGTTCCAGTAAACAAGACCGATCATGTGCTTAAAGAAGAAGTGCCAGCCAGTGCAGCATCCGGCAAGGAAAGGCTCTCTGCACGAGGAGAGCGATTGCTGGACCTGAGCCAACTCAGAAATCACACGGGCGCTTTGGCTTTTTCTCCCGGTCTGCCTTCCTTATCCTTGTTTCCATGGGAACAATGGCGTCGTCTGCAACAACGATACTGGCGCCGCACACCCATGGATTGGATGCGCTACCACACTGAGGCTGGGTTACCCCGACTTAGGGAAGTGCTCTGTGATTACCTGACGTTGTCACGGTCTGTTCGATGTACTCCCAATCAAATCATTATTACGCAAGGTGCCCAACAGGCATTTTCGCTGATTGCGACATTGCTCGCAGAAGAGGGGGAGACGGTTTGGTTTGAAAATCCGGGGTATCGCGGTGCGCGTGCAGCATTTGAAGCGGCAAACCTGACGGTGGAACCGGTACCCATCGATAATGAGGGTATGGCTCCCCATCCTGATTTACCTGAACCGTCCCTGATCTACATTACGCCATCGCACCAATACCCTACAGCGGTTACGCTCAGCATGGCTCGTCGCATGGCGCTGTTGGCGCAGGCTGAGCAAAGTGGGGCCTGGATTATCGAAGACGATTACGACAGCGAATTTCGTTACGATGCCAGGCCGCTGGCGTCGCTACAGGGAATGGATACGGCGGAGCGTGTCATTTATGTGGGCACGTTCAGTAAGGTCATGTACCCCGGGCTTGGGCTGGGGTACATGGTACTGCCCGCTTCCCTGGCAGATGCGTTTCGTCGGGCCTCCACACGCCTGATGCGCGAAATCCATTATCCGCTACAAGCCGCGGTTGCAGACTTTATTGCCGATGGTGCGTTTCGGCAGCATATCCGGCGTTGTCGTCGAGCTTATGAAGCACGGCAGTCATTGTTGCGTCGATGCTTGCAACCTGCTGTTGACCGGGGGTTGCATTTGTCTGCAGGAAAAGCCGGCATGCATGTGTTGGCGACGCATGAAAAAGGGCTTGATGAAGCATCCCTGATTGCTATGGGGAGAGCACATAATGTGCATTTATCACCCTATTCTTCCTATTTTATGGCGGCCTCGAAGCCTCACAATTCGGATATTCAACTGGATGCTACACCTGCCAACACTTCAACAGGTCTGGTGCTCGGTTACGCAGCCGCAGGGGAGCAAGCGTTGGAACAGGCCTGCAATCTGTTAAATCAATGGCTTGAGCAAACAGGCCGTTGATATGCTGGGCTTGAGAAATACTTTCGGACGGGATCGCACTGGCACAAGGCCAGCGCTTTTTTCTATGGGATTGAGGATGGATTTGCTTCTACTTCAGATATTATTGCGCTGTTATCCCCATGGCACGAGCTATGATCTCGTAGGAATGAAGTCTCGTCTCCAGTGAGTAAGCATCGGATGAAATCATGAGTTCATCTATCCCCGTGCGTTCAATAACCTCATTCAGCCCCTGCCTGACTTGCGCCTCATCGCCAATAACGGCTGCGCCCAAAAACTGCCTGACATTGGCCTCTTCAATCGGAAGCCATTTCATTTCATCGACGGGGGGGTGCAATCGAATGGAACGTCCGCGGACAAGATTCAAGACACGCTGATATGACACGGTCGCATGATAGTGTGCCTGCTCTTCAGTATCAGCAGCAATTACCGGGATCGTCGCCATGGCATAGGGGGTTGCCAGATAACTGGACGGACGAAAGCGTTCGCGGTAAATCTGGATCGCATCCATTAGATAAGCGGGCGAAAAATGGCTGGCGTAGGCAAAGGGTAAGCCCATCTGTGCCGCGAGATTGGCACTGAACAGGCTCGATCCCAATAACCACACAGGTACATTCGAATTTTGCCCCGGATAGGCATGAATACGTTGGGTTTCATAAGGTTCGCCGAGGTATTCAAGCAGCTCTTCCACTTGATCCGGAAAATCTTCCGCCGAGCGGGGATCACGTCGAAGTGCTTTCATGGTCATGCCGTCAGCACCGGGTGCGCGGCCCAGACCCAGATCAATTCTTCCCGGATAGAGCGTTTCGAGGGTACCAAATTGCTCGGCAATGACGAGAGGAGGGTGGTTGGGCAGCATGATACCACCACTGCCGATCCGAATACGGGATGTTTGGGAAGCTACATGGCCGATCAGGACTGCGGTAGCTGCACTCGCAATACCATCAATATTGTGGTGTTCCGCTAACCAAAACCGGTGAAAGCCCAGGGCTTCGGTATGTTTTGCGAGCGAAACGCTATTAGTGAAGCTTTCAGCAAAGGAGCCCCGATCCCTGACGGGCGCAAGATCCAGTGCTGAGACAGGAATATTGGACATGCTCAATGTTTCTCCGAAAATGTGGCGTCCATTGAGCGATATCAGGACGGCTACTCTTCGCCCTCTCCGCTTCTAATATGGACGATGCCTTCAATTTCACTCAGTTTGGTTGTCAATTGTGCCAAAGAGCTTTTGCCACGCATATCCAGTGATATGGAATACAGCCGCTCTCGCGACTCATCCGGTGGCTGATCTACATTGACGCGCTCGATAATAAAATTGAGATTGGAACACGTCGTCAGAATCTTGCCCAGTAACCCGGGCTCGGTTCGATAGGTTATGGATATCCTGAGGGGAAACCATTGTCCCTTTCCCTTGCGTAAGGTGCGCACCAACCTGGGGAAAAGTAGCATGGCGACAAAATGGCCGACGGTCACGAACAATGCAATGCTAAACAGGCCAGCGCCGCAGGCCATCCCAACGGCAGAGGTAAACCAGACGGATGCTGCTGTTGTCAGGCCTTGCACAGCATCGCGCCGCATGAAGATAACGCCACCACCGATAAAACCGATGCCGGAAACGATTTGTGCTGCTACACGCGAAGGGTCCAGCGCGATATGGTCGCTGAACAGCATATCGTTGAAACCGTATTTCGATACTAGCATGATCAACGCGGATGAAAAGCCAACAACAGTACAGGTACGAAGCCCGGCACTTTTATGATGCAATTCTCTTTCAAGACCGATCAATGCGGATAGAAAGAAAGCGAGTGTGAGCGCTATCAATTGGACGCCCCATCCCATCTGGTCTGTTTCCATCTTTGACTCCAGAAGTACCGTTAGTGCTATATGATCGACAGATCATTAAAGATGACGTCTGTTCCGCTTCGGACATACCTTCATTCGGGTATGCCTCTCATTTGACGTGCTTCTTGTCGGGAAGGCAGGAGGAACAGTGTAATACGTGACTTGTAAGATCCGTAAGGCATCCACTTTGATCAGTGGATATTTGCATACTTAACCAAGATATAAAATATGGACTGGATTAAGTTAATGTTTTGCAACACAAGCATAGCTTATCAATTGAGATAATAAGGCCATATATCGTAAAAAATCATATTAACATTCAAAACGATGACTGCTCATTAGAAAACGAACATTTCCATGATCATCTGATCGTTCGACATACTGTTTTGTATTGAAAAGGCTTCACTTATGCTGTTATCTGCTGCGCTTCCAATGGAAAAAGCCGGATGACACTTGAGACAGACATTAGGGACAGGCGCCATGAGAAAAGAGAGTGGTGTGGTGAATAGCAGTAGGCTGACATAGCACCGAGATGAAATAGTACCGAGAAACAGAGTATAGAAAATCAGCTGTTTCTCGATATTTCCTTCCTGAACAACAACGTCATTGTAGGGTAACGACTCACGCGGAGCTCACTAGGGGAGTTCGTCGTTTGCAGGTTCGTTGGCCGCGATAGCCGCTTTTCTTTTCTTTGCTGACCGGCTGACGTTGGCAGCATTTTCCCTGGGGATGTCCTTGCGTTTGGCAGCGCCCCAATCCGCGGCATAGCTGTGATTCATTTGAGCGTAATCAAGCCGTTTATCGATAAAGTAAAGCACGGCCAGCTGAATTACCAGGACGGCTACGCAAATGCCGATACCCTCAATCATGTCGAAACCTCAGAAACGTGATAAATATGATATGGGTATATGATGACAATATTCCGGTAAAATTGATACCCCTGATAATGGCCTTCCACTTGGATTCTTGAGCGTGACTTTATTTTGGACGCTTTTGCCACCATATACGCCAGAAGTCTTACCGCAAACTGTATCGTAATGTGGTAAAAATACGTATATCACAGTATTGGTCGAATAAGTGTTATAGGCGTATTGGGTAGAGCAAATTTATTTTCCTCTACCACTGCCCGTTGGTTTGTTTACTCACGCAGAGCTGCTCGTGCAGTAAATGGTTTTTTATCAACATGAACTGTGGATTTATTCACTCAGGTGGTAGTTCGCCCACATCGCTTTGTACTACCATGAAGCCAATACGAATCTAGCGACATCACGAAATTTTGTCGGTGATCCCTCATTATTGGTGACCTCGTTGGGAATGCAGTGTGCAAGGTATCGTTTTGATGGCTATAAACCTTGCCTGCTTCACAACGTAGCCAAGATACGTAGCTATAATCGCCGATAAACGCTTAATCATCGCAGTGGTCTGATTATTCATCAGGCCATTGGATCAAACCAGGAGACATAGATGACTACGCAGCTGGAAGGACTCAAAAAGTATTCCAAGGTGGTTGCTGATACAGGCGATCTGGATGCAATCAAGAAATATCAACCGGTTGATGCAACAACCAACCCTTCTCTTATCCTGAAAGCGTTTGATTTACCCGGGTATCAGGAGTTGATCACCTCTACGATCAAGGAAGCAGCTTCTGAAGTGAGCGGTGAAGAGCAGGTGAGCCACATTGTTGACCGCCTTTCCGTTGCAATGGGAACTGAAATTTCCAAGATCGTTCCCGGTCGCGTTTCAACCGAGGTAGCTGCCAAACTGTCTTACGACAAGGATGCGAGCATCGAAAAAGCCCGCAAACTGATCGGTCTGTATGATAAAGCCGGTGTGTCCAAGGACAAGGTGTTGATCAAGCTGGCATCTACCTGGGAAGGAATTCAGGCTGCTGAACAGCTCGAAAAAGAAGGTATTCAGTGTAACCTGACACTTCTGTTTAGTGATGCTCAGGCACGCGCATGCTTTGAAGCAGGTGTTTTCCTGATCTCACCTTTCGTTGGCCGTGTCACTGACTGGTACAAGAAAGAAACCGGCACCAAGGAATACTCCGTAGATGAAGATCCGGGTGTTAAATTCGTTCGTGGTGTAACCAAATATGCCGGTGAGCGTGGTTATGAGACCATCGTAATGGGCGCCAGCTTCCGTAATACCGGGCAAATTCTTGGTTTGGCAGGCTGCAACCGTTTGACCATTTCTCCTCAGTTGCTTGAAGAACTCAGTTCTACTGAAGGGGATGTTACTAAAGGTATTCCTGATGTGACCAATAAGGTTGAACGTGGTCCTCGCTTGACTGAAGCTGAATTCCGCTGGCAGCACAGTGCTGATCCCATGGCCAATGACAAACTGGCCGAAGGTATCCGCAACTTTGCCAAGGATACTGACAAGCTCGAAGGGTTGATCAAGGAAAAACTGTAAGTCTTTTCCCGTGATTCCACAAAAGCCGGTCCTTATTGAGGGCCGGTTTTTTTATGGGGAACATTTTTTGTGGGCTCGAATCATATTGTCACTCTGGACGCGATCCTCTAGCCGTTAAATAATACGGAGTGCAGCTACGGGTTGACGTTGTAAAAATTCCTTTTCGATATGGCGCAGGCTCTGACGCTGACAAGGATAATTCAGACGAGCATATGCCTTTTCAATGTCCAGCCATTGGTACTCGTAGTGTTCTTCGTTCAGTGTGATTATGACATCCCTATCAATATATGAGACAAACACCGGCGCAACCGTAATGAGGTTTTTACGTTGTCGATAGTATTGCTCACAGATATCAGCTGTATAGAGATTACTGAGAATAACCCCCGTTTCTTCATGAGCCTCTCGCAGGGCTGTTTGCCATGCGCTTTCCCCTTCTTCCATCCCGCCGGCTAGATGAGACCACTCTTTGTCCAAATGGCCGCCTTTTCGCCTCAAAAGCAATACTTTATGCCCCTCTTGGTCAAGGCGAACAAGATAGAGAACAATAGATGAACATTGAACGGGAATCGAATAGCTCACAGGCATGCCTCGAGGTTGAGAGTGATGAATACAAGTGTCATTTTTTGGGCTTTTGTAAGTAAGTTTACAGATACAACTTTTGTTCAATACCTTTAATACCGGACATGTATCAAGCTGATGCGATTTTGAAGCTTTTTGTATCAGGATAAAAAACGCTGGTCCGGGGCGTTTAAAGGATAATAAACTTCGCACGAATGTTATCCTTACGGATTCGTCCAGCAACGTCAAAACCATTCGTTACGGTCATGGATGTAGTCTGAATGAATGGTTCCGCTTTCGTTGAACATGTGTAAAGGCAAGAAAATGAGTTCTTCCGCAATAGGTAATTCCCCCAAAAAGGGGCTAAGTGGTTCTGCGCTGGTTGCTGTTATTTCAGTAGTGGCGGCTTTGGGGGGATTACTGTTCGGTTATGATACCGGCATTATTGGCGTAGCCCTTCTGGGCTTGAAAAGCGAATTTACCATGAGCTCCTCTACACAGGAGATTGTGACAGGCGCCATCATCTTTGGTGCCTTGATTGGCTGCTTTGGTACCGGGCCCATCTCCGACAGGATAGGGCGCCGTATTACTACCTTCCTTGTCGGGGTGGTCTTTGCTGTCGGTTCCGTCATGTCTGCATTGGCACCTTCAATCGGCTTCCTCATCTTTGCGCGTCTGGTGCTTGGTCTGGCTGCGGGTAGTGCGACTCAAATCATCCCTGTTTACATTGCTGAAGTCACACCGCCCGAACATCGCGGCAAAATGGTTGTCATGTTCCAGTTCATGGTAGTGTTCGGTATCAGTTTTGCCTACTTCTGGGGGTATATGCTTGGGGACCAATGGCGTGTGATGTTTGCATTGGGCGTTATCCCGGCCATTATCCTGATGCTGGGGATTATTCTATTGCCTGAAAGTCCCCGCTGGTTGTTAAGCAAGGGGCGTGTGTCCGCGGCTGAAAAAGTACTGTTGCGTGTACGCAAGACCCGCGAAGAGGCTGTAAGCGAACTTCAGGAAATCGAAACCGTTGCCAATCGCCCACAGGGCACCTGGAAAGATCTAACCAAGCCATGGCTGCGGCCAGCGATCATCGTTGCAGCAGGTATGGCCATGTTTTCCCAGATTACGGGCAATAATGCCATTATCTATTATGCACCCACGATTCTTACGGATGCAGGTTTTGGGGACAAAGCCGCTATTCTAGCGACCGGCGGGGGTAGTATCCTGATGATTATCACGACCCTGCTTGGTTCATGGATGGTCGATAAGGTCGGGCGTCGCCGTTATTTGTTAACCATGATCCCCGGCTCCATTATTGCGCTGATTATCATGGGCGCAGTTTTCATGAGCGGTACAGGCCATTTCTCTCCCACCCAACAGATATTGATAGTCTTGTGCCTGGTACTGTATCTGGCCTTCAATGTGGGGAGTTTCGGGGTTTGCCTGTGGCTGATTATTTCGGAAGTATTCCCTCTTTTCATTCGAGGGAAAGGTGCGAGTCTGGGCGCTTTCAGTCATTGGACCTTTGACTTGCTGGTGAGTATGACGACTCTCAGTATGATCAATGCAATCGGATTGTCCTATGCCATGTGGCTTTATGCAGCCATTTCCTTCGTGGCGATGTTATTTGTCTTTTTCCTGGTACCAGAGACGAATGGCCGTTCTCTGGAAAATATCGAAAAAGCCCTGCGTGACCACCGCTTTTATCCCTTTAAAGAGAAGGAGTCCGCATAGTGTCATCTGCTTCACCTGCACCGTTGGTTTTATCGATTCAATCGCACGTGGCTTTTGGTCACGTGGGGAACTCAGCAGCTGTTTTTCCCTTGCAGCGAATGGGGATCGAAGTCATTCCTGTTAACACGGTGCAGTTCTCGAATCATACCGGGTACGGTGAGTTCAGAGGGGAAGTGTTCTCAGCCATTCATATTCAGGAAGTCATCGCTGGCTTACGTGCCCGAGGTGTTCTTGAACACTGTAGTGCAATCCTTTCCGGATATCTGGGCGATGCAGGTACGGGTGAAGTGATTCTTGATGTGGCAAATGAAATTCGTCGCCATCAACCTAAAGCACTTTATCTTTGCGATCCCGTGATGGGCGATGTCGGCCGAGGGATGTTTGTCCGTCCGGGAATTCCCGAATTCATGAAACGTCGGGCGGTTCCCCTTGCAGACATCATTACGCCGAATCAGTATGAGTTCGAATATCTTGTGGGGCATTCCCTGGCAGATACCGAGGATGCGATAAGCGCTGCGCGCGAGCTTTTGAAACAGGATAATGAGCTTCAATGTGTGGTGATCACCAGCTTGGCAACACCTGATGTTTCTGTGGAGAGCTTGCGCACCTTGGCTGTAAAGCGGGATAGAGCCTATTACGTTGAAGCGCCACGTATTTCCCTTGAGCCTTTGCCAAACGGAATGGGAGATACCTTTTCAGCTATTTTTCTGGGTGACTATTTGCAGCATGGCAGTATTTCTTCTGCACTTCTTCATGCAACCGGGACCTTGACGGAATTGCTCCAACAGACCCCTTCAGGTAGTCGTGATTTGCCCCTGGTTGCAGCTCAAGCACATCTTGTTGCGCCATCCAATCATTACACGTTACAACATATTGAGTGATAATACCGATTTACTGATGGTTGTTATTGTTTTATATCGTTATCACTCCCTACCGGCAGGGTGTGGATATCATAGTGTATGAAAGCACTCTCGCTTGAATGTAATCGTCACTCAAAAACCTATACTAAAAAGGTAACAGTATCCTGAAAACCCGACTTCTCTTGTTGGGTTTTTTTATGGATTGGTTTTTATATTCAATAAAAGAATATAGGAATCACTTTTTATTCCTTAATCATGAGAAAGAATGCGCGTTTAATAGAGGGGTGTTGATATTCCAACAGTTGGTATTCCCACTGATATCTCAACCTGATTTTTCAATAACAGGTATTCTATGAACTCATATGATGATCGATATTTTGGCTTTGACGGTGCATCGTTGGCGCTGGATGCTGATATATCTACACCTACAGCCAATTCACATCGTTCAGGTGCAGTCCTTGAGCTAAAACCCATGCAAACGGGGGCTACGCCACCCAGCATTCGTGCGACTGCGCTCGTCTTTGAGGATCCTCGCTCACGTGCTCTGGAAGAGCGTATCCGACGTTTTGCCAAGAGTGATGCCAGTGTACTGATCATTGGGCAAACCGGGACGGGGAAAGAGCTTGTTGCGCGTCATGTCCATGCCCACTCCGATCGCGCCAAGGGTCCCTTTGTGGCAATCAACTGTGCTGCCTTGCCCGAATCATTGGCAGATGCAGAATTGTTTGGCCATGAAAAAGGGGCCTTTACCGGAGCAACGGAAGCACGGCAGGGATATTTTGAAGCGGCTCAGGGGGGAACGCTGTTTCTGGATGAAATAGGGGATCTCAGCCTCCCGATGCAGATCAAGTTATTGCGGGTACTTCAGGAACGGACAATTTTCCGGCTAGGTGCACGCAAGCCAAGAGCATTGGATGTTCGTATCATTGCCGCCACGAATGTTGATCTTGAACGTGCCGTAGCTGCCGGCCGTTTCCGGGAAGACCTCTATTTCCGTATTAACGTAGCCCGCCTGGATGTTTTGCCTTTGGCGAAAAGACCATTGGACATACCTCCGCTGGTCGAGCACTTCCTGCAACTGTATGCACAGCGTAGCAATCTACCGGTACCTGCGTTGACGAATGAAGCAAAACAACGCCTACAAACCTACAGTTGGCCCGGGAATATACGTGAGCTTGAGAATGCCATTCACCATGCCATGCTACTGGCACAGCATAATATCATTCAGCAGGATGACCTTATGTTGGCTGAGGGGGCTACGTCTCGTGAAGGCCCTTCGCATGAAGAAAATCTTGAATCCTTGCTTAATGGGATGATGGATCATGAGAAAATGACGGATAGTTTGGACGAGCAGTCTGAGAAAACAGGCATTTTCGAACATGTCATACAACAAATGATTAGCCTTGCCATGAAACGCACGCGTGGTAATCAGGTTCAAGCAGCAAAATTATTGGGTATAAGTCGTAATACACTGCGCACACATCTTACTCGTTATGGGTACTTACCCTCTTCGCCAAGAAAACAGTAATAGGTCTAAATTGATAAAAGTTGGAACGTATCTTACGGATAGCACCAACCCCGGACGGGCGTCGGGAGGCTTATTCTCAAGTACCAGCACATGATTATAGTGATATGGCTATTTTGCCCTTGTTTCCGTATGCACTACTGAGTGGGCGGGGTATGTTGTAGTAGGTCGGCTTCAAATGACGCTCGGAAGTATTACTCTGTCTTTCTGTTTGCTTGTAGAGCACGGGAATGGATTTCAATCATCATGGATAGCGTATAACAACAAATATTCGAGATCAGTTTACAGGTTTTGTCATCCCTCTGGCATTGTTTCCCTGTAACATTGATTACGATCGAGTTTTGCCAGTACATCACGGATGTTCTGTTTTTAGATTGTATGACATAAAGCCTCTCGAGAAATATTGTTGTAGGCTCCACTAATAAGTATCGGTTAATCGGTGTTAAGCGTTCACTTTTATAGCGATCTATTCGAGTGTTATGTTGCTGAATATTCTGGCTCATATGCCCCTGTCTACCACACATTTGATTCTTACGCTCGCTGTCTTGGGCTCAAGAGAAACTATCTATAATTTATTATTGGTTAAATGATTGTTGTGCCCAAAAATATATTGTTATAACAATATATGTTAAGTGTTTTATGCTGTGTTAATGATTTTGACCTAGAGTATAGCAATATGTCAAAAATTCAGTTTTTAAGGAGTGGTAGACATGAAGCTGTTGCTTTTGCTTGTTCCAATAATATTATCTGGCTGTATCTCGGATGAGGGTATCAATAATTATAATGAGGCATATGATAATTGTGCTTCATCTGCTAGCAAGGCGACTAAGGATGGAGTGTCTTATGCTAATTGTATGAATAGATCTGGGTGGCCTTTGTTCGAGGCAAGTGGAAACTAAGTTAATGACAATCCAGCTTTTTATGGATGCATGATTTTTTGCTATATCTTTACTCCTTTGGAAAGAGGTAGTATATGCATTTTATGAAGTATATCTTATGCTTTATTTGTTGTATTTTTTTGTAGTTATAAAAGATTACTCTTGAGATGTCAGTATGGTTGTTGTTATCTACATTAACGGAGTGACTTAAATGAAAGTACTACTCTATAAAGAATATGATAAAATAAAAGGTGGACTACAGGTTGTCGCTGATACAGAAGGACACCCTACCAAAGCTGCCAAGCCGGATGATCCATATTCATTCGGACATTCCAGTCCTTTTCATGGTGGATCACTCAATCTGCCAGGAAATAATAACGTCAGTGTTTGGCATGGTGATCAGGTTCCTCATTCTTCAACTCCTCACACAGAAAATCCACCTCACAATTCACCTATACTTTCAGGTGGTGTTACTATAGTGCATAAGATATAGAGTATTAGGAGCAGGCTGGTTATCTTTTAACACGAAGCCAGCCTGGTTTATATCGAATAATTTTTCAGGTTTATGTGGGATATGATCAAGGCATTAATTATTGCTTTTTGTTGTTTAACTCCTTCTTTTGTATGGGCAGAATCATATAATAGTATTGCTCAGCAGTTGTTTGAAGGCGCCTATATTAAAAGTGGTACTTATACAAGTTATCTTATTGAAAGCAGAGTGAAAGGCGAGACTCCTGATTTTGATATTACACGCTGTCATAATGAGATAATGTGTCGATTAGTTTTGGCTGGAAATTATTTTTCAGTAGGGAATTTAAAAAAATTTGCAGAGGTGTACTCCAACATTCCTGTACAAGAAGTCAAAAAATCGCTTCCTGAAGATATATATGATGGCTATAACAGGGCATTTTCAAATCTAAAAATAGGTAATATGAAGAGTATTCCTGTCACTTCGGTTATTAGTAGGGATAATGTCAAAGTGTCTTATAAAAAATGGAGTAGTCAATATCACGTATTTCCGATAGTAGAAGTTAAGATTAACGGTAAAAAAACACCTATTGGTTTAGATACGGGTTCTCCAATGAGTAGTATTACCCCTGAATTTGCAAAGAACCTCAATATTCACACTATCGATATTGGTACTATTACCTCAAAAAATAGCTATGCGCCGGTCGTTGAAATATATAGATTTGGGCTTATACATGATCTTTATATTAATGGTCTAATGATTAAAAACTTGCCTGTTATGATAGGGTCTTCAGGTTATTCCGATGTATTGGGCCTTAATCTTTTTTATTTGTTTAAGAATATTACTCTTTATGATGATCATATTTTAATAAATGCTATGCCGAGTAAAAAAAATATTTTGCTTAGAGTGAGTAACTTGAGTGATGTAATAGGGTTGATAAATAAAAGAGTGGTAATTGCCAAGCTTGATGGGAAGAAAACAGGATTTGAAGTTGATACGGGTAATCCGCTGTATATGGAGAACAATGGGAGCCTAAAAAACTGTAATAAGTTCATCGGGATATATTACGATGAAACATCTAAAAAGCCACAAAATTATGCTTGCTACACGCCTGTTAAGTTCTCTTCATTAGATAATAAAATCCGTTTGGATAGGCATGCTATCGTACAGCCACTACCTGAATCCATCGCTGATCATTACTTAGGTGCCGGATTTTTGAGCGATTATCCACTCTATCTTAGCAATACGGGTGAAATATCAGGATTTTTCAAGCCTGAATAGCACTTAAGGAGGTGTACGATACTAATGCTAACATCCAGCTTAAATAAATTTGAATTTTGACGTGATAACGTAATCCCTCTATGTCGAAATTATTCATGGAAAATATCGTGTGTCAAACGTGTTCGATAGCATTCTTTATCCAAATCAGGTTATTACGAGTAGTGCAGGAGGGGACTTTTTCGGTCAGGTGTGGCCTTTCTGAAAGGTATCCGTCGCAACACTATACGTACGTCTTTGCCCTATTTCAGCTACTTATCATCTCTAATTCCGTAGCTGGTGCTAGATATTGCCCGATATATGCTGCAGGACCAAATGAGTTGATTTTCGCAATATTATAAATAAAAAAGAGGGTAATACTAAAGTATAGAGGTTGTTATCTCATAACATGTCGCAAGTTTCTCAACTAAGCGTAGAATTCAGCTTCGTGCAAGAAATGTAAAAAATAAGTGCAAAAGCAAGAAACTGAAAAACGAGATTTATAAACAAAATAGTTGGGGACTTTTCCGCATGCGAACACATGCTATTTGGCCAGTAAAAATACTGAGTATTCTTGTATTTTTATTGGGATTAACACTTCTTATCGGTGGGATTGATCTGATTTCTGCCGGCGGCTCCTGGTACTACGCAATATCAGGTATCTTCCTACTGGTCTCATCCATCCTACTGTGGGCCAATAAAAAGTCGGGTGCAGCTGTCTATGGCATCTTCTTTATTGGCACCATTATTTGGACGTTATTTGAATCAGGACTCGATATTTGGGGTTGGATTCCTCGTGTGGGATTGCCGGCTGTATTGGCGTTGTGGCTGGTATTGTGCCTTCCCAAATTGGGTACGGTGGGTATTAGTAAGCGGTTGACCGGCTCTCTCCTGGGAATCATCGTTATCTGTTTTGCAATTGCCATTTATGCAGTGACAGGCACACAATTTTCCTACACCTCCGGGGCACCTGCACCGGACCAGCCGTTGGTTAACAATGGTACAACCACGACGAACCAGCCTGACAGTGACTGGCAGGAGTATGGCCGTGATGCCAATGGCACTCGTTTTTCTCCGCTAAAACAGATCACGCCTAAAAACGTCGCTCATTTGCAGGTGGCATGGGAATATCGTACTCATGATCTTCCGCCCAAAGGAAAATCAAACAAATGGGCTGAAGAGAATACGCCGATCAAGGTAGGCAATGGCCTTTTCGTCTGTTCAGCGACGGATGACGTCATTCGTCTGGACCCTGCCACCGGTAAGCAGGTATGGCGTTGGAATTCAGGCGTTAAATACGACAGCGTACCCTATACAGCCGCTTGCCGTGGTTTGACCTATTTTACCTCCAAGGTCGTTCCTCAGGGGCAAATGTGTCATAACCGGATTCTGGTCGCTACGCTGGATGCACGTCTGGCCGAAGTGGATGCGGAAACAGGTGAACCCTGTGATCAGTTTGGTAATCATGGTCAGGAAAGCGTTATGCAGGGTATCGGTGAGTCTGTTCCTGGCTGGTTAGCCATGAATGATGCGATGCCGATTGTAAACGGTGTGATTGTCACTAACCATGAAGTACTGGATGGTCAGGCCCGTTGGGCACCTTCCGGTGTCATTCGCGGTTGGGATGCTGAAACCGGTAAATTCCGTTGGGCCTGGGATGTCAATCGTCCTGATGACCATGGATTGCCGCCGGCAGGTAAAACCTACAGCCGTGGTACCCCCAACAGCTGGACCACCATGACGGCTGATCCCCAGTTGAATCTGGTCTATGTACCGACGGGTAACTCCGCGGGTGACTACTACAGTGCTGAACGTTCGCCAGCGGAGAACAAGGTCAGCTCTTCCGTTGTTGCTTTGGATGCCACTACAGGTCATGTACGTTGGGTTTTCCAGACGACTCACAAGGACGTATGGGACTACGACATGGGGTCACAGGTCACCCTGTTTGATTACCCCGGTCCAAACGGTACGTCTATTCCGGCGATGCTGGTACCAACGAAACGTGGTGAGAACTTCATCCTTGATCGTCGCAATGGTAAACCGCTGAGCCCTGTGGTTGAAAAACCGGCACCTGCTGGCCACATTCCGGGTGATCCTCGTGCGCCTACTCAGCCTTATTCTGTCGGTATGCCTGAGTTCCGCAAATTCGCTCGCATTACCGAGTCGAAAATGTGGGGTCTGACACCTGTTGATCAGATGATGTGTCGTATCATGTTCCGTCATTCCAACTATGATGGTGACTTTACTGCGCCTAGTCTGAAACGTCCATGGCTTGAATATCCCAGCTATAACGGGGGGTCTGACTGGGGTAGCATTGCCTACGATCCGCAGACTGGCATCATGGTAGGTAACTGGAACAACATGGTCTTCCGTGACCAGTTGGTGACACGTCAGTATGCTGACAAAGCGCATATGTTCGCTATCAATGATCCGCGTTACCGTCCGGGGGCAAGTAGTGCAGAAGGGGCCGGGGCTCAGGCCCAGACACCTTATGGTGTATTGGTTAGCCCGTTCTATGCGCCCTTTACCAAAATGCTGTGTGACGAACCGCCTTACGGTATGATTACTGCGGTTAACGTACATACACATAAAGTGATCTGGCAGCATGCTCTGGGGACTGGTCAGTACAACGGACCGTTTAACCTTCCGACCCATACGCCCGTTAATGTTGGTGTGCCCAATAATGGCGGCCCGATTATTACGGCGGGTGGTTTGATCTTTGTATCAGCAACGACTGACCGTGAAATACGTGCCTTTGATGTGCGCACAGGTAAGGAAGTATGGCATTACGCGTTGCCTACAGGTGGTCAGGCAACACCGATGACTTATTCCGTGAATGGTCAGCAATACGTAGTCATAACGGCAGGGGGCCACCACTTCATGGGGACACCTCCGGGCGATTACGTCATCGCCTTCAAACTTCCTTCTCAGGAGGATGAACAAGGGAAATAAACAATAGGGTACTCACTGTTGCAAGAACCGGGGGATAAAACCGGATCTTGGTAAAGCATAGAGGGTGCCCGTTGTCCCAAGCTACACATTGCCGCAACCTTCATGTTGTAAGACATGAGTGTTGCGGTTTTTTTATGTCTACGTCGGGCAGGCGAACTGTTTCCCAACGTAAGAGAGGACGGATGTTGTTGCCTTTCCAACTCAAGACTTGGGAGTAGTTGAATATCAGACAGAAAAAAACATGGTTTTGAAAAAATTACCATAAAAATCATGGCGTTATTATCTGGTTCGAAAATTGCTTTTCTCTGGTATTGATTTCACTTATCGGAGAACCCTATGAGCACTGCAGATGCCAACGTTGAACAACCTGCTTTCACAAAACGTCCTCCTGCCAAACGTATTGCTTCAGAAGAAGAGGCCATTCGTGTTGCTCATGAGCTGGCAGCTGAATTCAAAAAAGGGGCGCAAGCACGCGATCATGATGCCCAGCAGCCTATAGCCGAACTGGATGCTTATTCTTCCAGTGGACTATGGGCGATTACGGTGCCGAAGGAATATGGAGGCATTGGTGCGTCCTATGTCACTGTGGCCCGCATCTTCGCCATTATCAGTGCAGCCGATTCTTCTTTAGGGCAATTGCCCCAAAACCATTTCGGTTACGTCAATATTATTGAGGCAAACGGCTCGGATGCGCAGAAGCAGGAGCTATTCAGCCTTGTCTTGCAAGGGGCCAGAATCGGCAACGCGCAGAGCGAAAAGCGTAATGCACGTAACACATCGTCGCGCGCACATGTGGGTATTTTCGAAACATTGATTACTCGGTTGGATTCACAGCGCTCACGTGTAGACGGCACCAAATTCTATTCAACAGGCGCGCTGTTCGCTGATCTCATTCCTGTACCCGCAACCAATAATGAAGGCGAGGTCGAAATTGCCTTTTTCGATGCCAATACCCCGGGACTGAAGGTTATCAATGATTGGAGCAGCTTCGGGCAACGTACCACCTTTAGCGGTACGGTTGAGCTGGATGGTGCTGTTATCCCGAATCGCCGAATATTACCCGGCAAAATCCCCGATAACCTGTCACCCAATGGTCCGATTTCACAATTAATGCAAGCAGCTATTGATCTTGGCATTGGTAATGCGGCCCTTGAGGATACGTTGACATATGTGCGGGAGCGCGCCCGTCCATGGATTGATAGCGGTGTTGAGAAAGCGGTGGATGATCCCTTGTCGCTATCACTCATAGGCCGTCTGGATACGCAACGCGATGCCGCCGATGCATTGGTGGAACGCGCTGCACGCCGTATTGATGAAGCCCGTAAAACGCCAAGCGAGAAAGCATTGAATGAAGCGTCTGTGGCTATCGCTCGCTCCAAAATAGCCACCACTGAATATGCACTGGAGGCAGCCCAGCGGCTATTCGAATTGGGGGGTACCAGCTCCACACTAGGTGAATTCGGTTATGACCGCCATTGGCGCAATGCGCGTGTTCACACATTACATGACCCTGTACGCTGGAAATTCCACCTGTTAGGCAATTATCTGCTCAATGGTGTACCTCCCAAGCGTCATGCGTGGAATTGAGAGCAGCCACCAATGGAAAAATATCCAGGAGGGCATTATGGCGGATGACATTCTATTTAATGCATTTGATATGAATTGCATTGTGCACCAATCACCGGGGCTGTGGCGGCACCCCAGGGATCACGCGCGTGGTTATAAACGACTGGATTATTGGCTTGATCTGGCAAAAACCCTGGAAAGGGGGCGTTTTGATGCACTCTTTCTGGCTGATGTGCTGGGTGTTTACGACGTCTACAAAGGCGGTCCTGAAGCGGCGCTAAAGGGGGCGGTACAAGTGCCTGTCAATGATCCGCTACCGCTTGTATCTGCCATGTCAACGGTGACAAACCATTTGGGGTTCGGGTTAACGGCTTCGCTTTCATTCGAGCATCCCTATCCCTTTGCACGACGTATTTCCACGCTGGACCACCTGACAGAAGGGCGCGTGGCCTGGAATATCGTGACTTCCTATCTGAATAGTGGGGCACTTAACATTGGCCAAAAAGCGCAGCTGGACCATGCCCAGCGTTATGACCTGGCGGAAGAGTATCTGGAGGTTTGCTACAAACTGTGGGAGGGCAGTTGGGAAGATCATGCGGTGGTCAACGATGCTGACCGTGGTATTTATACCGATCCTGCCCGCGTACATGACATCCATCATAAAGGACGCCATTTCGAGGTGCCTGGTTTTCATTTGAGTGAGCCCTCTCCCCAAAGAACACCCTTGCTGTTTCAGGCAGGAGCTTCAAAACGGGGAACCGCCTTCGCCGCGCAACATGCCGAGTGTGTCTTTGTGTCAGCTCCCTCTAAAGTCGTCCTGCGTAAAGTAGTAGAAGGGCTACGACATCAGGCTGAATTGGCAGGGCGTGATCCCCATGCCATCAAAATATTCAATCTGCATACCGTCATCGTCGATGAAACGGAAGAGAAAGCAAAGGCACGCCACAAGGAGTATCTCCGCTATGTTGATCTGGAATCAGCGCTCACGCTGTTTTCCGGCTGGACAGGGTTGGACATGTCGACATTTCCACCGCAGGCACCATTGGAACACGTTTCGACCAATGCCATTCAGTCGGCGGTAGAGGCCTATTCGACAGCCGACCCCGGGCGCGTATGGACGCCGGAAGAAATTGCGCATTGGGTTGGTATCGGTGGGCAAGGCCCCTTGACGGTAGGAAGTCCTGAACAAGTGGCTGATGAATTGGAAGGATGGGTGGCTGACACGGATATCGATGGTTTTAATTTTGCCTATGCCGTGACTCCTGAAACATTTGAATCCATCGTTGACCTACTGGTACCAGAGCTGACTCGCCGGGGCCGTTATAAGTCACATTATCGGGAAGGTACGTTGCGCCACAAGCTGTTTGGGGGCGGTGATCGTTTGCAGGCTCCCCATCCCGGGGCTGGGTACCGTTACCAGGGCTAACTCATAAACAAATAAGACAAGGAGCGGTGCCCATGTTCTCAGTGTCTCTATATGCCAAAAAGACGTTCGTCACCTTATGGCCCAAACATACGGTGGGGAAATCCACGAGAGTGAAAAATACAGAAGACAGAGGGAAGAGAAGCGTCCCCACCGCTCTGGTAAGGCGAGGCATAGTCGTCCTGAGTCTGTTGGTTTCCCCGCTGATGGCATGGCAGGCTTTTGCGTCTCCACTCCGTTTGGCTATCAATAGTGATCCTACTGATAGCGCGATATATGCGGCTGTCGCGGTTGCCAAAAAGCAAGGACTCGATGTTCAGGTGACTGAGCTGAATGATTGGGTGACTCCCAATACCGGACTGGCAAATGGTGATTTTGACTTCAACTATTTTGAACACCGGCCATTCCTTGCCAATGCGAATCAAAGTCTTGGTTTACACCTTGTCCCGGTAGGCTTCGGTATTGAAGATAAAACATGCCTGTACTCCAGCAAACATGCTACCGCTAGTCAAATCCCTGATGGCGCACGTGCAGCGATAGCCGATGATCCAGTGAATGAGTCACGTGGCCTCTCCCTCTATCAACGAGCGGGAATGATCACGCTTAAAAAATCCACAAAAGGGTTGGCTTCATTGCAGGATATTGCCGCAAACCCAAGGCATCTCAAATTCATTGAAATGCAGGGCCCTATGCTGGCAAGAGCCATTTCGGATGTCGATGTCGCTCAAAGCTACCCCATTTATGTCAAGGCTGCCGGCACGATGGACCCGAGTCATTATCTGGTCTGCAGCGATGATAAGACGGGCAAGTATGCGTTGGTTTTCGTTTCTCGTGAAGACAATCGTAATGACCCTCGCATTCAGAAATTCATTCACATTTACCAAACGGCACCGCAGGTGAGAGCTGCCCTTAATAAGGTATATGGCGATGCTTCCCTGTATGAGCTGGCGTGGCAGAAATATTCGTTGAACGCTTCAACTTCATCCTCTTCAGGAGGGCATCATGAGTAAACGTATTATCCTCAATGCCTTTGATATGACCTGTGTTAGCCATCAGGCTGCGGGCACGTGGCGTCACCCCAACAATCAGGCGTGGCGTTACAAGGACCTGGATTATTGGACAGAACTGGCACAGCTACTTGAGCGAGGTGGTTTTGATTCGCTGTTCATCGCTGATGTAGTCGGGGTCTATGACGTCTTTCGAGAATCTGTTGCCGGTGCGCTGGAAGATGCGGATCAGGTACCGGTTAACGACCCCTTTATGCAGATTTCGGCCATGGCCGCTGTTACCAGACATTTGGGTTTTGGTGTTACGGCGGCCGTCACCTACGAACAGCCTTATTTGTTGGCCCGAAAATTCACTACACTGGACCACCTGACGAAGGGGCGTGTTGCGTGGAATGTGGTGACGTCCTACCTGAATAGTGCCGCTGTTAATTTGGGACATCAACAACAGATTTCACATGACGAACGCTATAACATTGCTGATGAATTTCTCGATGTCACTTATAAGCTGTGGGAAGGATCATGGGAAGATGGCGCCGTTATTCGCGATCGTGAGCATGGTATTTTTACCGATCCCGACAAAGTGCACCCTATTCACCATCAGGGCCACTACTATCAGGTGCCCGGTATTCATTTATCGGAACCTTCTCCTCAGCGGACACCGGTGATTTTTCAGGCGGGGGCCTCCTCTCGCGGACGCGCTTTCGCTGCGAAACATGCCGAAGGTATCTTCATTAGCCCCGCGACACCTGAACAGGCACGCGAGGTAACGCAGGATATACGCCAACGAGTCAACGCCGAAGGCAGACATGAAGGGGATATTCGGATATTTACCCTGTTAACGGTCATTACGGCTGAAAGTGATGCGGCAGCACATGCCAAGTACGAAGAATATCAGCGCCTGGCCAGCGGCGAAGGTATGTTGACCTTCTATGGTGGCTGGACGGGGGTTGATTTTTCCACATTCGACCCGGACGAGCCTCTTGAAGCAATTGATAATGACAGTATTCGTTCCGTTTTGGAGTTGCTTGCCAAGGCAGATCCTCAGCGCCGCTGGACGGTTCGCGATATTGTTGAACGGCGGAGCATTGGCGGCCTGGGGCCCGTGTTGGTCGGCGGTCCGCAAAGGGTTGCTGATGAACTTGAGCGTTGGGTCGATGTGGGCGGCGTAGACGGTTTCAATCTGGCCTATGCCATTACCCCGGGAACATTTGCTGATTTTATCGATTTCATTGTGCCGGAACTGAAACGTCGAGGGCGCGTACGCGATCAGTATACCTCGAATACATTGCGCGAAACGCTCTTGGATACAGACTCCCCAAAGGTGGCAGAAAGTCACCCTGCGGCCCGTTATCGGGGAGCCTATGTAGGCAAGAACAGTGCGGCAGATGGTACCCGCCCGTCTGTCATTAAGGATAATTCGTCTGATGAGGGGAAGCTCCAATGAGTGATCAAGACCAGTTCCAGTCTACAGCGAAAGAAAATAGCGCCCATTTAGCCTCCACCCCTTATTCGGATGAGGCATTGCTTTCCGTATTTGCCCCTGTCTTCGAAAAAATCAAAGAGGGACAGAAAGCGCGGGAGGCTGAGCGCCAACTGCCTCATGAAGGTATTCAATGGTTGAAAGAAGCACGCTTTGGTGCTGTCAGAATTCCTCAGGAGTTCGGTGGATTTGGTGTCACCATTCCCCAATTGGTACGCTTGTGGATCGCTTTGGCGACGGCTGATTCAAATCTGATCCAGGCGTTGCGTGCGCATTTTGCTTTGGTTGAAGATTATTTGAATCGTCCGCCGAGTGAGTATAGGGATCGCTGGCTTCGCCGCTTTGCTGAAGGAGATTTGGCCGGTAATGGCTGGAGTGAAATTGGCAATGCCAAAGTAGGTGAACTACAGACCAAAATATCACCCGACGGTGATGGCTGGCGTATCAATGGTGCCAAATACTACAGCACTGGTAGTATCTACGCGGACTGGATCGATGTGCTGGCTGATGATAGCGAGGACGGTCGTAAAGTGAATGCGGTAGTCTCTACTCACCAAACGGGGGTGACTCGTCGGGATGATTGGGATGGTTTTGGACAACGCACCACAGGGACCGGTACGACGTTATTCGAAGATGCTTGGGTGGAGGGGGAGGACCGTATTGATTTTACTGATAGATTTGTTTACCAGACGGCCTTCTATCAATTGAATCTTGTCGCTGCACTGACGGGAGTAGGTAAAGCCATTGAACGTGATGTTGCTCAGGAAGTGGCGTCACGTACACGCGTGTATAGTCACGGTAACGCGAATCGGGTGGCGGATGATCCACAAATTCTGCAAATAGTCGGGCGTATCTCTGCACAGATATTTGCTGTTGAAGCGGCTGTTTTAAAAGCAGCTGAAGAATCCCAGCGCACCTATGAAGCACAGGTGGCAGGGGATACCTCAGCACGCGACGCCGCCAACACTGAGGCAGAGCTCTCTTCAGCACGTGCGCAAATTGTGGCTGCCGATCAGGTATTGAGTGCGGCGACCTCTCTTTTCAACGCGTTGGGTGCCTCTGCAACACGGGCAGACAAGCAGCTGGATCGACATTGGCGAAATGCACGAACATTGGCATCTCACAATCCTCTGATTTACAAGGAACGCATCATTGGCGACTGGGTGGTGAACAGACGCCTGGCCGACTCTTTCCGCTGGAGCATCGGTCAGGGGAAATAACTTCGGCTCTTTGGCAGTTCTGCCCTCAAGAGTTCATAACAAGGCTTTAAATGTAATCGCATAGGAAATGTAAACATAGGGGGGAGCCTGTGGTAATGAGGCTCTCCCTCTTTATTTCAGAAGGGCGCATTGATTCAGAAGTACATCGGTTTTGGAAGGTCAGTTTCAAAGCGAGAATATTCAAAAAAGTCCTTATTCTGCACAGTTATCCTCGCTGCAAGCCTTTTTTTCTTAAACCAATCTGTTGGTTGTATAGCCTTCTTCACGCTTGTCTCTATACTATCTTTTCTTAACGAAAGAGCCTTCACTAACTTGTTGTGTATTTACATGGCATTACGCGAATGCAGTGAATGAAAAATTGTTCTCCCCGCGCAATCAAAGCATGTGCTATTCATGTGAATATATATTTTCTGCTCTTCGTAAAAGGGTATTTGAATTTTTCAATTTTGTAGAAACTCTTATCCGTATTACAGTACCCATTAGTGAAAAGGTTTGTATTTTCTTGAGTTTTTTGAATTTCTATCCGGACAATGAGGATATCCATGAGCCAACCCCGTATTGTGATTGTAGGTGGTGGTGCCGGTGGTATTGAACTGGCGACGCGGCTGGGGCGTAGTCTTGGCCGTCGTGGTAAGGCAGATATTACGCTGGTTGATCGTAACCCCATGCATATTTGGAAACCGTTGTTGCATGAAGTGGCGGTAGGGGCCATAGATACGGATATTGATCAGGTATCCTATCTTAGCCATTCACATGCCAATGGGTATCGTTTTCAGTTGGGGAGTCTGGATTCATTGGATCGAGAGGGGCGGCGGATTGGTCTGGCGCCCATTCACGATAACGATGGCGAGCTGATTTTGCCGGAACGCCATGTTGACTACGATTATCTGGTGTTGGCTTTGGGCAGTATTTCGAATGATTTCGGAACCCCCGGGGTACGTGACAACTGTTTTATGTTGGATAGCCCTCAACAGGCCGAGAAATTCCGGCAGGAGATGCTGAATACCTTCCTGCGCAAGATATCCAACGCCTCAGGTAAGGAAGATGAAGAGCTATCGGTTGCGATTGTGGGGGCTGGTGCCACAGGAGTGGAACTCTCTGCTGAACTCTTTAGCGCCATGGATATGTTGAGCAGTTACAACGGTCATGATTTTCCGCGGAGTCGTTTGCGTGTACATATCATTGAGGCCGCTCCACGTATTCTTCCGGCACTCGGGGAACGTATCAGTGAAAATGTGTATCGTCAGTTGGAAGCGCTCGGCGTTAAAATCCATACAAATACGATGGTTTCAAGTGCCGATGAAAACGGTTTCGTTACGGCAGAAGGGGAGCGGGTTGATGCTGATCTGATGGTGTGGGCTGCGGGCGTGAAAGGGCCGGAGATTCTATCCAAACTGGGCTTGTCAACGCGGCCGAACAATCAGATAAACGTTGAGCAATCACTTGTCAGTGTTGATGATCCGCGTATTTTCGCGATTGGTGACTGTGCCGCTTGCCCGCAACCGGGCGATAAACTGGTGCCCCCGCGTGCACAATCTGCTCACCAGATGGCGAGTCAACTGGTCAAGAACCTCAAGAATGCAATGGCGGGGAAAGAGCTGGCGCCTTATGTATATAAAGACATGGGGTCTCTGGTATCGCTCTCCCACTTCCAGACCTTTGGCAGTCTGATGAATGGCCGTTCATTGCGAGGCCTGTTTGTTGAGGGATGGGTCGCCAAGCTTTCCTATACGTCTCTTTATCGTATGCACCAACTTGCCATTTACGGTTGGCCTCGTACTGTCGCCAAAGTGATTGTGGATCGCTTGAACCGTTGGCTACGCCCGAAACTGAAATTGCACTGAGGCTGGCAAGAGCCTAGAGGCTGAAAGGTAGTGATGCTTGGGTATAGCGGCTGAAAAGAGTCGCTTTCCTCTGCGAGAGGTTGTCAAGACGTGGTGACGATGGACAATCCGCTTTCTGGCTATCGCCTCGGAATAAGGGCTTTTATGTAGCCGTTTTCAATGGTTTTGACACCTTGGCTCTTGGTTTTTCGACTAAATAGTGTTCAAAGCCATCAGCGTCTCAAATGCTCAGCATTTCAAAAGTTATCAATGCCTTAAAATAAAGCGCCTGCCGGTATTATCCGACAGGCGCATTTTCGTGCTCAAGCATGCAAGAGACACTACTTAACGGTTTGGGGGTGCCATGAATTCAGGCCCAACCGGCTCCTTGATGTCACGTGTGAGAAGCTCATTGATCTCTTGTTTGTCCTGATCGCTCAGGCTCCAACCAAAGACACCCTCAATGCCCTCAATCTGACCGGGTTTACGTGCACCCCATAGCGCAACCATTGGGCCTTGATCCAATACCCAGCGAATTGCCAGCTGAAGAACACTCTTGCCATGACGGTCAGCAATAGGGCGAAGATCATCGACTGCTTTCAGATACTGCTCAAAGCGCGGAGGCTGGAACTTGGGATCGTTGCTGCGAAGGTCTGAGTCAGGGAAGTGAGTATCTGCATTCATTTTTCCCGCCAGCAGGCCGCGGCATAGTGCACCATAGCCGAGTCCCACCAACCCATTACGTTCCATGTAGGGCAGGATGTCCGCTTCAATGTCCCGTTCGAACAGATTGTAGGGAGGCTGCACCGTGCTGAGCGGAGCATGTTCCTTGAAACGATCCATTTGCTCGATCGAATAGTTGGAAACACCCAGGGCGCGTACTTTACCTTCCTTGATCAGTTGGTTCAGCGTATCTGCTGTTTCTTCAATAGGCGTTTTTTCGTCAGGCCAGTGAACCTGATAAAGGTCAATATAATCGGTTTTCAAGCGACGCAAGGAGTCCTCTACTTCCTGACGAATACGCTCCGGACGGCTGTCACGGAAAGGAGATTCATCTTTCCAGTTCAGGCCAAGCTTGGTGGCAATAACCACCTGATCCCTTTTTCCTTCCAGTGCCTTGCCTACGACCTCTTCAGAATGCCCAAAACCATACACCGGGGCTGTGTCGATAAAATTGACACCTTCTTCAAGGGCACGGTGGATGGTGCGGATTGAATTGTCATCATCCGGTCCACCCCACATCCAGCCGCCGATAGCCCAGGTGCCCAGAGCTACGCGCGAAACCGGTGAAGAGATTCCTTTGATCTGAATGGTGTCGTTCGCCATTGGGGTACCCCTTGTTTCGTTAAATGAAGAAATACGCTGACATTTGCCCTTGGTGAATACTTCGCCACCCATAGGTGGGCAGGTCAGCTGTCAACAGAATTTCTGTGTCCATCTACTTATTAGTTTGTACCACTACCAAGCGAATTCAACCCTTATCCCTCTTTTTTATAGCCTACTTTTCATAACCGGCTTTCGTTGATTGAGCAGGTGCAAACACTCTGATGGTGGCTTGGCCCTGAAGTTCGGCATGTGTTCAACCGGCAGAAAGAGAGGTTATAGCAGTCGGCCAAGCAAATCGTTAAGTTGTTCCTGTTCCTGCTTTGAAAGCTTATCGAGGAAAAGTGGGTCAATGTAATGAGCAACAGGTTTTGCCTCTTCTAATTCAAGGCTCTTTATCTTCAGGATGAAATCAGTCTGATTTTACTCTTCTTGTTTTCTTCTCTGGCGCAAGTCGGGTCTGCGCGCATAAAATAGACATCTTTCAGATAGCTACTCCTCCATGGATAGCTACATCGCACGATCTACAGTTTTGGATAAATGTTATGCGTTGGCAGGCAAGTGATGACTATGCTGCTGTCCCCATGCGTTCAGTTGGGCCGGTAAAAATCAAGGGAACCGAGGTCAATGCCGAGTTGCCATTGCCCATGGCCACCTACGAAACACCTCTTTGGCATTCTACCCATCGTGGAGCACTGGCCTGTAATAAGGCGGGCGGCATCAATGCAGTCGTAATGGACGATCGCATGACGCGCTCCGTTCTGCTTGAAGCGCCTGATATTATTGCTGCCCAACGCTTTGTTCAGGCGCTTCCGGGCTATCGGCCTGATCTTGAAAAGGCAGTGAGCGAAACCAGTCGTTTTGCACGTTTGCTGGATATCCACACACAAGTGGTGGGAACGCTGATCTATATTCGTTTTGAATATCAGACCGGCGATGCCTCCGGCCATAACATGGCGACGTTGGCTTCCGATAATCTGATGAAGTGGCTACTTGCTCGCCACAGTGAGCTTGGCTATGTCACTGTATCTGGCAACTATTGCTGCGATAAAAAGAATTCTGCCGTCAATGGCATTCTCGGGCGTGGGAAATACGTCATCGTAGATGTCTTGCTACCCAAAAGTACGGTAAAACGTATTCTCAAGGCTGAACCTGAAGCCATAGTTAATCTAAACATCAAGAAAAACCTGATTGGTAGTATTATCTCCGGCGGTGTTCGTACAGCCAATGCCCACGTTGCCAATATGCTACTGGGCTATTATCTGGCGACAGGTCAGGATGCTGCCAATATTGTGGAAGGATCACAAAGTATTGTGCATGCAGAAATGCGTGGAGATGATCTTTACTTTTCCGTGACGTTACCCAACCTGATCGTCGGTTCTGTGGGTAATGGCAAGGGATTGGATTTCGTTCAACATAATCTGGAAGCGCTCGGATGTACTGATCGTGATGCAGCGCCCGGTACCAATGCCAAACGATTGGCAGTGGGGGCGGCTGCCTGTGTGCTCTGTGGTGAACTCTCGTTGTTGGCCGCGCAGTCAGTCCCCGGTGAGTTGATGAATAGCCATGTACAGTTGGAAAGAAAGTCCCCAGAGAAGGGCGAGTGAAGACAAGGCGAGTGCAGAAAAGGAAAACAGGTTATGAAACTAGGTATTGAAGGTATGGCATTTGCCACGTCGCGCTATTCACTCGAACTCTCGGCATTGGCTGAAGCCCGGGGAATTGACCCGCGCAAATATGCCGTAGGGTTGGGGATCGATGCCATGTCGGTTGCCCCCCCCGATGAAGATATCATTACGCTTGGTGCCACAGCGGCTGAAAAAGCACTTGAAGGCATTGATCGGGATCAGATCGAAATGGTCCTCTTTGCGACTGAATCAGCCGTGGATCAATCCAAGGCCGCCAGTACTTTCGTACATGGATTACTGGGATTGCCGCGCCGTTGTCGGGTGATGGAACTTAAACAGGCCTGCTATGCGGGAACGTTTTCCATGCAGTTGGCTCTTCCTTTTCTTATGATGAATCCTGACAAGAAAGTGTTGGTCATCGCCTCGGATATCGCCCGTTATGGATTGAGCACCCCCGGAGAGCCCTCGCAGGGGTGTGCGGCTGTGGCGCTGGTGCTCTCTGCTCAACCCCGTTTGATCGAATTCGATCGTGAATACGGTGTGGCAACCGATAACGTCATGGATTTCTGGCGTCCGAATTATTCGGATACCGCTTTTGTCGAAGGCAAGTACTCTTCACGACTCTATCTACAAATTCTGGAAGAAGTTTGGCAGCAGTATACAGAACAATCGGATCGTTCTTTTGACGATATCCGCCACTTCTGTTATCACACGCCTGTCCCCAAACTTGTCGAAAAAGCTCACCAGAGTCTTGCCTCCCTGGCCGGTAAAGGGCGAATCGACAAGGCTGTAATGGAAGCTCAGTTAGGGGGCTCTCTGGATTATGGTCGCCAGTTGGGTAACAGTTACACGGCCACTCTGTTCATTGGGCTATGTGCCGTGTTGGACAAGAATGATGATCTGACCGGTGAACGTATAGGTTTCTATAGCTATGGTTCGGGCTGTATTGGTGAATTCTTTACGGGGACGGTTCTTCCCGGGTATCAGGAATATCTCCATACGGATTATCATCGCCGTCAAATTGAAGAACGTGAGGTCATCGATGTGCCTACCTATGAAACGTTCTTTGAAGCACCGCGGTACGACACATCCGGAGATATCACCATTCCAACGCATGCCACTGGCCCATTCCGTTTTGCGGGAACGGAACAGCATCGGCGGATTTATCAGTGTGTTACTGGTGAATAATGTCTTGAACGTGGACACCCGATAGGGCACTTGAGCAGAGGTTGACCAGAAAAGTGGCTATAAAAGGCTGATTCAACGTGCGATGACACCCCTAAAGCAGGGCTGGCACTTGTAGCACCCATTGTCTCAGCCATTGTTGCCGGGTGATATGCCATGGTAAGTACTAGGTAAAAGGAGGTATCAGGCAAAAGGGGGAAGGACCGGTAGCCCTTTTTGCTGGATTCGCTGTACCAGCCACGTGCTAGCCGGACCAAGCCCACGTTGCCGATGCCAACCGACTTCCAGCTCAATGCTTTTCTCTATGCCAGGGACATCGAGTGTGGCCAGGTAAGGATAAGTAGGGGAGGATGCTATAACGTGATCCGACATCATCGCCCAGCCTACGCCATGCTTGACCAGTTCCAGCATGGCAAAGTGGCTCTCTACCCACCACAGGTCGCTTGAGATTTTTTCGCTATAATGCAACGTACGCCGCCCCCGAGTAGCGACGATCAGTTGTCGAAAATGGGTGAGAAGCTCATAGTCCACGGCTTGTTCAGTGAGTGGATGGTTTTTTGCACATACCAGTTTCAGTGGTACAAGGCCCACCCGACGTGTTTCGATAACATCGCCACTCCTGGCTTGTGGAAGCCACAGCACACCAATATCAGCTTCCCCTTGCATGATCATGTCACTGACATCGTCCAGTAGTGGAAAGAGCAACGTTACCTCAACACTGGGAAATGCCTGCGCAAACTCCGACAGCAACCCTCCAATTAAATGTTCTGGATAAAATTCATCCAGTGCGATCTTTATTTGTGCTTCGACACCTTGGTCCAGCCGGTATGCGACGCCCTGAAAATGCTCACGTTGCATGATTACCCGATGTGCTTCTTGCAGCATACGTGTGCCTGATGCGGTCAACTGGGGCGTACGACCGCTTCGGTCGAAAAGATCAAAACCCAACTCTATTTCCAGATGCGAAATTTGAGTACTGACATAGGATTGAGCACGCCCCATTTTTCTGGCAGCCGCAGAAAAAGAGCCGCATTCAGCCGCTATGACGAATGTGTGGAGTTGCTCGAAGGTAAGGTTCATGGTGCGTTTTATGGATGGTGTAATGAGTGGAAAAGCGCAGTTGTCGAGAACATATTTTAATGAGCCTGCCTATTTATATGGTGGGGCATCTTAGTGCCCACATCACTTTAGAATCGTATGATTATTAAAGTATCTCAAAATGAGATGGATACAAACTTTTTATATCTCATTCATTGTAGCAAAGTGCTCCTCAATCAGTTTAGTCACAGAGGTTTGGCTCTAGGTTAACAAGAGCAAAGTCTCTGTTTTGGCGTGCTTATGAGAGGGAGTTATTTTATGCGAACCGTAGCAGACCGCTTGCGGCATGCGATTCTATTTGAAATATTCGGTTTGATTCTGGTTGTGCTTTTTGGGCCGCTCCTGTTTGGAATTAGCGTCGAGCACATGGGGGTCGTTGCAATCATCAGTATCATTGTTGCCGCAGGTTGGAACTATATCTACAACCTTATCTTCGATATGGCGCTCAAACATTATCAACACAACGTCCACAAAAAATTGTGGCAGCGCATCATACATGCCGTTTTGTTTGAGCTTGGCCTCTTGGTGATTCTTCAGCCTTTGATTGCGTACTACTTGGGACAAAGTTTGTTTGGGGCGTTACCGCTCACCTTTTCCCTGGCTGTGTTTTATATGGTCTATGGTTTTGTGTACAACTTGGCCTACGATCGTATCTTTCCGATCGAGAAGTAGTATTCATGCATACCGGCACACACTATTGGATTCTGGCACGTACTCGCTTATCAATATATGCTCGAAGAGTCATAAGCAAATAGGGATGTGTATCGCATCAGGTCTATCGTCGATAAACGTAATTTTCGTCAAATAGATTTCAGTCCTGATGTATAATATTGCTATAGTGGGTACAGGTTAAATGAATAACTTACGCGGACCCGGCATTAATGGCATGTCCGTTTTCGATTGATCTATGGAGGGAATCATGATTCTTAATATCATTATCGGCATCATCATCGGATTGGTGGGCGGTTATTTTACACGTGGCGGCATTTCAACCGATAAAGGTCAAATCAGTGTCGTTCAGGCATTCATTGCGATCATTACGACCGCTTTCCTGACCGCTGCGTTCCTGTGGAGCGGATGGGCCGGTATTCTAGCCATCATTGAGCTGGTCGTAGGCTACATTATTGCCAAAAAACTGGCTTCTTAAGCGCTGGTCACACCCTGATGCTGATAACACAGGGACGTTTATGACTTTCACAGCCAACGTTCATTGAGTTATCGCATTATTGGTAGATGAAAAACGGGGGAGAGTGATTTATTTCACTCTCCCCCGTTTTGTCAGGGCCCGATTCGAGCGTGGTTTATGGCGTTCTTGATGCTGGTACCCGTGATGTATACTGGTAAGAGATCCGAGGCTAATCTGTCATATCAACATCATTTTCGGTGGGTTCAAACTTGACCACCAGCAAGAAGATAATCGGAATGATGGTTACCGGGGACACCACCCAAAACATATTCGTGCCCATGGCAGCCTGCACCATGGGAAGAATGAATAGTGCTACTCCTGCCGCGACACAGGTAAACGCACGCGCAAAGCCAACACCTGTAGCGCGGATACCGGTGGGATAAGAGAGCGCTGGGTACACCATCATCTGCGCACCGGGACCAAACCCTTCTGCAAACAACCACAACCCCAACAGGATCAATGCAATGATGGTTCCTGTTTCGCTATGAGGTTGCCCCACAATCGCCAGTCCAATAAACGAGATAAACTGAAGGCCAAAACCCACGATAGCGATTGATCGGGTGCGGCATTTCCATGCCAGCCTCATTCCCAGAAAGGCGGCAGGTATACCGAACAGAGCCGTCAGCACCAGTGAGGCTGTGATGGTTCCGAAGACCCCAACGTGCAGAAATTCTGTCAGTATGGAGGGCAGGAAAAAGTTGATCGCCGTATATTCGAAGGAGATACAAAAACTCATGACGGCCGCAACAATGGTTCTTTGTCGATAAGGCGGTTGGAATAACTGGCGTATTTCTACCTTTTTGGTAGAAATCGCTGAATGGGTGTTGGTTTCTGTTGAATATCCGGTTTCTTCGAAAGTACGTCCGCTGATGGCTTCCTCCTGCTGTGGTGCAGCATGGGCCTTTATGCCATAGGAATGGGTCAGGATATCAGCTGCTTTGTTGAAATCTCCTTGATTGGCGGCCCAAAGAGGGGATTCGTTCATGAACCGGCTGCGTACTGAAATGATGATCAGTGCGGGGACTGCTCCGAAAATAAGTGAGGCTCGCCACAACCAGTCAATATGCTGTGCGGGAAGTAAAAAATAAAAGCAGAAAATGACCAAAAAGCAGGTGGTTGCAGCCAAATACCACATGGGATTCCAGGCGGCTAATCTGGATGCCTTATTCCCTTTTCCACTGAATTTGGAAAATTCGGCAAGATAAGACATCGCTACAGGTAAATCTACACCGACCCCCAGGCCCATTAGAAAGCGTGCTGCAATCAACACCCAGACATCAGGTGCAAGTCCGGCAGCAATGGCAGAGACCACAAAAAAAGCCATGTCAGCCATGAAAATCGAGTAGCGCCCGAACTTGTCGGTCAGCCAGCCGCCAAGCAGGTTACCCACGAATGTACCGACCACAATCGCGGAAGCCACGATACCGGTCAACACAGAGCCAAGATGAAATTCCTTCGCAACATCCTGCAAACCATACGACAGTGTCGTGAGGTCGTAGGCATCCAGAAAAACGCCCCCCAATGCCAGCAGGACGATCATTTTTGAGTAGTTGTTTCGTACGCCTCGTGAATTAATCAAATGGGCGACATCACCCGTTTTAGCGATTGGAATGGATGTCGTGTGAATGGGTATATCCGACACAATGAAATAGCCTCTTGAAAGATGGAATAAAGTTTCATTGTGAGACTGGAAAAATTTATCGCGAAATATTGATGTGTAATGTTGATATACTTGCTCGGGTTGTGTCGTTATGCCTTTTACGTATTGCCTGTCTTTCCAAACCCATCAAGGAGTTGGAAAAGCCATCCTATAGCGATGATATTTTTAAACTTTGTGTGTCAGGAGAATTCTGAAAGAGTGAGGACACTAGGCTGACATCCTGTAATGTGAGATCCCCTGCTTCCCAATGCAGTGATAGCCAAGCCAGAATTTCATTGTAACGAGCCTGCTTCAATCCATTAATGGCTTGATAGTATTGTTGTTCTGCATTCAGCAGATCAAGATAGGTCCGTTCACCACCTTGTATACTTTTACGAGTGGCATTGATTTGTTCTTTTGCAGCCTGAATGGCATATACATAGGCTGCATCCAATTGCTTGCTTTCAAGTAATATTCTGTATTGATGACCCAGATCTTCCAGTATTTGTAACCGAGTATTATCCAATTGGCTTTGGGCTTCCTGCAATTGATCCACCGCTTGGTCGGTTTGAGCAGATACTAATCCTCCTTGATATAGCGGTAGATTGACCTCTATCCCTACAGCGGTCGAATTATAGTGTTGCCCCAACTCTGTTACATCATTGGAATCACTTATATTCTTGTCGATAAATGCTTTGACAGTAGGTAGATGTCCTGCTCGCGCCTGATTGGCCTTTTCCTGAGTGGATTGCACTAGATATTGACTCGCTTCGAGCTCAGGATTATGTGCAAGCGCATCCTGTTGCCACTCACTCATCGTTTTGGCAGGGCTTAATGATAGGGGGGAGGTTGATTCGAGGCTTTTCAGAGTTCCTTCCAGCACGGGAATACCCAAGGTCATAGCGAGTTGGTCACGTGTATCCACAATATTATTTTGTGCTTCGTTTTCCTGGGCATCCAGTAACCTAAGGCGTGATGAAATTTCTATCTCATCTGTTCTAGTCCCTTGGCCTTCAAGGAAAAAAACATGGGCCTGTTTTTGATTTTGTTCCAGAGATTTTTTCTGCGCTTCAATAAGTGTCAACTGATCCTGTGAATACAAGGCAGATATATAAGCCTTGAGTACCTGAATGGCGAGTGTTTGACGAGCGCGTTCTTCCGTATATTGGGCTGCGTGCGCCTGTTCACTCCCTTGTTTGAAATGCTCATAGGTAGCCATGTCAAAAAGGGGCTGACTCAGTGATAGACCTGAAGAATAGCTGGTATAGCGGTCCTTTTGTGCATAACTGCCAAACTGGTTTTGTTGCCGAGAGAAAAGATGGTTTTTAGCCCTGGAGTAGTTATAACTTATTTGAGGCAACAATCCTGCCATGGCCATACGACGACCAGCGATGTCACTGGCATGCCTCTGTTGGGCAATTTGCCATTGTGGATTATTGGAGAGGGCAATGCGGTAAGCGCCCAGGAAATCCATTACAGGAGCCTCATTCGCTACTACAGGCTTGCTTATCGTCGCTCCGATAAGCAAGCCAACGGCAATGTGGGTAAAGTGATATAAAATGCGCGGTTTCACTAAACACTCCATGCCGTATCTATTCTGTCCAGCAAGGGTTTAAACAGGTAATTGAGAAGTGTTCGTTTTCCACTTCGGACGAATATTTGTACAGGCATACCCGCATCCAGAGATTGCCCTTTGATTTTGTCAAGCTGATCAACAGGAATATCGACTTCAATACTGTAGTAGGGACGGCCCGTATGTGGGTCGGTTAGTCTGTCGGCAGATACCGTATGAACATTACCTTGAAGACGCGGGGTTTTACTACGACTAAGCGAAGTAAAGGCCAGCTCAACATGTTGACCGGCGTGCACATGATCGACATCTGCTACCGGTAAACGTCCTTGAACCGTGAGGGCTTGATTGACCGGAACGACATCCATCAAAGGGGCCCCTGCTTGAACGACGCCACCGATTGTGTGGACCCTGGAATTCATGATGATACCGTCGACGGGCGTATCGAGTGTCTGATGGGCAAGCATGAATTTATAGAGTGCCTGCTTCTGTTCGAGCTGTGCTACATGCTCGGATGTGGAGACGAGTTGTGAACTTGTATCACGCAGGAAATTATCTTTAACGGTCAGAATAGAGGTTCGTGTCTCTATTATCGTATCTTTCGTCTGTGCGATTTGCCCCACAATTCCGGCAATATCGCTTGTGAGCTGACTCTTTTGCTGAGCAAGGGCAAGTGCTTTGTTCCTTGGGATATAGCCCTCGACGGCGAGTGTATTCAAGCTATTCCATTGTTCATTGACCAATGACAATTGCTCACGTTTTGCTGCCAATGATGCTTCTAGACCAGTGAGTAAGGCTTTTTTGCCCATCAATGCTGC
>Ga0157360_1000084_pt1 | contig 51045 bp, 45 predicted proteins | sample AttlaeALBM1_FD_111483 | JGI IMG/M metagenome (GOLD analysis project Ga0157360, IMG submission 111483) | Fungus gardens microbial communities from leaf cutter ant in Ribeirão Preto, State of São Paulo, Brazil - Atta laevigata ALBM1 | ecosystem: Host-associated > Fungi > Mycelium > Unclassified ...
GCAGCGTCGGACCGTCGCCCAGCGTGATGCGGCTGCCGCTGTCCGGGGCGTGCACCCCGGAGATAACTTTGATCAGAGTGCTCTTGCCACAGCCGTTGGTACCAGCGAGACAGTGCACTTCGCCTGCCAGCAGGGTCAGGGAGATATCGCTCAGCGCGCGGTTACCACCAAATGTTTTCGACAGATTCTCGAGCGCAATCAGTGTCTGTGGAATGACCTCTTGCATATCAGAGCCCCATTTTGACCAGTTTTGGCAGGTTGTCTTTGTCCAGACTTTCGGTGCTGTTGCCCAGGATGGTGTGGGTGGCTTCATCCACTTTGACTTTGCCCAGCCCCTCGATCGTCATGCCGTCGGTGATCGGCTCTTTCTTCTGCATCATGTCGGCGATGCGGACAAAGACCTCGCCAGCGGTCTGCGGATTCCAGATGTAGCCGCCTTTAATGGCGTTACGCTGCACCAGCGAGGCACCCTGGCCCGGACTGAAGGAGCCAATCACGCAGACCTGGTCGATTTTTTTCCGGTTCATAACCGCCCGTCCGGCGCCGATCGGCCCCTGTGAGCCAAACGCCAGGATCCCTTTCAGATCCGGGTATTTGGACATCAGCTCATTGGTGGTACGGATGGAGTCATCCAGCGATTCGCCGACGCCAAATTTGTCGGTGACCAGCTGCATTTTGGGGTAGTGCGCTTTCTGATAAGTGAGCGCAGCATCGGTCCACTGCTGATGCAGCGGCACCGTCAGGCTGCCGACATACATGGCATATTTGCCTTCGTCGTGCATGCAGCTCGCCAGGGCTTTCATGTGGTTGATGCCGTGGGTGGTCGCATCGACCAGTTCGAAGTCCCAGTTGGCGCCCTGCTGGCCGGGTGACTCATGCGTAATCACTTCGATACCGGCGTCACGCGCCCGTTTCAGCACCGGCTCCAGCACTTTCGGGTCGTTGGGAACGACGCCGATGATATCGACCTTCTGTGCAATCAGATCTTCAATGGCACGCACCTGAAGCGCCGGGTCAGCGGCGGTCGGCCCGACCATCCACGCATCGATACCGCGTTTGGCGGCTTCGCTTTTAATGCCCGCTTCCATGGCATTAAACCAGGGAATGCCGCCTATTTTGACCACGATACCCATACGTAATTTCTCTGCGGCATGGGCACCGGTGGCGGCAAACAGGGCAAGCAGAGAGCAGGCGATAAGATGTTTTTTCATACAGACTCCTGGTTAATTTTTAATTAGCTGCATGGATTGATAACGCTGAGAACAGACAATGACGTTGACACCATTCCATGCCAGTTCCTGTTCAAGCTCTTTATCTTTTAATTGGTCGGTAATAAGAAAATCGACATCACGGTAGTGACAGATGCGGGCAAAAGAGGGGCGCAGAAATTTACTGCCATCCATTAAAAGATGTTTTCTTTCTGCGGCCAGCAGCATCTGTTGTTTCAGGTGCGCATTATTCTCATTGCCTTCGCGTAAATATCCGTCGTTGCCCAGACTGCTACAGGAAAAAAAGATTTTATTAATCTGAAATTCGCGCAGCGGCTGCTCGGCCACCACGCCGTGAAAATCTTCATCGCGATCGGAATATTCTCCCCCCAGGCAGATCGTGCGGATACTGCCGCGCGCCGCCAGCGTCTGCACGATGCGCAGGGAATTGGTTAATACCGTTAACTCTATGTCCGGCAGCTGTCGTGCCAGATACCAGCAGGTGGTGCTGCTGTCCAGCAGGATGCAGTCGCCGGGGCTGATAAAGTCGAGCGCACGCTTGGCGATGATCATTTTTTCATCAGCGTGTTCATTAATACGCTGACGAAATGATAATTCGTTCTCTTTAGCGATCCTGTTATTTCCCGCCGAGCCGGTGCTCTGTTTTTTTATCAATACAGCGCCGCCGTGGCTGCGCTGTAATAAACCGCGCTTTTCGAGCTGGCTTAAATCCCGGCGAATGGTTTCCTGTGAAACCTGACACAGCGTGACCAGTTCTGAGACAATTACCCGGCCGTTAATATTAATCTCATTAATAATTCTTTGCTGTCTTTCAATCGGCAACATACATTTCCTCCGATGGAGATAAATTACTGGAAGCGAACACGGGAAAATGTGGACTGGGCAGGAGTCCACGCGGGCAAATAACGCTGCCCTTTGTTAAGTGATGAAGTCGAAATAAAACATGCAAAGCCATGCAATAAATTGCATTTAAAGGTGATGTCACTCACGTATTTTCGCTCTGCGGGCCGGTAAAAATAAAATACCGGACAGACAGATTACACCGCTATCGCGGTAACGCCATGACTGTTTATGACCGTTTGTGTGGGTTTGACCGTTTTGGCTCACGCTTTCACGTTTTCAGTCAGCCGACGGCACCCTCGGGGAAACCGGCAGGGGAGAGCACGCGGCCTTCAAATGTAAATCGAATTGATAATAGTTATCGTTTCTTTTATTGTTTGAGCTTCTTCAGGGAAACGTAAAGGAATCGGCAGAAGATGACTCTTTATCAGAAAACAGACAACGCGTTTTTCGGCAGACGGCTGGCTGCCGGATTCGCCGGACTGACGCTGGGTCTGCTCAGCCTGACGGCGCAGGCGGTTACCGTTACCGATGTGGCAGGGCGCACCGTCACCGTGCCGGATGACGTTCAGCGCGTGGTGCTCGGCGAAGGGCGGCTCTTCTTCGCGCTTTCGCTGCTGGAAGGGCAGAAACCCTTTGACCGCATCGTCGGCTGGCAGGGCGATTTCCGCAGGCTGGACCCGCAGACCTATGCTACGTATCGGGCGAAGTTCCCGCAGATCGACAACATCCCGCTAATCGGCACCACCAGCGCCGACAGCATCAGTCCGGAAAATGTGCTGAAGCTGAATCCGCAGCTGGCGATTTTCGGGTTGTCGGGTCACGGGCCGGGCCGCGAAAGCGAGCTGGTTAACCAACTGCAGAAGGCGGGCGTGCCGGTGGTGTTTGTCGATTTCCGCACCTCACCGCTGAAAAATACGCTGCCGAGTATGGCACTGCTGGGCAAGGTGCTGAATCGCGAGAAACAGGCGCAGGACTATATCCGCTTCTATCAGGAGAACATCAGGCGCGTCACCGAGGTTACGCAGACGATCCCCGCACAGGATAAACCTGCCGTCTTTATTGAGCTGCGCGCCTCCACGGCGGATGAGTGCTGTCGCTCGGCCGGCAAGGGCAACATGGGCGATTTTATCGACCTGGCGGGCGGGGTGAATATCGCCAGGCCGCTGCTTCCCGGCCCGCTTGGTCAGGTGAACCTGGAAAAGGTTATCGACGCGCAGCCGGATGTCTATCTGGTCAGCGGCGGAGCCAGACCCCCGAAAGCGGGCGATCCGCAACCCACCGGTTTAGTGCTGGGTGCGCTGACCACGCCAGCGCAGGCGAGCGCCAGCCTGAAGCCACTGCTGGCACGCAAAGGCATCAGCACGCTGAAGGCGGTGGAAGCGGGCCGCAGTTTCGGCATCTGGCATAACTACTACAACTCCCCCTATAACGTGCTGGCCGTTCAGCTGTTCGCCAAAGCGTTTTATCCGCAGAAGTTTGCCGATCTCGATCCGCAGCAGACACAAAAACAACTTTATAAACAGTTCCTCGCCGTCGAACCAACCGGCACTTACTGGACAGAGTAAAAAGGGACGCGGCTCCGGCCTGCCGGGGCATTTTTACCTCACGGAGAGAAAAAGAGTGAAGATTTCCATGACACCGGCAGTGAAAGCCGGGCTGCTCGCACAACTGATTGCCGCCGCGATGCCGGTGATGGCGGAGGATGCCCGCGAAGCAGACAGTGAAGATCAGATGGTGGTGACGGCCTCCGCGATCGAACAGAACCTGAAGGATGCGCCAGCCAGTATCAGCGTGATTACCCGCGACGATCTGCAGAAGAAACCGGTACAGAACCTTAAAGAGGTGCTGAAGGATGTGCCCGGCGTGCAGATCACCAACGAAAGCGACAACCGGCAGGGCATCAGCCTCCGTGGGCTGGGCAGCAGCTATACGCTGATCCTGATCGATGGCAAACGCGTCAACTCCCGCAACGCCGTCTTCCGCCACAACGATTTTGATCTGAACTGGATCCCGGCCGACGCGATTGAACGGATCGAAGTGGTGCGCGGACCGATGTCCTCTTTATATGGCTCCGATGCGCTGGGCGGCGTGGTCAACATCATCACCCGTAAAGTGGGCACGGAATGGCACGGCACGCTGAGCGCCGACACCACTGTTCAGGCGCACCGCGATCGCGGCGACAGCGGTAACGGAAGCTTCTTTACCAGCGGGCCGCTGGTGGAGGATCTACTGGGCGTGAAAGTGTATGGCGCACTGGGTAAACGCAACAAAGACCAGGCCCGCTCCGCCAGCGGCAGCACGGGTCAGCCGCGCATCGAAGGCTCGACCTCACGTAACGCCAACGTCGAATTCTCACTGACACCGGACAAGGATCAGGACATCACGTTCGGTTACGGAAAGGATCGTCAGGATCGGGATTCCGATACCCTGGATAAAAACCGTCTCGAACGCGAAAACTACTCGCTCGGCCATACGGGCCGCTGGGGAGGGGCAAATACCGAACTGCGCTTCTACGGTGAGAACATCAAAAATAAAAACGCGGAAACCATCACGTCAAAAAACAACTCACTCGACGGCAAAGTGGTTATCCCGCTGGGCGAATATACTCAGTTCCTGACCTTTGGCGGTGAATACCGTAACGATAAGCTGGAAGATGCCGTAAACATGAAAAACGGCGGCAGCACGCAGGCAAATCAGTATGCGCTGTTCCTGGAAGATGAGTGGCACATCCTGGAAAATCTGGCGCTGACTGGCGGCGTGCGCATGGATGACCACGAAAACTATGGCGTCAACTGGAGTCCGCGTGCGTATCTGGTCTATGACGCGACGGACAGCATCACGATGAAAGGGGGCTGGGCATCTGCATTTAAAGCGCCGTCGCTGCTTCAGCTCAGCCCGGACTGGCAGAGCACCTCCTGTCGCGGCAGCTGTAACGTCGTCGGCAGTAAAGATCTGAAAGCGGAAACCAGCGAAAGTCTGGAGTTCGGCCTCTATTACACCGGTCAGAAAGGGCCGCTTGAGGGCGTCACCGCCAGCGCGACGGTGTTCCAGAACGACATCGACGACATGATCACGGTGATCCGCACCGCTAACCGTGGTCTGGCGCCGACCTATCAGAACTTTGCCGGCTTCGACGCCAGCGGCAATCCGATCTTCCGTTATTACAACGTAAACAAAGCGCGTATTCGCGGGCTGGAAACCGAGCTCGGCGTGCCGTTGAGTGACACGCTGAACCTGAAGCTCAATTACACCTACAACGATGCCCGCGACCTGAGTAATGGCGGCAATAAACCGCTGTCTGAACTGCCGTTCCACACCAGCAACGCCACGCTCGACTGGACGCCGCTGGTGGACTGGAGCTTCTACCTTTCCGCGAACTACAAAGGTCAAAGCCGCACCGTCACCAACGGCAACGCCACGCCAGGCGGCTACACGATCTGGAATGCGGGCGGGTCATATCAGGTGAGTAAAGCGGTGAAGATCCGGGCCGGGGTGCTGAACCTGACCGATAAAGATCTCAATCGCGACGACTACAGCTACAACGAAGATGGCCGCAGATATTTCGCGGCGGTGGATTACAGTTTTTAAGGGGAAGTGCTGGCCGGGGCTTCGGGTCCCGGCTGTTTTAATAGGGTTATCCGCGAGTCTGACAGGTTCGCCATCTGGTTTACGGTTTTGTCAGGAGAGCGGGAGAGGCAGAAAGACTTACCGTACTGGCTAAACAGGAACAGCGGACGCTGTTTGAACTGACGTCCTCATCTCCTGATAGAGTTTATGGCTGATATGGCTGCTACACCTGAACGTATGTCAGTCTCTTTTCTGTCTTTTGGTTTACTGCGTAATCTGTCGAATGCAAAAGCCCCGGATTATGGCCTAACGACGACCATCAATTTTAGCGGGAGCGGGATCGGCAGAGACATCAATAAATTTCCTGACTCCCATTGGGCGGTTTACCCCAAAAGGATCAGAGAAGGGCAGTTTGAGGATGGGAGATGTCGAGACTTTTACTGTCCATGTGGTATCCCCAATAAAGCGGAAGCTGGCGGAGTGGGATGAAACGTTCAGCTCCTCAAAGTGACCCGACATGTAAGCACCACCGAGGGTCAGTTTCTCTACGACGCCCTGTGAGAGATTCAGCAGCAGAAGTGTCAGCATCTCCTCATAAACGATGTCGTCCGTTACGAATAAAAGATAGTGACGCGAATCGATCTTTATCGCTGCTTCAAGCACTTTACCTGGAATGATAATCCCTGTCGGATGACCGCTTATCAGGACTTCAGAGCGAGCCTGAGACACATCTGTGGCTTCGCTAATTTCTGATAGCGTCAGCGTCGTGACTTCTTCCATCGTTATTTCCACCTGTTCCCCATTTCCCATGCGGCTAATGCGCCGCCGGCAAACCCGCCGAGCAGAACGCAGACTGGCGCACCGGGCCCGCACATCAGACCCGCAATAGTACCGCCAGCCCAGCCGCCTGCAATACCCGCCCCATTAATAGCAAACTGCCTGCCGGTTTCTGAAACTTTATTATCGGAGGTATAGATTTCATACATGGCCACCCCGACAGAAAGAACAATTAACCCTTTAGCTGCCCGTGAGAGTTTCATCATCTTCAGGTTAACCTGAGGATTTGATTTGCCTGCAGACTCTGCAATTTTGAGTTGGCAGCGTCCATTCCGGCCAGCCTTCGCGGGGCAGGGCAGCACTCAATACGGCTGATGCTATCCGCTTCGCCAGACAATCATCTGACATCCTTAGCAACCGGTGAACCAGTCGCCTGGGCTGACAGCGCCATCTGAGAAGGCGACCGGGGTTTGCGGCTTTTAAATTACTGCTGCGCACGCATAAACCGTGCCCGCCACGGCTTAAGAACCCATAACGCCAGCCCGGCAGTAATAAAGTCGAAGGTGATCGCGCAGCCAAAGACTAAATGCCAGTTATGGGTGTGCTGATACATCAGCGCTGCCAGCGGGCCGCCGAAGATCGAGCCGATTCCCTGAGAGATGTAGAGCCAGCCATAGTTGGCTGAGGCATTTTCACTGCCGAAAGTGTCGGTGAGCGTGGAGGGGAATAGCGAGAAGATTTCACCCCAGCCGAAGAAGACGACGCCTGAGAGCAGGACGAACAGCAAGGGGTCTTCGCGGCATGCCAGCCACAGCGTCATCGCCACGCCTTCCAGCGCGAAAGCAATAAACATGGTGTTTTCGCGTCCATAACGGTCGGAGATAAAACCAAACAGCGGTCGCGTCAAGCCGTTGGTAAAACGATCGATGGTGAGCGCGAGAGGTAATGCGGCCATACCGAAAACCACCGCCTTACTGATGCCGAAGTCTTCGGCAAAAATCGCCATCTGCGACGTCACCATCAGTCCCGAGGTCGACATCATCGTCATCATCATGAACATCAGCCAGAACAGCGGCTGGCGCAGCATTTCCCCGGATTTAAACTGGCGCTGCCCCACTACGGGTGCGGATTTTCTGCTGACCGGTGTCATCATGCTGGCTTCAGGCAGCCTTAAGTTCTGGCTGGCGAGAAGACCCACGGCGGCGAAGATCAGGCCAAAGACCGTCATGGTCTGTTCGAGGCCGTAACTGTTAAGCGAGATGGAAATGGGGAAGGTGGTAAAAATCGCGCCCATGCCGTAGCCCGCTGCCACGGTTCCCGCAGCAAAACCGCGCTGCTGTGGAAACCACTTCATCACCAGGCCGACCACGCCAATATAAACGATCCCCGTACCCAGTCCGCCGAGACAGCCATAGACCAGATAGAGGGAGGCCAGGCTATTGACGTGGGCGGCGATCACCCAGCTGAAGCCAGCCATCAGCGTACCGATAGAGATCAGCAGTCGTGGGCCAAAACGTTCGACCAGCCGACCCTGAAAGGGTGAGAAAAAGGTCTGCAGAATAATCAGCAGTGAGAAGGTAACCTGCAGTTCCGCCAGCCCCACGCCGAGTTTGGCAATCATCGGTTTAGTCAGCAGCGTCCAGACATACTGCGGGCTGGAAATCGCCGCCATGCAAAGTAAGCCAAGCAGAAGCTGCACCCATTTACTGTGTTTCGCTATTACTACCGGTTCGCTAATTGAGGTCATTGCACTCTCTCCCAGAATTACGCTCTGTTATGCAGCCAGATTCAGCCTGCTCTGTTCAGAATTTGCTGATGTCGTCTATATCCAGACGGTTAATGGCTGATACAGGTCTGAGATCCTCAGCCCTGCAGAGCTACGTAATTAAAAAGTTTGCAGGAACTGTGCCAATGTAAAAAACGTTTATTATCAATGGGTAATTGGATTGGTGAAGTGATAAGTGTGATGCAGTGAAAATATCAGTGCGCTGGTTTGGTGCGGGTGAAAGGGATGCGTGCGGGAAGCGGAGCGGGGATAACTGAGCTTAAGATAGCGGGTTGAAGCGGTTGTTGGGGAAATCAAAGAGACGAAAAAGCCCGCGGGGTTGCAGGCTTTTTAGGGGGAGGTGGGGGGGATTGTTAGTCAGGGCTGGTGGAGTGCAAACAGATAGGTCGATCTGTTCTCTTGCGGGTTATTCGATTCTTTTTTTGCGCCTCACCGGGCACTTATTTTTCCTCATCAAACTCACCTACAGACGTTTATTTCTCAGACGAAAGCTTTCGCACTGTCATCAAAAATTCGCGTGCAGTGGTTTCCCAGAGTTCAGGCGAGAAGTCAAACTCGTATCGTTGCCTGAACGCCTCTTCAACACCAGAGCCATAAGCGGCGATAAATTCGTCAACCTCTTCGATAAGATCGTTAAGCATCCAGTCTGGCGCAGATTTTTTGTATAACCGGATGATTCCCTCAATCGTATCCTCACCATCATTGATGATGTCAGCGTCCTGGTTGAAGTAACCAAAAACCAGTTGATCAAGAAAATAGAAGTTTTGCATTTTGTACCTATAAATCCGGGAACGCGGTGAGAATGTAATAAGGTTTGCCGTTATAGCGTTGAAACTCAATGATGATTCTCACGTTTGTCATAACTATTCGCTGGCTGCCGCCGCGCCGGAAACCATAGCCGACCGCTTTACCTGATGCATTGCGAATAGTCAGCCTGGCTCCCTGCCTGCCACCACCTAACATCGATTTTATTACGTCTCGGTTTGCGTATAGTGCTTTCGATATCGCGTCTTCTGCTACCCGCACATTGGTGAAGGTGGTGGAATACTGTAGACGCTTGTTCGCTTCAAATCGCGCTAAAAGCTCAGCCTCACTTTTACCAACATGCGAGGCAAGTGTATGGCCGCCGGGTTTAACTCCCGTGAGTGACTCATGTTCACTCAATCTGATTCGGCCTGCTCTGACTGCGGCGACTCTGCTTGCACCGATACTTACTGCAAATCCTGACGGAACAGCAATATCGACGGTCAGACCAATTTTCATTGCCGTATCGTCATCTGCGCCAAAAGACCTGGCAATGGTTGCTGCTGACTGGTAAGTTGCCGTGCGCGTGTCTTTACCCATAATGAGCTGATTTGCAGCAGCATGGATGCTGTCGAGACTGTGCGCACCAACGACGACACAGCCCGCTTTTGTTAATCCAGTTGGTTCGGGTGCGATACACAGCGCTGTAGCACCAGCAAGTTCCAGCGACCCCATAATAAGCCCCAGCCCACCAAGAAGGCGATTACTCGCTGTTTCTGCCTCCGTCACTGTTCTGTCTGAAAGCGTTGCAGCAAGCTGAACCGGGGACATCGCAATTTTTACTGCATCATCCATAATGCGACCTCTTGTGTTTAAAAAACCAACAGCAGGATTGTATCCTTTTTTCTGATGTGGCCAACCTCTTCTGGGCCAGAACTGTGAGGGGAAATCTGTTGGGTTCTCGGATTCTGCTTGAAATACTGGATCGCAGAGGAGGGGGCTATGGCAGAAGGCTTTTGGAGCTTAACTTAGAGGATATTGCTGTTAGTTAGGGAGCGTGTCACCCGCGACATGGATGTTTTATGTCCATAGTTTGTATGCTTTTTTGCCTGAATTATAGAATTTATTGATCATCTCTGAAATCATGCGGTTCATCCCTGAAGCTTAAGACACTAAAAGGTAGCGACGCTTTCACCTTGCAGGCTTTCAGAGCTTAGTTGAGGGTTATGAGCTGGCGGAGTCTGAACAAAAATCGCAAGTTCATGTATTTAGATGTTTTTATCTAATTCAAGTTTGTTCGGTGTACCTAAACGTGTACCAATTATTGGATCTCGTACCCCGGAACGCCTTCGCTAGGATACCGAATGCTCGGCGCTAAATCCAAAATAAAATGATTTTTGGGAAAAGTGTTCACACTGTTCACGTTTGATTTTTATTCATTAAATTCATTTGGTTAGGTGGTGAAGGGTTTGATGCGGAATGTACACTTGTATGCACTAAGGATGAACATCTCACCCAAGAAGATAAAAAGCGAGCTAAGCCATTATGTATGATGTGAAGCTATTAGGTGTTGCGGTTGTCAATTGTCCGCTTTGTACCAGAATCGAACGGTACCTCAGTGTCAGGTAAGTATATGATTGCGCCTAGCTATTAAAAAAGTTATAAAAGCATAAACGATAGTATTAAGAGGTTAGCATGAACCGGCAACCATTTACGTCTTCAGCACTAAAGCGTAATTTAAGTGAAAGTGAGAAAAATTATTATTTTAGTAAAGGTAATAATGAAAAACTAGAGTTGTTAATTAAAGATGCAGTGCTAATTGCTGATGAAAATTTTCGTTCTGGGGTGCATGTCACAAAGTTAAATATTAAGGGGCGCTGTGTTTACTCCGCATCTTCTTTAAAAGAAAAATTGATATTGAGGCACTGTAACTCTAACCTGAAGTGTCTTGAGAAGCTATTGCCTAAACAAAGAAATAAAATAATCGATGAATTAAAAATTTACCTTAAAGAAGGCACGAAATTCAAAGTTTACCGGCTAGATATAAAATCATTTTTTGAATCCATCCAATTACCTCAGCTTTTTATAAAATTGCATGATGAGCCGCATCTATCTAGACATACAAAAAATATTTTAGAATGGTATCTCAAAGCTTGTGAGCGTATTCATGAAACACAAGGCTTACCACGAGGGCTTGAAATTAGCCCGATGCTATCTGAATTATATTTATCTGAGTTTGACCACAACATTAAGCGGCACGCAGAAGTATTTTATTACTCTCGATTTGTAGATGACATGGTTATTGTTTCAAGTGGAAACGAAGAACAGGCTTCTTTTATGAAACAGGTAGAGGTTTATCTTCCTAATGGCCTGAAACTAAATAAAAACAAGCTAAAAATTTCCCCATTAATTCCTAAAAGAAGTAAGGGTTATAATAATAGCGATAAGTTACTTCATAAGTTTGATTTTCTTGGTTATTCTTTTTCTATTATAGATACACCTCTACAAAAAAATACAGAAAACAGTATATATAGGAGTGTAGTTGTTGATCTATCAATTAGCAGATTAAAAAAAATTAAAACAAGAATATCAAGATCATTTTATGCATTTAAGAATGATGGTGATTATAAATTATTACTTGATCGAATCTCTTTTCTAACAAGCAATAGAGATTTAAATAGAAAAATTAAATCCTTGAGTTCTATTGAGAAAAGTAAAATCAGTACCGGAATATATTACAGTAATGCAAGGCTAGATGTGAATTCTAAGGCATTAGAGCAACTCGATAGATTTTTAATATATTGTGCGATGTCGAATAGAGGGCGTTTAAGCAAAGCTTCCAAATACTCATTGAGTACAAACCAAAGAAAAGAATTGTTGCGAAATAATTTTACAAAAGGTTTTTCTGAAAGAATATATAGGAAATATAATTTTAAACGTTATACAGAGATTACAAAAATATGGCTCTGAAAAAGAACATTAAACTTGATAAGAAGGATTATACTAGGGCTTTATTGTGTGATACTTTGCCAGCAGATTGCCCGATTATTTTCTCAAATGATGGGCTTTATGTGAACTTGGCAGATTTCGAGGTTAACTATAAGTCATCAGTTGATTTCACCCCTTTTTCATCTTTCTTAAAAAAAATTATTAACCCTTCATTAGATTTGTCTGTAACTATTGAGGAAAGAGAACAAAAAAAGAAAAAACAAAGCTTCCCTTTCGGTTATTGTATTGTTAAAGATGTGTTTGGTTTAAGACATCTTTCTTTAATTCATCCTAGATCTCAACTTAACTACTGTGAATTTTACAATAACTACTCATCAGTTATAACTTATAATTCATCAAAAAGTAATTATTCAATAAGGTTTCCTAAGAAAGTCGCCAATTCATTTTTTTTATATGAAAAAAATGAAGCAGGCAAATACAAGGGAGATGATATTGAAACAACCGAGGAAGAATTAATGAGAAAATATTCTTCTTCATATTTTTCTTATGGTGGTTTCAATAGGATATATAAACTATTTCAAAGTAAACAATTTTTTGATCTTGAGAAAAGATTCTCCGTAATGTGGATGTTAGATGTATCACATTGTTTTGATAGCATTTACACTCACTCTATATCTTGGGCTTTAAAAAATAAAGCTTTTATTCGTAAGCATGTATCTAATAATAATCAGTTTGGTCAAGAGTTAGACACACTGATGCAGCGAAGTAATAATAATGAAACAAATGGTATCCCAATAGGTTCAGAGTTTAGCCGGATATTTGCAGAATTGATATTCCAACGGGTCGACAATAATATTGAGTCGACTCTTAAGTATGAGCATGGGTGGGAAAATAAAAAGGACTATGTCATATTAAGGTATGTTGATGATTTTATTGTTTTTTGCAATAGCGAATCAAATGCTGAAATAATATCCAAAATCATTGACGTGAAGTTAAATGAGTTTAACCTTAAGTTGAATGCTAATAAATTCAAAAAATATTCTAGACCATTCTGCACCAGCAAGACTGGTTTGATTATTAAAGTTAATGAATTAGTTCAAAATTTGGAGTCGAAATTATACGAAAAGCTTGATGGTATTGTTACGCTTCATAATATAAGAAGTAAGCATGACTTGAAGGTTTATATGATTAATAATGTTAAGTCTATATGCTTAGACCGCCAGTCCTCATATTCAGATGTTTCGGCATATCTATTATCTACTCTATCTAAAAGATTAATATCGCTCATTCATTATTTTTCCCTTGGTAAAGGGAAGAGTGAGGAAATTAAAAAAATTAAAGATGTCATATTCACATTATCTGATTTGATGTTTTTCTTTTTCAGTGTTTACCCAACAGTATCCTCCTCATACAAGTTATCTAAAACAATGATTATTACAAATGATTATTTGAAGGAGATTTCAAGTGATTATAGAAATATTTTCATGACTTCATTGGTAAATACTGCAGAAAACATCAATTTTGGTGATAACGACAATGGGTTGTTTATAGATGATTACATATCTATTGAAAAAGTGAATTTAATTTTGGCAGCAACATTTTTTGGGGATAACTATCTTATAAGTAATTCTTTCTTTACTGGGATTTTGCATAAAAAGAAATTGGACTATTTTACTATAATATCCTTGCTGTTCTATTTTAGAAATAGGAATTCATTCCAAGAACTTAAGGTGATAGTTGAAGGGAAAATTATAGAGTCATTATGCTATGATATGGATTTATTACAGTCATCGGAGAAGGCACATTTGTTTTTAGATGTAATGTCTTGCCCATTTGTTTCAATTAAAACAAGAAGGTTTATTTATAAAAAGTATCTCAAGTGTTTTGAGCCAAAAACACAACGGACACATTCTGAGATTGAAAATGATTTAGAGTCCATGCTCAAATACTACTGGTTTGTCAAGTGGGATGAGCTCGATCTTTTAAATATGATAGAGAAAAAAGAATTGAAGGAAAGTTATTGATCTGATATAAGGTTAGTGTGATCAGTTTCGAAATACTTACGTATTTTTGGTGAGATATAATCATATGTTGCCGATGATACGATTTCGCTGGTTTTGGAATCGGCTTAGTTGCTTAAACTTATGCTAATAGAATTGCTTAAGACCCAATCATTCTTCGGAATGAGAGGGGTTTCCAATTCCAGTTGAGAGTAATCACTTACTACTTATGGCTTAACCCCAATAGTTTGTGTTGCTTACACACCTGATGTTGAGAAACTGGTCACACCTTCATCTGGTTTCAAGCACATCCTTTGTTGCATTGACCTACTTCCTCATAATCCTTCATGGCAATGTAACTCTCAAACATTTAGGCTAACTTTCGCTCATCGCGGACTTTGGCAGATATTGATAATTGCATAAAATATAAAAAAACCGGCCTAAGCCGGTTTGCGTGTAATGATGTTATCAGACACTACATGTGGGCAACCAATCCGCTTCGCTGTCTTCATGTAGTGTGAGATTAGTTTGTATACCGTTATTCGTTCTGCGCTTGAGCAGTACCCGCTCATACTCTTTCAGCGTCTGCGGCACAGCCTGGCCAAAAGCCGTCAGACTGAGCGGGTGCTGATGCCCCCGCGATTCCATAAACGACAGATACGCATGATAGAGATAGCGCTTCGGGTTTATCGGGCGAATATTGGCGTTACCGATAAACAGCCCGTTCGGCGTGCTCAATGGCATCAGGTAGCCAAAAAAATCAACCAGCGGGTCAGCCTGTCGTTTAATCTCCAGTGCTTCACCTGACGTCTGCTGCGCCTGCAACAACTCGCGCGCTTCGTTAGGTGATGAGAATCGCTGCATCAAATGACGGACAATCACGGCCAGTTCGGTGCTGATTTTATCAAGCAGCTGCGGATCACGCTCTTTTGCCGGTATCACTTCCGGGAACGTCAGGATAACCCGGCGGCGCGACACGCCGCCGCTGCGGTCGCTGAAGCGCATCGGATTATTGTTCACCGCCAGAATGACCGCCGGGATGTGCGTGGAATAGGCGTCACGGTATTTCGGATCGATTGCCACTGCATCGCCGCCGGTAATCGCCTTGATGCCCGCGCCGTCGCCGCTCCATTTCTCCTGGTCAGGAAGAATAATCAGCGAGAAGCCCACTACGCTGGCGCGCTCGCGGGAAGACTCCAGCGTGTCGATAGTCGCTGACGTAGTATTGTCTTTTCCTGCAAGCAGAGTGGCTATCGAGGCCATGACGCTTTTACCGCTGCCGCCGGGGCCGGTAACTTCGAGAAACATCTGCCAGTCATAGCGGTTTGCCAGCACCATAAATAACGCCCCTAGAATGCGCTCCTGCTTGTCGTGATCATGCCCGGCGGCCCGCGTTAACCAGCGCCAGAAAGACGGGGCGTGGTCTGCGAGGTTTTCACCCGGACGCGGGGCGGTGTAGTCCACGCTGTTAACGGTGCGCATCCACTAACCGCAACGGAGCGGGCTGGATGTACCGGTGGCGGTATGAAACATGGCGTCATAAAAGCCAATCTAAGGAATGCCAGCCCTGACAATTAATTCGTTCTAAGTTCAGTACAGGCAGGCTGCCTTGTCAGTCGATTAACGTGCACCAGCGTTTCGTGGACTACAGCGAGTCTTTTCAGAGAGTTACAGACACAAAAAAGCCCGCAAAGCTTTCACCTTGCGGGCTTTCAGGACTTCGTTGAAGGTTCTGGTAACCGTCAACCAAGAATTTTGGTGGAGCTGGCGGGAGTTGAACCCGCGTCCGAAATTACTACACCGTCGGCACTACATGCTTAGTCAGTTTTTACATTCGCCGGTTAGCTGCGAACAGACACGCCACTAACAGACTATCCTGATTGGATTTAACGCTTCAACCCCAGGCAAGGCATCCACGCGATCTCTTTTGGGTTTGACCTCTCTTGATCCCCGTCTTAAGAGCGGAAGCTAGGGAGAGAGGGCTCAGAGCAGGTTATTAAGCTGCTAAAGCGTAGTTTTCGTCGTTTGCGACTATTTTTTTGCGGCTTTTTACGAGGCAAACCGCCCCTCGGCATGCTCCTAAGGCTTCACAATCCCGTCGAGTCCAGAATCAGCCCCAGAACTTCAAATACTAGCAACTAAACAGCTTAAAATCCAGTGGTTAGCGCGCTGAATTCTTCATAATACGTGCTTTATCCAGCTTCCATTCGCGGTCTTTGATATCGTCACGCTTGTCGTGCTCTTTCTTACCGCGTGCAACACCAATCTTCAGTTTGCACCAGGCGTTCTTCCAGTACAGCGACAGCGCCACGATGGTGTAACCTTCGCGATTGACGCGGCCATAAAGGGAGTCAAGTTCACGTTGCTTCAGCAGCAGCTTACGGCTGCGCGTTGGGTCACAGACCACATGGCTGGAGGCAACGGCTAAGGGTTGAAAGGTTGAACCGAACAGAAAGGCTTCCCCATCGCGCAGCAGAATATAGCTGTCGCTGATGTTGGCTTTACCGGCACGAAGCGATTTGACTTCCCATCCTTGTAACGATAATCCCGCCTCATACTCCTCTTCGATGAAGTATTCGTGACGGGCGCGTTTGTTCATGGCAACAGTGGCAGAACCGGGTTTGTGTGCTTTTTTCTTTGTCATAGTGCGGCGTATTTTACATCACTTAGTCGGTTATCGCATCCCCAGTCCAGCAGGGCGGCAGGAAACGGGATATTCTAGCACACCCTTACTCAGGGACATTTTTGTTTAATCGCTGAAAATGCTATTATTCAGCGGTTTCGTGATGAACAGGAACCATTATGGCTCAGATTAGTCGTTCGGCGCTGGTCCCGTTTAGTGCCGGGCAGATGTACCAACTTGTAAATGATGTGGATGCCTATCCGCAATTCCTGCCGGGCTGCACCGGTAGCCGCGTACTGGATGCGTCTGAAAATGAGATGACCGCGTCGGTGGACGTGTCGAAAGCGGGCATCAGCAAAACATTTACCACCCGCAACACCCTGACCGACAACCAGAGCATTCATATGCAGCTGGTTGACGGGCCGTTCCGCAAGCTGACCGGCGGCTGGAAGTTCGTCTCGCTGGGCGATGACGCCTGCAAGGTTGAGCTCAGCCTGGAGTTCGAATTCACCAATATGCTGGTTGAGATGGCCTTTGGACGCATCTTCAAAGAACTGGCCAACAGCATGGTGCAGGCGTTCACGCAGCGCGCCAAAGAGGTCTACCGTGCCTGATATCACCGTCGAGGTGGTCTATGCGCTGCCCGATAAGCAGTATCAACTCTATGTGAAGGTGGAGGAGGGCAGCACGGTCGAACAGGCCATCAACGCCTCCGGATTACTTGAGCTGCGTCGGGAGATCGATCTCAGCAACAACAAAGTGGGCGTTTATAGCCGGCCGGTAAAGCTGGATGACGTGATTAATGAGGGCGATCGTATCGAGATTTATCGTCCGCTGATTGCCGATCCTAAAGAGCTGCGGCGTCAGCGCGCAGAGCGCGCGGCGGAAAGCAAAAAGTAGGGCCGTGTCGCGCCAGTGCTGGCGGATAACGGCCATAAAAAAAGGCGCTCAGTGCGCCTTTTTGCTGTCTGTCGTGCAGACTCTCCGGGATGCAGACGGTCTGCTGTTCGATCAGTTGCCGCTCTGGGAGAGATTCTGCTTGTTATCGATGTTGGTCAGTACACCGTTGCCATCGAAGGTCAGCGTCAGCGTCTGCTGTTTCACATCTTCATGACCCGGTTCCTGACGGAAAATGTAATACCAGACGTTGCTGCCGAACGGATCTTTCATCATCGGTGTGCCCAGCGTATAGGCCACCTGCTGCTGTGTCATACCGTTATGGATTTTGGCCACATCGTTGGCAACCAGGTAGTTGCCCTGGTTGATATCAGGACGATAGACCACGCGCTCTAAGGTGGAACATCCGGCGGTCATCATTAACATTACCACTGCCGCGGCAGTCAGCGTTTTACAGCGCATCTAAACATTCCTTTTCCGGGGCCAAACGCCTTTAGCAGGCGGTTTTCTTGCCATCAAAATCTGAACTCTGCCTGCGGCAGGCTTTATTACTCTGGCGACATAAGTGCCGATGATAATAAACCTTTTCGCTGTTGGAAACCTCTACAGAGCAAGCATATGACCACGGTGGGTTAAAAAAGTGCGCTGCTATGCGGCTAAAAGTTCTTTTGCGTTCGCCAGGGTATTGCGGGTGACCTCGCTGCCGCCCAGCAGTCGCGCCAGTTCCTGCAGACGCGCCCGCTTGTCCAACGGCTGCATGTGCGTTTCGGTCATCGCGCCATCGGTCTCTTTACTCACGTAGAAGTGCTGATGTCCGCAACCCGCGACCTGCGGCAGATGCGTCACACACATGACCTGCGTGGACTCGCCCAGCTGACGCAGCATTTTACCGACCACCGCAGCGGTCGGGCCGCTGATCCCGACATCGACTTCATCGAAAATCATCGCCGGGGTTTCCATTTTCTTCGCGGTAATCACCTGAATCGCCAGTGCGATACGGGACAGCTCACCACCGGAGGCAACTTTGCCCAGCGGCTGCAGAGGCTGGCCCGGGTTAGTCGTCACCTGGAAATCGACGCGGGTGGCGCCGTCTGCGGTAAGCTGGTCCGGATTAAAGGTCAGCGCGATGCGGAACTGGCCGTGCGGCATAGAGAGCAGGTGCATACTCTGGGTAATCAGCTGTTGCAGTTCGTCGGCGTAGTGACCGCGCTGCTGATGCAGCTGCTCCGCGCTTTTCAGCGCGGCCTGATAGTGCTCACCAACCAGTGACTGCAGGCTCTCCTGGTCGCTCTCATGCTGTGACAGCAGCTCGGCTTCTGCCAGCAGTTGCTGATGGAGTTCAGGCAGCCCTTCCGGCGTGACGTGATGCTTACGCGCCAGAGCAATCTGACGCGAAATACGCTGTTCCAGTTCATACAGGCGGTTCGGATCCAGATCCAGGCTGTCGCAGTAGTGGCGCAGCTCGTCGCTGGCTTCGCTCAGCTGAATCGCCGCCTCTTCCAGCAGGTTGTGCACGCCGTTCAGCTTCTCATCCAGCGAGGTGAGTTCAGCGATCATTTCACGCGCGCTGTAGAGCAGGCTGTGAAGGTTGTTGTCATCGCTGTCGGCCAACAGTTGCAGCGCCTGCTGACTGGTGGAGAGCAGCTGGCCGCTGTTGGCCAGACGCTTGTACTCTTCGTCGATCTGCTCATATTCGCCCTGCTGCGGCGCAAACTCATTCAGCTCTTTCAGCTGATACTGCAGCAGCTCGCGACGTGCTTCGCGCTCCTGCGCCTGCTGCTGATGCAGCGCCAGCGTGCGACAGCTCTGGTGCCAGGTCTGATAGCTGGCGCGCATCCGCTGCAGCAGATCGTCATGACCGGCATAGGCATCCAGCAGATGTTTCTGGTGATCGGGCTTTAGCAGAAGCTGATGGGCATGCTGACCGTGGATCTGAATCAGTAACTGGCCGAGATCGCGCAGCTGAGAAAGCGGCACGGCCGTGCCGTTGATAAAGCCGCGGGAACGACCGTCTGCACTGATGACGCGGCGCAGCAGACATTCGTTGCCGTCATCCAGATGGTTTTCTGTCAGCCAGCGCTGGGCAGAAGGGGAGGATTTAAGCTGGAAGCGGGCGCAGAGATCGGCCCGGCTGGCACCCTGACGCACCATGTCGGCATCGGCACGACCACCCAGACATAACCCCAGCGCATCGATCGCAATGGACTTACCGGCACCGGTCTCACCCGTGATTGCTGTCATACCGCGTTGGAAATCAATGTCGAGCTCACGAACGATAGCAAAGTTACTGATGGTCAGTTGGGCCAGCATAGGTTCACCTGTACGAATAAACACATATGGTTTTTCATACAGTATAAACTGGTTTTTTATCCAGTAAAGAGGGGAGGCCGGATTTCAGAACAATTTTTTTGACCAGCCCAGTTTAGAGCTCAGCGTATTGAAATAACTGTAATTTTTCGGGTGAATCAGGTTGAGATGATTGGCGCTGCGCCGGATAAGCACATCCTCACCTTCCTGGATCGGCAGTGCGATCTGGCTGTCGCAGCTGATTTCCAGGTCGCTGCGGCGCGAAGAAAAGCGCAGGCGAATGGTGCTGCTGCTGTTGATCACCAGCGGTCTTGCCGAGAGCGTATGCGGGAACATCGGCACCAGCACGATAGCTTCCAGAGAAGGTGTCAGGATAGGCCCGCCCGCAGAGAGAGAGTAGGCTGTCGAGCCGGTCGGCGTGGAGATAATCAGTCCGTCGGAGCGCTGAGAGAAGGCGAACACTTCATCGATATAGACTTCGAATTCGATCATGTGCGCGACTTTACCGGGATGCAGCACCACCTCATTGATGGCTGAGCCGATGCGCGGCGAGCAGTCCGACTTGCAGACCTGCGCTTCCAGCAGAAAGCGGCTCTCGACGAAATAGTTGCCCTGCAGCACCTCATCCAGCTGCTGCTGCGCATTGTCCGGGTCCAGGTCAGTCAGAAAGCCCAGGTTCCCGCGGTTAATGCCGATCACTTTGATGTCATAACGCGCCAGCACGCGCGCCGCGCCCAGCATGTTGCCGTCACCGCCGACCACGACCGCTAAATCCGCCTGCTGACCAATCTCCGCCAGCGTGCCCGTCTCTGCGTCGTGAAGCGACAGCTCCTGCGCAATCTGCTTCTCAACGATCACTTGATAACCTTTGGCCGTCAGCCAGCGCCAGAGCATCTCATGCGTGGTCAACGCGGTGGGGTGGCGCGGATGACCCACAATACCAATGCAGTTAAAGTGTTTGTTCATCTGGTCGGTGTTCCTTATAAGCCAAAACGGCAAGGCAATGTGATAGGTTCCCTTGAATCCGTCATACCAATCCCCATAATAAGCCAACCAGCGAAATGAATGTGCAAAACGCGGAGAAATTCATGAGTAGTAAAGAACAGAACACCCCAAACGAGCAAGTCTCAGACGAAATTCAGCAGGATCAGCAGCAACCTCAGGACGCGGAGACAGCAACAGAGGTGGATCCGCGTGATGAGCGTATTGCTCAGCTCGAAGCTGAATTAGCGCAGTCGCAGACCGGTGTACGCGATGCCCAGCTGCGTGCGCAGGCTGAAATCGAGAACATTCGTCGTCGTACTGAGATGGACGTTGAGAAGGCGCACAAGTTCGCGCTGGAAAAGTTTGCCAACGAACTGCTGCCGGTTATCGACAGCCTGGAACGTGCGCTGGAAGTCGCGAACAAAGAAGATCCACAGCTGGCGTCGATGATTGAAGGGATCGAACTGACCCTGAAAGGCCTGCTGGGTGCCGTGCGTAAGTTCGGTGTCGAAGTGGTCGGAGAGACAGGCGTGCCGTTCAACCCGGAAGTGCATCAGGCGATGTCGATGATGGAGTCTGAAGAGTTTGAGCCGAACCATGTCATGCTGGTGATGCAGCGTGGCTATACGCTGAATGGTCGCCTGCTGCGTCCGGCGATGGTGGCGGTGGCCAAAGCCAAAGGCTGATTCATCCCGGAATCCCTGACACGGCCGCGCACTGACGCGGCCGTGTGCGTTCTGGCGTTAAGCCGGTAACACCGGCGTCCAGTCCACCGGCTTTTTACCGGCCGCAGTCAGCAGCTCATTGGTGGTGGAAAAGTGTCTGCTGCCGAAAAAGCCGCGATGCGCGGAGAGCGGCGACGGATGCGGCGCCTGCAACACATGGTGGCGCTGGCGATCGATGATGCTGCCTTTCTTCTGCGCGTGGGATCCCCACAGCAGGAAAATCACCCCTTCGCAGTGCTGATTGATCGCCGCGATCACGTTGTCCGTAAACGTCTCCCAGCCAAATTTCGCATGCGAATGCGCTTTCCCCGCCTCAACCGTTAACACCGTGTTCAGCAGCAGCACACCCTGTTTAGCCCAGCTTTCGAGAAAACCGTGGTCAGGCTTCTCAAAGCCGGGGATATCCTGCACCAGCTCTTTATAGATATTCTGCAGCGATGGCGGCACCTGAACGCCAGGCAGCACCGAGAAGGCCAGGCCGTGCGCCTGATGGGGGCCGTGATACGGATCCTGACCCAGGATCACCACGTTAACGTCTCCCAGTTCCGTCAGGCGAAAGGCGTTGAACACATCTTTCTGGGGTGGATAGACGGTCACGCCCGCCGCACGTCGATCGGCGACCTGTTTCAGCGTCTCGACAAAATAGGGTTTCTCTTTCTCTTCGGCCAGCACGTCGTGCCAGGTCAGCTTCTCAGCCATGTTTCACTCCCTTCGCGTTAATGTCAGTAAGCTTAGCGGTTCAGGGCACAGAGCAGAAGGTAAAATAATTTGAAAAAATACAAATTAAGTTGAAGGTGAGGGCGTTGTGAGATCAAGGGGTTAGCATGAAAGGCGCTTTTATGGCTGATTAATATTGATACAGGTCAAAGCTGCCATAAATTTAGGGTGGTATACCGGGGCCTCAAAATTGATTTATTCACGTATTACCCGGGAGACGCAATTATGATCACTGGAATCCAGATCACTCAATGCAGCAATGCAGAATTACTGAACTCATTCTGGCTGCTGGACGAAGAGAAAGGCGAAGCACGCTGCCTCTGTGCCAAAGCGGGCTATGAAGAAGATCAGGTCGTCGCCATCCGTGAACTGGGCGAATTCACTTACCGTGAAGTGCCGGTTGAAATCAAGCCTCAGGTTCGTGTGGAAGGCGGACAGCATCTGAATGTCAACGTTCTGCGCCGCGAAACGCTGGAAGATGCCGTTAAGCATCCTGAAAACTATCCGCAGCTGACCATCCGTGTGTCAGGCTACGCGGTGCGTTTTAACTCCCTGACGCCAGAGCAGCAGCGCGACGTTATTACCCGTACTTTTACCGAAAGCCTTTAAGCGCCTGAGTTTACGGGTGCTGAAAAAGAGCGCAAAGCGCACACAGCAACTATTAGCAGATAAATTAAGGGGATAGGGCATCTGACTCCGGATGCCCGGCCAGCACTCTTTTAAAGCGCGTACGCTGACCGTAAAAACGGGATGAAAGGGCTGTTACTCTCTGTTAAATAAAAAAAATCGCCTCCTGTGAGGCGATTTTTTTATTGCGGCGACGATTTATTCCGCGTTCTCGTTCGCTGGTGCACTGCCGCTTGCCTTGCGGCGTTTGCCGACATTTTTCGCGTCGCGATGACGTTTCTTCACGCGCGGTTTTTCCGTTTCGCTTGCTTTCTTCTCGGCACGCTTCGCCAGCACCTTTTTCGACGGTTTTCCGGTGGTTTTAGGACTCGGTGCGCGCGTGACCGGACGCAGCTCATCAATCACACGCGCTTTGATCGGCTCGTTCACGTAACGGGTGATTTTGCCCAGCAGAACGAAGTCATGCGCCTCAACCAGCGAAATGGCGATGCCTTTACGGCCCGCACGACCGGTACGGCCGATGCGGTGCAGATAGGTATCGGCGGTGCGTGGCATGTCATAGTTGAAGACGTGGCTGACCTCCTCAACGTCGATACCGCGTGCGGCGACGTCGGTCGCTACCAGCACGTTTACGCGGCCTTCGCTCAGGCGTTTGATCGCTTCGTTACGCTTGGCCTGCACCATTTCGCCTTCGAGATAGCTGGTGCGAATCCCCGCTTCGTGCAGCCAGCTCACCAGCTCATGCAGACGTTCACGCTTGCGCACGAAGACGATGCTGCGCGTCACGTCCTCCTGCTTCAGCAGGTGGATCAGTAATTTGGTCTTGTGGTCCAGATCGTCCGCGCGGTAGTACCACTGCTGGATCTTTTTGCGTTCGCGGCGGCTCGGATCGGCCTCCAGCTCCACCGGATCGTTCAGCAGACGCTCCGCGAAGTCGCGGATGTTGTCGCCTTCCAGCGTGGCGGAAAAGAGCAGCGTCTGTTTGCGCCAGCGGGTTTCTGCCGCGATGGTTTCGATATCCTGGGCAAAGCCCATATCAAGCATACGGTCCGCTTCATCCAGCACCAGCGTCTCCACGGCGCGGCAGTCGAAGTTCTCTTCTTTGATGTACTGCAGCAGGCGGCCGGTGGTCGCGACCACGATGTCCTGGTTTTCGCTGAACACTTCGGCGTGGTTCATATAGGCCACGCCGCCCGTGATGGTGGCGATATCCAGATGGGTATGTTTCGCCAGTTCACGCGCATGGTCGGCGACCTGCATCGCCAGTTCGCGGGTCGGGGTCACGATCAGGATACGTGGCGGACCGGATTTCTTGCGCGGAAAATCAAGCAGGTGCTGCAACGCCGGTAACAGATACGCGGCCGTTTTCCCGGTCCCGGTAGGTGCCGAACCCAGAACGTCGCGGCCCTCCAGTGCGGGCGGAATTGCAGCAGCCTGAATCACTGTTGGGCGCGTAAAGCCTTTTTCCTGCAACGCTTGTAGCAGGCTTTCGTCAAGTTCGAGTTCGGAAAATGTGGTTACTGTCATGGTCTACCTCAGTTTGGGGCGCTGATTATAGACAGATCAGACTGAATCTTCATCTGTTAATCGGTTTCGGCTGTGCCCGGCGTTGTCTGTTGCGTGAAATCACGCTGTTGTCACGTTACACTCATGCGCTGCCGGACGGCAGGAAAAATCGATGGTAGTGACAGATGATGCAGGATAAGCCGCGCAAACGGCCACAGTTAAACAATAACGGATTTACCTTTAAACAATTTTTTGTCGCGCACGATCGCTGTGCGATGAAAGTGGGCACCGATGCCATCCTGCTGGGGGCCTGGGCGCCGGTCGCCGGGGTCAGGCGCATTCTCGATATCGGCAGCGGCAGCGGGCTGATCGCGCTGATGCTGGCGCAGCGTACGCCGTCAAATGTTGCCATCGATGCGGTGGAGCTGGATGCCGACGCCGCGCAGCAGGCGCAGGAAAATGTGCAGCAGTCACCCTGGCCGGCGCGTATCGCAGTTCATCAGCAGGATATCGCCAGCTGGGCGGAAGCGTGCGATAAACGGTATTCGCTGATTGTCAGCAATCCTCCCTATTTTGCGCCGGGCGTAGCCTGCGCCAGCGCGGCCCGCGACAGCGCCCGCGCCACGGGCTCGCTGGACCATCAGACGCTGTTGCGCAGTGCGGCGTTACTGATCGAAGAGGAGGGGATGTTCTGCGTGGTGCTGCCCGTGGAGATTGGTCAGACATTTATCACCCTCGCGCAGGCCGATGGCTGGCATCTGCGCTTCCGGCTGGATGTGGCGGAGTATGCTCATCGTCCGCCACACCGCGTCGTGCTCGGCCTCTCGCCGCAGGCCGGAGAAACGCTGCTGGAGCGCCTCGCTATCCGCGCGCCCGACACCCGCTATTCGGATGAGTGGTGCGGCCTGACGCAGGCGTTCTACCTCTTTATGTAGCCAGAAGGGGCCAGCACGGTAGGCAGCGCCTCCGGCAGTAATGCCGGATAGTCGCGGATAAAGTGCAGGCCGCGACTCTCTTTCCTCGCCAGTGCACAGCGCACCATCAGTTCCGCCACCTGCACCAGGTTCCGCAGCTCCAGCAGATTATTGGAAAGGCGGAAATGACGATAATATTCATCTATTTCCTGCTGAAGCAGATTAATGCGGCGTAACGCCCGTTCAAGCCGCCGGGTCGTGCGGACAATACCGACGTAATCCCACATGAACAGCCGCAGCTCGTGCCAGTTGTGCTGGATCACCACGCGCTCATCCGCATCATCCACCTGGCTCTCATCCCAGGCGGGCAGCTCCGTGACGGCCTCAATGGCGGGCAGGGTACGCATCAGCTCTTCGGCGGCGGACCAGCCGTAGACCAGACACTCCAGCAGCGAATTGGACGCCATGCGGTTTGCGCCGTGCAGGCCGGTGTAGCTCACTTCACCGATGGCAAACAGGCCGCTGACGTCGGTCTGTCCGTGCTGGTCGACGACCACGCCGCCACAGGTATAGTGCGCGGCGGGCACAATCGGGATCGGCTCTTTGGTGAGATCAAAGCCAAAGGTCAGCAGCTTCTCGTAGATCATCGGGAAGTGAGCGCGCACAAAGGCTTCAGGCTGGTGGCTGATATCCAGATACATACAGTCGACGCCGAGCCGCTTCATCTCATGGTCGATGGCCCGGGCGACGATATCGCGCGGGGCCAGCTCTGCGCGTTCATCGAAGTCGGGCATAAAACGGCTGCCGTCGGGACGCAGCAGCCAGGCTCCCTCGCCGCGCAGGGCTTCGGTTAACAGGAAATTCTGCGCCTTCGGATGAAACAGGCAGGTCGGATGAAACTGATTGAACTCCAGATTGGCGACCCGGCAGCCCGCACGCCACGCCATCGCGATGCCGTCGCCGGAGGCGATATCGGGGTTGGTGGTGTACTGGTAAACTTTGGCCGCGCCGCCGGTGGCGACCACCACGGCCCGCGCCCGACAGGTTTCAACCTGCTCGCGGTTCCGGTTCCAGATCCAGGCGCCAATCACCCGGCGGGGGCCAGGCAGCCCGCTTTTGTCTGAAAGGATCAGATCGACCGCGTTGGTGCGCTCCAGAATCCGGATGTTGGGGTGGCTCAGCGCCTGGCTTACCAGGGTGGTTTCCACCGCGTGGCCGGTGGCATCAGCGCTGTGCAGGATACGGCGATGGCTATGGCCGCCTTCGCGCGTCAGGTGATAACGCATGTCGCCAGCGGCCTGGGGATCGAGGTCAAAGGCCACGCCGTTGTCGATCAGCCACTGCACGCAGTGACGCGCATTGCTGGCTACAAAGGAGACGGCTTCGCGGTCGCACAGCCCGGCGCCCGCAATCAGTGTATCTTCGATGTGTGACTCAATGCTGTCCGTCTCATCAAAAACCGCAGCGATGCCGCCCTGCGCATAGAGCGTCGAGCCTTCATTAACCTGCGCTTTACTGAGAACGGTCACCTGATACTGCTTTGCCAGCCGCAACGCCAGCGACAGGCCGGCCGCGCCGCTGCCGACAATTAAAACATCACACTGATAATCCGGGGTTGTTTTCATCATAATGTTTAATTTACTAAACAAGACCTGGTCCGAGCATAAGCCCGAACGGGGCGGCTGTGAAGTATTTTAAACAGTGTGCGCTATTTTTCGGCAGAGGATTTTCTGAAATGACCTACAATCAAAGCGTTAAAATGACGCGCTTATTCGTCCTGTTTTTTATAGCAAACCTATAAAACCTGACGGATTTAATGATGAAAAAGCTGTTGTCATAGGTTACTCTGCCTGCGATTTGTGCTCCTTACACTGAACGAAAACGAACAACCCGTGTAGCGGCCACCGGAGCAGTAAATATCAGGGCGAAAAGTGAACTTCGCACCACATCACAACTCTAAGCGCATGCTTGCTCAGAATGATGAGATGTGCTGGCAGTTACTTTATGCATTTAGAATTTGGGGAGACATTACCTCGGATGAGCGAGCAGTTAACGGATCAGGTCCTTGTCGAACGGGTACAGAAGGGAGATCAAAAAGCGTTTAACTTACTGGTGATTCGTTACCAGCACAAAGTGGCGAGTTTGGTTTCACGCTATGTTCCTTCGGGCGACGTGCCAGACGTAGTACAGGAATCCTTTATTAAAGCGTATCGCGCACTGGACTCATTCCGGGGCGATAGCGCGTTTTATACCTGGCTGTACCGCATTGCGGTTAACACAGCGAAAAATTACCTGGTTGCTCAGGGGCGTCGTCCGCCATCCAGCGATGTGGATGCGATTGATGCGGAAAATTTCGAAAGTGCGAGTGCATTAAAAGAAATTTCGAACCCTGAGAACTTAATGTTGTCTGACGAATTGAAACAAATTGTCTTTCGTACCATCGAGGCGCTACCCGAGGACTTGCGTATGGCAATCACCCTCAGGGAACTGGACGGTCTGAGTTATGAAGAGATCGCCGTCATTATGGATTGCCCGGTAGGCACTGTTCGATCACGTATCTTTCGTGCGCGAGAGGCCATTGATAACAAAGTTCAACCGCTTATCCAACGTTAGTGATAACGGCTACTGGAAGGGTACATAGGCATGCAGAAAGAAAAACTTTCCGCTTTAATGGATGGTGAGACCTTAGACAACGAGCTGTTTTCCGCCTTGTCGAAGGACGCAGAATTACAGAAAAGCTGGGCGAGCTATCATCTGATTCGCGACACGATGCGCGGCGATGTCAGTGAACATCTGCATTTTGATATCTCTGCGCGCGTCGCGGCGGCCATTGAAAAAGAGCCTCTGCGCACCGTGACCACGCTGATCCCTGAAGCTCAGCCAGAACCTTCCCGCTGGGAAAAAATGCCATTCTGGAAAAAAGCGCGTCCGTGGGCGGCGCAGCTGACTCAGGTTGGCGTGGCGGCCTGTGTCTCTCTGGCGGTGATCGTAGGCGTTCAGCACTACAACCAGCCGCAGGGCAGCGCCACACAGACGTCTGACTCGCCGGTCTTCAACACGCTGCCGATGATGGGCAAAGCCTCTCCGGTCAGCCTGGGTGTGCCGTCTGATGCGTTCGACACCAACAGCGCCAATCAGCAGGTTCAGGATCAGCGTCGTCGCGTGAATGCGATGCTGCAGGATTATGAACTCCAGCGTCGCCTGCATGCGGATCAGCTGCAGTTTGAAACCAGTGCGCCAAAACAGGCACAGGTTGATGTTCCCGGAAACCAATCTTTAGGACAGCAACAGCAGTAATGAAGCCGCTTTGGTATGCTGTTAGCCTGCTGGCAGGCAGCCTGTTATGGTCATCTGCGGCCCCGGCGCAAACCTCTGCGTCCGGGGCGCTATTGCAGCAGATGGAGCAGGCAAGCCAGAATCTCAACTACGAATTCGCCTATATTAACGTCTCACGCATCGGCATCGAATCGCTGCGTTATCGTCACGCGGTGATCGATAACCGGATTTTTGCGCAGCTGCTGCAGATGGACGGGCCGCGCCGGGAAGTGATCCAGCGTGGCAACGATATCAGCTACTTCGAACCGGGGCTCGATCCCTTTTCCCTTCCCGGCACGCACATCATCGATGCACTGCCTTCGGTGATTTTTGCGGATTTCACCAAGCTCTCCTCCGCCTACGATTTCATCACGGTTGGCCGCTCGCGCATTGCCGATCAGATGTGCGATGTGCTGCGCATCGTGTCGCGTGATGGCACCCGCTACAGTTATGTGGTCTGGCTGGATGTGGACACCAAGCTGCCGCTGCGCATCGACCTGCTCGATCGCGATGGCGAAACGCTGGAGCAGTTCCGCGTCATCAGCTTTGCGGTGGATGAGGGCGTGCGTAACCTGATGCAGGGGCTGGAAAAGGCGAATCTGCCACCGTCGCTCTCCGTGCCGAAAGGCGATGCGGTGACGCTCAGCTGGCAGCCTGGCTGGATACCCGCCGGGATGACGCTGGTGTCGCAGAACCGCCGTACGCTGCCGGGCCTGAATAAAAATATGGAGTCAAAGCTCTACAGCGATGGTCTGTTTAGCTTTGCGATTAACGTGACGCCAGCCGATAAAACCAGTAATACGCAGACATTGCGCACTGGGCGTCGTACGGTCCAGACCGTTGTGCGCAATAATAGCGAAATTGCGGTAATCGGCGAACTGCCGCCGTCTACTGCGAAACGTATTGCGGACAGCATCGACCTGGGGTCACAAAAATGATGAGAGAATGGGCCACCGTGGTGGCATGGCAGGATGGCATCGCCACGCTGCACACTGAAGCAAAAACCTCCTGCAACAGCTGCCAGGCGCGCAAAGGCTGCGGCAGCCATATGCTCAACAAGCTCGGCCCGAAGAATGCACATGTGATGCAGATTGCCAGCAGCAAGCCGCTGCAGCCGGGTCAGCGCATTGAGCTGGGCATCAAAGAGAGCAGCCTGCTTGGATCGGCGCTGCTGGTCTACATGACGCCGCTCTTTGGCCTGTTTCTGGTGGCGGGGCTGTTTCAATCGCTCTTCGGCAGCGACCTGGCGGCCGCCTGTGGTGCGCTGCTGGGCGGCATCGGTGGATTCATCGTCGCCAAAGGCGTTTCAATGAAATTTGGCGATCGCGAAGCCTTTCAGCCCGTCATTCTCAACATCGCCTTACCGCCCGATGCGCTACGTGTTGAAAGCGAAGCGTAACGCACGTCCAGGCCGCGCACTCCGCGGCCTTTGTCTGTTCTGCCCTGCGCAGATATCTGTTTCGCTTCCACCACGTTCCATTCTTTTATGCGCGGCGTTAACAGTGTAATATGCGTCGTCATTAATGAGGCTGACAGGATTGTGGGTAAAGAGCGATCTTCCTGAATGTGTCTGTGCTCAGATTTTCAACTGAATTTTAAGCGAAGATATCCCAATAAATGAAGCACATAAGAAATTTCTCCATCATCGCTCACATCGACCATGGTAAATCTACGCTCTCTGACCGCCTTATTCAGATCTGTGGTGGCCTCACTGACCGTGAGATGGCTGCGCAGGTTCTCGATTCAATGGATCTGGAGCGCGAGCGTGGCATTACCATCAAAGCCCAGAGCGTGACGCTCGATTACCACGCGAAAGACGGCGAAACTTACCAGCTCAATTTCATCGATACCCCGGGCCACGTTGACTTCTCTTACGAAGTTTCCCGCTCACTGGCAGCCTGTGAAGGTGCACTGCTGGTGGTGGACGCCGGTCAGGGTGTTGAAGCGCAGACACTGGCGAACTGCTACACCGCGATGGAGATGGATCTGGAAGTGGTGCCGGTTCTGAACAAGATTGACCTGCCCGCCGCCGATCCCGAGCGTGCCGCGCAGGAAATTGAAGATATCGTCGGTATCGACGCTGCCGATGCGGTGCGCTGTTCCGCCAAGACCGGCGTTGGCGTACCGGACGTGCTGGAACGCCTGGTGCGTGATATTCCGCCGCCGGAAGGCGATCCGGATGGCCCGCTGCAGGCGCTGATCATCGACTCCTGGTTCGATAACTACCTGGGCGTTGTCTCGCTGGTGCGTGTGAAAAACGGCACCATGCGCAAGGGCGACAAGATCAAAGTCCTGAGTACCGGTCAGACTTACAATGCTGACCGCCTGGGGATCTTCACGCCGAAACAGGTCGACCGCACCGAACTGAACTGCGGTGAAGTGGGCTGGCTGGTCTGCGCGATCAAAGACATTCTCGGCGCGCCTGTGGGCGATACGCTGACCACCGCGCGTAACCCGGCGGACAAAGCACTGCCGGGCTTTAAGAAAGTGAAGCCGCAGGTTTATGCCGGTCTGTTCCCAATCAGCTCTGATGACTATGAAGCCTTCCGCGACGCGCTCGGCAAACTGAGCCTGAATGACGCCTCCCTGTTCTATGAGCCGGAAAGCTCAACGGCGCTGGGCTTTGGTTTCCGCTGCGGCTTCCTGGGTCTGCTGCACATGGAGATCATTCAGGAGCGTCTGGAGCGCGAATACGATCTCGATCTGATCACCACTGCCCCGACGGTCGTGTATGAAGTCGTGACCACCAGTGGTGACGTGGTGTATGTCGACAGCCCGTCCAAGCTGCCGCCGCTGAACAACATCGAAGAGCTGCGTGAGCCGATTGCCGAATGTCACATGCTGCTGCCGCAGGAGTATCTGGGCAACGTCATCACCCTCTGTATCGAGAAGCGTGGCGTGCAGACCAACATGGTTTATCACGGCAAGCAGGTTGCGCTGACCTATGAAATTCCGATGGCAGAAGTGGTGCTCGACTTCTTCGACCGTCTGAAATCGACCTCACGCGGTTACGCCTCGCTGGATTACAACTTCAAACGCTTCCAGCCGTCTGACATGGTGCGCGTGGACGTTCTGATTAACAGTGAACGTGTGGATGCGCTGGCGCTGATCACGCACCGCGACAACGCCCCTTATCGCGGACGCGACCTGGTGGAGAAGATGAAAGATCTTATCCCGCGTCAGCAGTTCGATATCGCGATTCAGGCTGCCGTCGGCAACCACATCATCGCGCGTTCGACGGTGAAACAGCTGCGTAAAAACGTGCTGGCCAAATGTTATGGCGGCGACGTGAGTCGTAAGAAGAAACTGTTGCAGAAACAGAAAGATGGTAAGAAACGCATGAAGCAGGTAGGTAACGTTGAGCTGCCACAGGAAGCGTTCCTCGCCATTCTGCATGTCGGTAAGGACAGCAAATAAGGATTTCTGATGGCTAATATGTTCGCCCTGATTCTGGCGATAGCGACGCTGATTACTGGCATCGTCTGGGTTATTGATCGGTTTAAATGGGCGCCTGAGCGTCGTGCGAAACAGGCGGCGGCCCAGGCGCAGACCGGTAATGCGCTCGACAGCAAAACGCTGGCGAAGGTCTCTTCTCAGCCAGGCTGGGTGGAAACCACCGCCTCCGTGTTCCCGGTGCTGGCCGTGGTCTTCATCGTGCGTTCGTTTATCTACGAACCGTTCCAGATCCCGTCGGGTTCGATGATGCCGACTCTGCTGATCGGCGACTTCATCCTGGTGGAGAAGTTCGCCTACGGCATCAAGGATCCGATTACCCAGACCACGCTGATCCCGACCGGTCAGCCAAAACGCGGGGATATCGCGGTATTTAAATACCCGAAAGATCCGAGTCTGGACTACATCAAGCGCGTAATTGGCCTGCCGGGTGACAAAGTCATCTATGATCCTTACAGCAAAACGCTGACGGTGAAACCGGCCTGTGCCGATGAAAAAGCCTGCGTGTCGGCGTTACCGGTGACCTACACTGACGTTGAGCCGAGCAATTTCATTCAGACCTTCAGCGGCTTTGATGGCAACGAAACCGGCAACGGCTTCTACCAGGTGCCGCAGGGCGACACGCTGCGTGGCGGACTGCGCCTGGGCACCCGCAAAGAGACGATCGGCAACGTCACGCATGACATCCTGCTGGTTAACGAAGCGCAGAGTCAGGCGGGCATGTATTATCAGCAGCCGGGTCAGCCGCAGGCGACCTGGGTAGTGCCGAAAGGGCAATACTTCATGATGGGCGACAACCGCGATAACAGCGCCGACAGCCGCTACTGGGGCTTTGTCCCGGAGCGCAATCTGGTGGGTAAAGCGGTCGCTATCTGGATGAGCTTTGAGAAACAAGAAGGGCAGTGGCCAACCGGCGTGCGATTCAGTCGCATCGGCGGTATCCACTAAATCATTGTCTGTTTAACAGGCAAATCGGGTGGCCTCCTCAGGGAGGCCACTGCACACCAAACGGAACGTGCTGGACTGCCAGCCCCGTTTGGTATGCAGAGTCACAGACGCAACAAAGAACTGGAATCGCATGAACCCCATCCTGATTAACAAGCTTCAGCGCAAACTGGGCTACACTTTTACTCATTCGGAACTGTTACAGCAGGCCCTGACGCACCGCAGCGCCAGCAGTAAGCACAATGAACGCCTGGAATTTCTTGGCGACTCTATTCTTAGCTATGTGATTGCGAATGCCCTTTATCACCGCTTCCCGCGGGTTGACGAAGGTGACATGAGCCGCATGCGTGCCACGCTGGTGCGCGGCAATACGCTGGCGGAGATGGCGCGCGAATTTGATCTCGGCGAGTGCCTGCGTTTAGGGCCGGGCGAGCTGAAAAGCGGCGGTTTCCGTCGCGAATCGATTCTGGCCGATACGGTGGAAGCGCTGATTGGCGGCATCTTCCTCGACAGCAGTATCGAACGGGTCGAGCAGCTGATCCTCGACTGGTATCAGACCCGCCTCGACGAAATCAGTCCGGGCGACAAGCAAAAAGATCCGAAAACGCGACTGCAGGAGTATCTGCAGGGACGTCATCTGCCGCTGCCCAGTTATCTGGTGGTGCAGGTCCGTGGCGAAGCCCACGATCAGGAATTTACCATTCACTGTCAGGTGAGTGGCATGGCCGAGCCGGTTGTCGGTGTCGGCTCCAGCCGCCGTAAAGCTGAGCAGGCAGCAGCGGAACAGGCGCTGATAAAATTAGGTCTCGAATAGCTCTGCCGGCGTCACGGCGTCCGCAGTGGCGCGATAACACCGGACACAGAGCTGTCCCGGCGTCAGCAGACGCTGAATGACACACGATTCAAATAGCACTCTTTCGGCGCCTTCTCAGGCGCTGAACAATTCAGGACTCGAATGAGCGAAAACGTTACTTATTGCGGCTTTGTCGCGATTGTTGGCCGACCCAACGTCGGTAAATCCACCTTACTGAACCAGTTACTGGGGCAGAAGGTGTCGATCACCTCGCGCAAGCCGCAAACCACGCGCCACCGCATCATGGGCATTCACACCGAGGGTGACTATCAGGCGATCTACGTCGATACCCCGGGCCTGCACATGGAAGAGAAGCGCGCCATTAACCGTCTGATGAACCGCGCAGCCAGCAGTTCAATCGGCGATGTCGAGCTGGTGATCTTCGTGGTTGAAGGCACGCGCTGGACACCCGATGACGAGATGGTGTTGAACAAACTGCGCGACAACAAAGTGCCGGTGGTACTGGCGGTCAACAAGGTCGACAACATCCAGGACAAAACCATTCTGCTGCCGCATCTGCAGTTCCTGAGCCAGCAGATGAACTTCCTCGATATCGTGCCGATCTCGGCGGAAAGCGGCAAGAACGTCGATACCATTGCGGCGATTACCCGCAAACATCTGCCGCAGGCCGATCATCACTTCCCGGAAGATTACATCACCGACCGCTCTCAGCGTTTCATGGCGTCGGAGATGATCCGTGAAAAACTGATGCGCTTCCTGGGCGCGGAACTGCCTTACTCGGTCACCGTAGAGATCGAGCGCTTCGTGACGAACGAACGTGGCGGTTACGACATCCACGGCCTGATTCTGGTTGAGCGCGAAGGCCAGAAGAAGATGGTGATTGGCAACAAAGGGGCCAAAATCAAAGTTATCGGAACCGAAGCGCGCAGGGATATGGAAGAGATGTTTGAAGCCAAAGTGCATCTCGAACTGTGGGTGAAAGTGAAATCCGGTTGGGCAGACGACGAACGTGCGCTGCGCAGCCTGGGTTATACAGACGATCTCTGATTCAATGGAAGGCTGGCAACGCGCCTTTGTGCTGCATAGTCGTCCCTACAGCGAAACCAGTCTGCTGCTCGACCTGTTCAGCGAAAGTGAAGGGCGGGTGCGGGTGCTGGCCAAGGGCGCCCGGTCGCGCCGCTCGCAGCTGAAAGGTGCGTTACAGCCTTTTACCCCGCTGCTGGTGCGCTGGAGCGGGCGCGGCGAAGTTAAAACCCTGCGCAATGCCGAAGCGGTGTCGCTGGCCTTACCGCTCAGCGGCATCACGCTCTACTGCGGTCTTTATGTCAATGAGCTGGTCTCCCGCGTGTTGCAGCAGGAGTTTCCCTTCTCCGAACTCTTCTTCGATTATCTCAACTGCCTCCAGGCGTTAGCCTCGACCCACGGTCAGCCGGAACCGGCGCTGCGCCGCTTCGAGCTGGCGCTGCTCGGTCATCTGGGCTACGGCGTCGATTTCCTGCACTGCGCTGGCAGTGGCGAGGCGGTCAGCGATGAGATGACCTACAGCTACCGTGAAGAGCGCGGGTTTATCGCCAGCCTGGTGGTGGGTCAGCGCAGCTTTACCGGCCGCGAACTGCGCGCCCTCTATGAGCGGGACTTTCCGGATGCCGCCACACTGCGCGCCGCCAAGCGATTTACCCGCATCGCCCTGAAGCCCTATCTGGGCGGCAAGCCGCTGAAAAGTCAGGAGCTGTTCCGCCAGTTTGTCCCGAAGAAAAAGCCTGAACAGGCAGATGAATAGCGCGGGTTGTACCGCCTGCGGGGTCTGCGCGGTACACTCAACATCACGATGGAAAAGAAGTGAGGATGGTCATGGCTGAGTTGCTGTTAGGCGTCAATATCGATCACATTGCCACGGTGCGAAACGCCCGTGGCACAAACTATCCCGATCCGGTGCAGGCGGCGTTTATCGCCGAGCAGGCGGGCGCGGATGGCATTACCGTTCACCTGCGCGAAGATCGTCGTCACATCACCGACCGCGATGTGCGCATCCTGCGTGACACCATCCAGACGCGCATGAATCTGGAGATGGCGGTTACCGACGAGATGATCGGCATCGCCTGCGATATCCGTCCCCATTTCTGCTGTCTGGTGCCGGAAAAGCGTCAGGAAGTGACGACCGAAGGCGGTCTGGATGTGGCGGGGCAGCAGGAGAAGATGAACGCGGCCGTGCGTCTGCTGAGTGACGCGGGCATTCTGGTGTCGCTGTTTATCGATGCCGATCATCGCCAGATCGAGGCGGCGGTGGCCAGCGGCGCGCCCTACATCGAGATTCACACCGGCGCCTACGCCGAAGCTCCGGAGGGACTGGCGCGCGACGCCGAGCTGGCGCGGATCCGTCACGCCGCGACCTTTGCCGCCAGCCTGGGGCTGAAGGTGAATGCCGGCCACGGTCTGACCTACCACAACGTGCTGCCGATTGCGGCGCTGCCGGAAATGCACGAGCTCAACATCGGCCATGCCATTATCGGCCGTGCCGTGATGAGTGGCCTGCCGGATGCCGTGAAAGAGATGAAACAGCTGCTGCGTGAAGCGCGTCGCTGATGGCTATTCTGGGACTGGGCACCGACATCGTTGAGATTGAACGCATCGCCGGGGTGATCGAACGCGCCGGTGACAGGCTGGCGCGTCGGGTCCTGAGCGAAGCGGAATGGCAGCAGTATCAGGCCCATCATCAGCCGGTGCGCTTTCTCGCCAAGCGGTTTGCGGTCAAAGAGGCGGCCGCCAAAGCCTTTGGCACCGGCATTCGCGGCGGGCTGGCGTTTAATCAGTTCGAAGTTTACAACGATGAGCTGGGTAAACCGGGATTACGTTTCTTTCAGCATGCGGCGGAAGTGGCGCAGAACCTGGGGGTTAACCGGGTTCATGTGACGCTGGCCGATGAGCGTCACTACGCCTGTGCCACGGTGATTATCGAAAGCTAGCCGTGCAGCAGCACAAACTTCTCCCACAGCGCATCGCGTGATTCGATGTGCTGTGGGTTTGTGATAATGGTGTTGTCGATAGGGCAGACCTGCTGGCAGGTCGGCACCTCATAGTGGCCGACGCATTCGGTACAGCGACTGACATCGATTTCATAGATCGCATCGCCCAGCGAAATGGCCTGGTTCGGGCACTCCGGTTCACACATATCGCAGTTAATGCATCTGGACGTAATCAACAGCGCCATCTTTCCCACCTGATAACAACAGAAAAAGCGCGGGTATTATACGCGCTGCCGCTGATCAGACCAGCTTTTTCACCAGCGCCTCGCTGTGGCGGATATGGCTGGAGGCGCGTTCCGGATCGTTCTGCACCAGCGCCATAAACAGCAGATCGGTCAGGGCCAGCTGCGCGGTGGTGGAGGAGATCGCCGCGCTGCGGGTGCTCTGCTCTTCGGCCACCGTATAGAGGCAGTAGCTGGCGCTCTGCTGCAGCGTGTTGGGGGTAAAGCCGGTAAAGGCCACCACATCAGCGCCTACCTGCGCGGCTTCCTGCGCCGCCAGATTGATCTCGCGCCGCTCCCCGGTGTAAGAGATGGCAAGCAGCACATCGCCGGGCCCCATCGCCTGAACGCTGGCCAGCAGCGCGTGCATGTCCTGCTCCGCGACCGCATTAATCCCAATCTTCATCAGCTTCCAGGAGAAATCCTTTGCCACCAGGCCCGAGGCGCCGATACCCACCAGCAGAATGCGCCGGGCATTCTTCAGTAATTGCAGCACGTCGTTAAGCTTCTCTTCGCTGTTGATATCCAGCGTGGCGCGGATCGCCGAGAGCTTTTCGGTCAGCAGTTTCTCGCCCACCATCTTGAGCGGGTCGTCGCTGAGAATATGGTTGTGCACGGTAATGGCATCCTTGTCCGCCAGTGACTCACTCAGGGCCAGCTTCAGCGCCGGAAAGCCTTTGTATCCCAGTTTCTGGGCAAACTTGACGACGCTCGACTGGCTGACGCCGGACTCTTCCGCCAGCTTCTGCGAACTCAGGTGGCGCGCCCGATCGGGTTGCGACAGTAAAAAATCCGCCAGCCGACGCTCGTTCAAGGCCAGACGTGGATAAAGCTGGCGAATGCGCAGCAGTGAACTCATGCCCAATCCTCATCGTTCAGGAATAATCGGAGAAGAATAAACTATTCATCAGGCATTGTAGTCATCGGAATTAAAAATGACACGCATCGCCGAGCCGCCTGATGATGGCTACACTACTCTTTATCATCCCGGAATCTGTCTTAAGGAGAGCTGTTTGACCAGGGGAACACATCGTCGCATCGTATTTTTTGACCTGGATGGCACATTGCACCAGCAGGATATGTTTGGCACCTTTATGCGCTATCTGCTGCGTCGCCGCCCGCTTAACCTGCTGCTGGTGGTGCCACTGCTGCCGGTGGTGGGGATCGGCCTGCTGCTGAAAGGGCGGGCCGCCCGCTGGCCCATGAGCCTGCTGCTCTGGTCGATTACCTTCGGCCGCTCAGAACAGACCCTGCTGCGGCTGGAAGCGGAATTTGCGCAGTGGTTCCGCCTGCGCGTCAGGGCCTTTCCGGTGGTGCAGCAGCGCCTGACCGAATATCTGGGTAGTGATGATGCGGATGTCTGGCTGATCACCGGATCGCCGCAGTCGCTGGTGGAGCAGGTCTATTACGACTCGGCGTTTCTGCCACGGGTAAAACTGATCGCCAGTCAGATGCAGCGCGGCTGGGGCGGCCGGGTGCTGTCGATGCGTTGCCTGGGGCATGAAAAGGTGGCGCAGCTCGAAGAGAAAATCGGCACGCCATTGCAGCTCTACAGCGGCTATAGCGACAGCAAGCAGGACAACCCGCTGCTGTTTTTCTGCCAGCATCGCTGGCGCGTGACGCCCGCGGGTGAGCTGCAGCAGCTGGAATAAGTTTCGACACGCAGGAGGAGCTCGCTATAATGCGCCGCTTTTCAGTCGCCCGGAGTGGTCTGCATGAAACAACAAGATGAATACTGGATGCGCCATGCGCTCGACCTGGCGCGCCGCGCCTGGGCGCAGGGCGAGGTGCCGGTCGGCGCCGTGCTGGTGCAGAACGACCAGGTGATTGGCGAAGGGTGGAACCGGCCCATCGGCCAGCACGATCCCACGGCGCATGCGGAGATCATGGCGCTGCGGCAGGGCGGCAAGGTGCTGGAGAATTATCGTCTGCTGGATACCACGCTCTACGTCACGCTGGAGCCGTGCGTGATGTGCGCCGGTGCGATGGTGCACAGCCGCATCACCCGGCTGGTCTATGGCGCGCACGATATCAAAAGCGGGGCGGCGGGGTCGCTGCTGGATGTGCTCGGCCATCCTGGCATGAACCATCAGGTTGAGCTTCACAGCGGCGTGCTGGCGGAGGAGTGTGCCGCCATGCTGAGCGACTTCTTCCGTATGCGTCGCGAGCAGAAAAAAGCGCTGCGCCAGGCGCAACGCCAGGGTTAGTTCATGGCGATCGTCGGTTCGACCGCCGGATAGCCTCTGGCCAGCTCCGCCTGCGCTTCGGCCTGCCGCGCCAGGCGCTTCTCCTGCTCCTGCAGGTAGCCCACCAGGCTTATCTGATACTTGCGGATATTCTCCACATAGTTATAGGCTTCATGCCCGCGCGCGTAGCCATAGGTCGTCTGCGCGTAGTAGCGCTTCTGGCTCAGCATCGGCAGGCGCAGCTTCACATCCGCCCAGCTATCGGGATTACCGCCCTGGCGGGCCGTCAGCTTGCGCACATCGAGCATATGGGCATAGCCCATGTTATAGGCCGCCAGCGCGAACCAGATGCGCTCATCTTCCGGGATGGTCTGCGGCACCTTCGCCATCATATCCTGCAGGTACTGACTGCCGCCGCGAATGCTCTGTTCCGGATCGGTCCGGTCGCCCACATCCAGACTGTCGGCGGTGTTGCGGGTCAGCATCATCATGCCGCGCACGCCGGTCGGTGAGGTGGCCTGCGGATTCCAGTGCGACTCCTGATAGGCGATCGCCGCCAGCAGCCGCCAGTCGATGCTGGTGGCATACTTCTCAAACAGCGGTTTGATGTCGGGCAACGTATTGTCGATGGCGCGCAGGAAGGTGCGGGTATCCACATAATCGAAGGTGCCGACATGGCCAAGATATTTCTCCTCCAGCCGCGCCATCGCCCCTTCTTCGCCCATGCCATTAAAGAAGTCGAGCATCGCGGCATTCAGGCTGTCATCGTCGCTGTGCCGCACATACCAGGTGACCGGCTCTTCATCGGTCACGTCGAACGCCACCGCCAGTTGCGGATAGATGCGCTGCAGCAGGGCGATCGTCACGGAGTCGCCAATCGTGTAATCCAGTTTGCCGTCGGCCACCGCTTCCAGCAGGGCTTTAGGACTCTGATCGGTGGCGATCGCCCAGTCCAGATCGGGGAACTGGCTGGAACGCGCGCTCTTCAGCGTGGAGAGGTAGGCCGAACCGGATGCGACCGTGAGCCGCCCCTTCAGATCACCGAGGTTTTTAGGGCGTGGCTTATCCACACGATAGACCAGCTGCTGCGAAACGTTGTAGTAACCCGGCCCGGTCTGATAGCGGGTCAGGCGCTCGCGGTTGTAGTTCAGGCCCGCAGCCAGCACATCGGCTTTGCCATCATCCAGATCGTCAAACAGGTCGCTCAGGTTAGGACGAACCGTTACCTTCAGTTTAACGCCCAGATAATCGGCGAAGCGTTTTGCCAGCTCATAATCCATACCGGCCGGAGAGTGGTTCACTGTGTAGTAAGTTAACGGGGAATTGATGGTACTGACACGCAGCACTCCCCGTGATTTGATCTGTGAAATCGCGTCCTGACCGCCCCCGTACCAGGGAACGGATGGCCACAGCGCCAACGCGAGCAGCACGGCAACCAGACCGATAAACAGATAATTAAATTTTAGGCGTTTCAAATAGTTATCTCTCGCTGGCTCTAAGGCCTCTGTCTTTTAAAGGCAGTATTTATCTTCTTTGAACTCCCAGAGCGAGGGGCATTCTGCGCAACAAAATGACGCTGAGCAACTTTTATAGCAGCTTTTGCGCAAAATTCAGGCAAATCCGGGTCGCCAAAAATTCTGCGCAAACGGTTTCGTCGCGAGGTCGCTTTCTCTATAATACGCCCCGTTTTCCCTGTTGCGCCCAATTTGCGTCGCCCGGCGCCCTGACGAGAGACTTATTAATGGAAATTCTGCGTGGTTCGCCCGCCCTGTCGGCATTTCGTGTAAACAAACTGCTGACCCGCTTTCAGGACGCTCATCTGCCGGTGAGTGATATTTACGCTGAGTACATCCATTTCGCTGATGTCAGCACGCCCTTAAGCGCCGACGAACAGAGCCGTCTGCAGCGCCTGCTGAAATATGGTCCCTCTCTGGCTGAACATGCCCCGCAGGGGCGTCTGCTGCTGGTGACGCCACGTCCCGGTACTATCTCCCCCTGGTCCTCCAAAGCCACCGACATTGCCCATAACTGCGGCCTGCCGCAGGTGCGCCGTCTGGAGCGCGGTCTGGCCTTTTATGTGCAGGCACCGCAACTGACAGAAGCGCAGTGGCAGACGCTGGGTACACTGCTGCACGATCGCATGATGGAAACGGTCTTCAGCGATCTGGCGCAGGCGGAGCAGCTCTTCGCGCACCATACGCCGCAGCCGGTGAAAAGTGTGGATCTGCTGGGCGAGGGCCGTGAGGCGCTGGTTCAGGCAAACACCGCGCTGGGTCTGGCGCTGGCCGACGATGAAATCGACTACCTGGTGGCGGCGTTTAATGCCCTGGGCCGCAATCCAAACGACATCGAACTCTATATGTTTGCTCAGGCGAACTCGGAGCACTGTCGTCACAAGATCTTCAACGCCGACTGGGTGATCGACGGCGAGAAGCAGCCGAAGTCGCTGTTTAAGATGATCAAGAATACGATGGAGCAGACGCCGGACTACGTGCTCTCGGCTTATAAAGATAACGCCGCCGTCATGGAAGGCTCCGAAGTGGGCCGCTTCTTTGCGGACGCCGGCGAAGATCAGTATCGCTGGCATCAGGAAGCGGCGCATATCCTGATGAAGGTCGAAACGCACAACCACCCAACGGCGATCTCACCGTGGCCGGGTGCGGCGACCGGTTCCGGGGGGGAAATCCGTGATGAGGGGGCCACCGGACGCGGCTCCAAGCCAAAAGCGGGCCTGGTCGGCTTCTCGGTCTCTGACCTGCGTATCCCGGGCTTCGAACAGCCGTGGGAAGAGGACTTCGGCAAACCGGCCCGCATCGTCAGCGCGCTGGAGATCATGACCGAAGGCCCTCTGGGTGGCGCGGCGTTTAACAACGAATTTGGTCGTCCTGCCCTGAACGGTTACTTCCGTACCTATGAAGAGCAGGTGACCAGCCACAACGGCACCGAACTGCGCGGCTATCACAAGCCGATCATGCTGGCGGGCGGCATCGGTAACATCCGTGCCGACCACGTCCAGAAAGGGGAGATCGTCGTCGGCGCGAAGCTGGTGGTGCTGGGCGGTCCGGCCATGAATATCGGTCTGGGCGGCGGCGCGGCGTCATCAATGGCCTCGGGTCAGTCGGATGCCGACCTCGACTTCGCCTCGGTGCAGCGTGACAACCCGGAGATGGAACGCCGCTGTCAGGAAGTGATCGACCGCTGCTGGCAGCTGGGTGACAAAAACCCGATTCTGTTTATCCACGACGTGGGTGCAGGCGGTCTCTCCAACGCCATGCCGGAGCTGGTCAGCGACGGCGGTCGTGGCGGCCGCTTCAACCTGCGCGACATCCTGAGCGATGAGCCAGGCATGAGCCCGCTGGAAGTCTGGTGCAACGAATCGCAGGAACGTTATGTGATGGCCGTGGCCCCTGAGCAGCTGGCGCAGTTTGAGGCGATCTGCCAGCGCGAGCGCGCACCGTTTGCGGTCATCGGTGAAGCAACCGAAGAGCTGCACCTGAGCCTGGAAGACAGCCACTTCGGCAATAAGCCGATCGATATGCCGCTCGATGTCCTGCTGGGCAAAACGCCGAAGATGACGCGCGATGTGGTCACTCAGCAGGCTCAGGGCGTGGCCCTGCAGCGCGACGGGATCACGCTGGTCGACGCGGTGAACCGCGTCCTGCATCTGCCCGCTGTGGCAGAGAAAACCTTCCTGATCACCATCGGTGACCGCAGCGTGACCGGCATGGTGGCACGCGACCAGATGGTCGGTCCGTGGCAGATCCCGGTGGCCAACTGCGCGGTCACCACCGCCAGCCTCGACAGCTACCACGGCGAAGCCTTTGCGCTGGGCGAACGTTCGCCGGTGGCGCTGCTGGACTTTGCGGCATCGGGACGTCTGGCGGTCGGTGAAGCCCTGACCAACCTGGCGGGTACGCAGATTGGTTCACTGAAGCGCGTGAAGCTCTCGGCCAACTGGATGTCCGCAGCCGGTCATCCGGGGGAAGATGCCGGGTTATATGCAGCGGTGAAAGCGGTCGGCGAAGAGCTTTGCCCGGCGCTGGAGATCACCATCCCGGTCGGCAAAGATTCAATGTCGATGAAAACCCGCTGGCAGGAAGGCACCGAGCAGCGTGAGATGACCTCACCGCTGTCGCTGGTCATCACCGCCTTTGCGCGTGTCGAAGATGTCCGCCGCACGGTTACGCCACAGCTGCAGGCCGATCAGGATAACCTGCTGCTGCTGATCGATCTCGGCAACGGCGCGAACACGCTGGGCGCAACCGCGCTGTCGCAGGTCTATCGTCAGCTGGGCGACAAACCGGCCGACGTGCGCGATGCCACGCAGCTGGCCGGTTTCTTCAATGCGATTCAGGCGCTGGTGGCGGAGCAGAAACTGCTGGCCTATCACGACCGTTCTGACGGTGGTCTGCTGGTGACGCTGGCGGAGATGGCCTTTGCGGGTCACTGCGGCGTCGACGTGGATATCGCTTCGCTGGGCAGCGATGCTCTGGCCGCGCTGTTCACCGAAGAGCTGGGCGCGGTGATCCAGATCAACGCCGCCGATCGCGCAGTGGTTGAGCAGATCCTGGCGGATCACGGTCTGGCGGCCTGCACTCATCTACTGGGCAGCGCACAGCCGGGCGATCGCTTCGTGATCCGCGCCGGAGAGAGCGCGGTGTACAGCGAAAGCCGGACCACGCTGCGCATCTGGTGGGCCGAAACCACCTGGCAGATGCAGCGCCTGCGCGACAACCCGGCCTGTGCCGATCAGGAGCACGAAGCGAAGAAAAACGACAGCGATCCTGGCCTGAACGTTCATCTGACCTTTAATCCGCAGGAAGATGTGGCGGCGCCGATGATCGCCACGGGCGCACGGCCAAAAGTGGCGGTGCTGCGTGAGCAGGGCGTGAACTCACATGTGGAGATGGCGGCCGCTTTTGACCGGGCCGGTTTCACCGCGATTGACGTGCACATGAGCGATCTGCTGGCCGGACGCCGCGATCTGGATGGCTTCCAGGCGCTGGTTGCCTGCGGCGGCTTCTCTTACGGCGACGTGCTGGGTGCCGGTGAAGGCTGGGCGAAGTCGATTCTGTTTAATCCGCGCGTGCGTGATACCTTCGAAACCTTCTTCCACCGTCCGCAGACGCTGGCGCTGGGCGTCTGTAACGGCTGCCAGATGATGTCGAATCTGCGCGAGCTGATCCCGGGGAGCGACCTCTGGCCGCGCTTCGTTCGCAACCAGTCAGAGCGCTTTGAAGCGCGCTTCAGCCTGGTCGAAGTGGCCGCCAGTCCGTCGCTGCTGCTGGATGGCATGGCCGGTTCACACATGCCGATTGCCGTTTCGCACGGCGAAGGCTTTGTGGAAGTTCGTGACGCTGCGCACCTGGCGGCGCTGGAGTCGAAAGGCCTGGTAGCCCTGCGCTTTGTCGATAACTTCGGCAAGGTGACTGAAACCTATCCGGCCAACCCGAATGGCTCACCGAACGGCATCACCGCCGTGACCAACGAAAGTGGTCGCGTCACCATCATGATGCCGCATCCGGAGCGCGTGTTCCGTACCGTCAGCAACTCCTGGCATCCGGCAGAGTGGGGCGAGGATGGTCCGTGGATGCGCATCTTCCGCAATGCGCGCAGGCAGCTGGGGTAATCTCACCCGCTGAAAAAAACAGGAGGCCGCAGTGCCTCCTGTTTTTTTGTGATGCTGTTGGCTAATGGCGACAGCAGGTCAGGGTCACTGTCGCTGTATGGCGACATCTATCCCCTTGATTTTCAATGCCGGCGCCAGGTGTGCCAGTTTGTGTCGCCTGACGGAGACAGATCGGACGACTGCCATGAGACTTTTCGCAATGCCCGCAGGGCAGGCTGATTCAATCTGCTGAAAAATATAATGATTTATTTTCTGGCACGGAACTTGCTATAATCCTGTCACTGCTCATTCACCTGTTTATGATTGCCCCGCCTGGCGGAAAAGAGCTCATAAAGCCCGAATGACGCACCAAACGGAGCCTGCCGTCCACCTGACCGATAATCGCTTGCGTTATCAACCACCGGACGTCACGTTGAGTAAGGCTCCACCCATTTTTACGCGATGCCTCACGCGTCGCGCCAGCGGCAGGCCATTGAGCCTGCCGTTTTCTTTTCTTCCCCTTTCTTCCGCCGACAGAGTCCGCTAGCATCCAGACAGCAAATTTCTGAGGAAACGGCTGCGTGAAAAAATGGCGTTTATTTCCCCGTTCGCTGCGTCAGCTGGTGCTGATGGCGTTTGTGCTGGTGCTGCTGCCGTTGCTGGTGCTGGCCTGGCAGGCGTGGGAGAGTCTCTCGGCGTTAAGCGAACAGGCTGCGGACACTAACCGCAACACCTTCACTGACGTGCGCAGAAGTGAGGCGATGGCACGAACGGCTGTTGAGCTGGAGCGCAGCTACCGCCAGTATTGCGTGCTGGATGATGCCTCGCTGGCGCGTCTCTATCAGACTCAGCACACCCGCTACAGTCAGATGCTGAACTCGCACAGCGCCAGCCTGCCCGAACTGCCGGTGTTCCGGATTCTGCAGGCGACCCTGCCGCTGCTGACGCCGCTGCAATGTGATAACGGTAACCCGGTGCCGCGGGCCGCAGAGGCGCTGGACCGCTTCTCCGCCACCAACGCGCAGATGGTGCAGGATACGCGCGAGGTGGTCTTTTCGCGCGGCCTGCAACTGCAGCGCGAAATCGCCGATCGCGGCCAGTTCTTCGGCTGGCAGGCGCTGATCCTGTTTATCATCAGTCTGGCGCTGATGCTGCTGTTTACCGGCATGATCATCGGCCCGGTTAAGCGCATCGAACGGATGATTAACCGGCTGGGAGAGGGACGGGAGCTGGGCAACAGCGTGAAATTCCGCGGCCCGCGTGAGCTGCGCTCGCTGGGCCAGCGCATCGTCTGGCTGAGCGAACGGCTGCAGTGGCTGGAGTCGCAGCGTCACGAGTTTCTGCGCCATCTCTCTCACGAGCTGAAAACGCCGCTGGCCAGCCTGCGTGAAGGCACCGAGCTGCTGGCGGATGAAGTCGCCGGCGCGCTGAACGCCGATCAGAAAGAGGTGGTGACCATCCTCGACGGCAGCAGCCGCCACCTGCAGCGCCTGATCGAGCAGCTGCTGGATTACAACCGCAAGCTGGCGGATGGCCCGATTCAGCTGGAACCGGTCAGCGTGACGGAGATCGTGGAGAGCGTGGTAAACGCCCACGCGCTCTCGGCGCGTGCCAAACTGATGCAGACGGTGGTCGATCTCCGGGTCGCCCGCTGCCTTGCCGAACCGACGTTACTGATGCGGGTCATCGATAACCTCTATTCGAACGCCGTGAACTACGGCAGCGAATCCGGTACCATCTGGCTGCGCAGTCAGCAGCAGGGCGATCGGATATGGATTGAGGTCGCAAACAGCGGAACGCCGATTCCGCCGGAAGAGCAGGCGATGATTTTCGAGCCCTTCTTCCAGGGCAGCCAGCAGCGCAAAGGGCCGGTCAAAGGCAGCGGGCTGGGACTGAGTATTGCCAAAGATTGCCTGCGCCGGATGCACGGCGACCTGACGCTGGTCCCCTGCGAGCAGGCTGACGTCTGTTTTCGAATTGAACTGAACACCACAGCCGGGAATGTCTGACCGATGAAATATTTACCCGCTTTGCTGCTGAGCACGCTGCTGCTCTGCGGCTGTACGACCTCCCCGGCCACCTCCTCTCTGCCGTCAGGCCATCAGGTGGCGGAACCCGAGGTCAGAGTCGCTGATTATCTGGCGATCCGCTGCAGCGACCTGTGGCCGGTCGAGAAGGGCGAGGCGCTGGACAATCCCCTCTACTGGATGCGGGCGATCGACTGCGCGGAGCATCTTTCGCCCGCGGAAGCCCGGGCAGAAGCCCACCGCTGGCCGGCAGAGAACTGGTCGCGCGCCTTTAAGCAGGGCGTGCTGATGTCCAACGGCAACGTGACGCCCGTCGAGCGCCGTCGCTATGTGGAAACCCTGGATCGCTACAGCAGCGACTTCCCCTCCTCTTTGCGCCCGCTGATTCAGCTCTGGCGCAGCAACCAGACGGCGCAGCTCGACCTCAGCGAGGCGCGCACCCGCTATGCGCATCTGCAGCAGAGCAGCGATGCCCAGCTGGAGGCGACGCGCCAGCAGATGGTGAAACAGCAACAGCAACTCAGCGATACACAGCATAAGCTGGAGCGGCTGACTGACATTGAGCGTCAGCTCTCTTCACGCAAAGCGCCGGATGTCTCTGACAACGGTCACGGCACGGCACTGCCGCAGGATGAGGAACAGTAATGGTCAGACAGGCGGCAAAACTGCTGCTGGTGGATGATGATCCCAGCCTGCTCAAGCTGCTGGGAATGCGTCTGCGCAGCGAAGGTTATCAGGTCACCACGGCGGCCAGCGGGCCAGAAGCGTTACGTCTGCTGCAGAAAGAGAAAATCGAACTGGTGATCAGCGATCTGCGGATGGATGAAATGGATGGCCTGGCGCTGTTTGGCGAGATCCAGAAACGCCATACCGGTCTGCCGGTGATTATCCTGACCGCGCACGGCTCCATTCCGGACGCTGTTTCTGCCACCCAGCAGGGCGTCTTCAGCTTCCTGACCAAACCGGTGGATCGGGATGCGCTCTACAAAGCGATCGATGAGGCGCTGGCACAGCAGGCGCCGGTCAGCGACGACCGCTGGCGCGAGGCGATCGTCACCCGCAGCCCGCTGATGCTGCGGCTGCTGGAGCAGGCGCACATGGTGGCGCAGTCAGACGTCAGCGTGCTGATCAACGGCCAGAGCGGCACCGGTAAAGAGATGCTGGCACAGGCGATCCACGCCGCCAGCCCGCGCAACGGTAAACCCTTTGTGGCGATCAACTGCGGCGCACTGCCGGAGCAGCTGCTGGAGTCCGAGCTGTTCGGACATGCGAAAGGGGCCTTTACCGGGGCAGTCAGCGCCCGTGACGGCCTGTTTAAAACCGCAGGCGGCGGCACGCTGTTCCTGGATGAGATCGGCGACATGCCCCAGCCGCTGCAGGTGAAGCTTCTGCGGGTGTTGCAGGAGCGTAAGGTGAGGCCGCTGGGCAGCGACCACGACATCGACATCGATGTGCGCATCATCTCCGCGACGCACCGCGATCTGCCCAGGGCGATGGAGAAAAAAGAGTTCCGCGAAGATCTCTTCTACCGCCTCAACGTGGTGAACCTGAAAATCCCGGCGCTGCATCAGCGTACGGAGGATATCCCGCTGCTGGCGAATCATCTGCTGCGCCAGGCCGCGGAGCGCCATAAACCGCAGGTGCGCAGCTTTTCGGTCGACGCGATGAAGCGCCTGATGGCCGCCAGCTGGCCGGGCAACGTTCGCCAGCTGGTAAACGTGATTGAGCAGTGCGTCGCGCTCAGCTCATCGCCGGTGATCAGCGATGCGCTGGTGGAGCAGGCGTTAAGTGGCGAAAACAGCGCCTTGCCGACCTTCGCGGAGGCCCGCAATCAGTTCGAGCTGAACTATCTGCGAAAACTGCTGCAGATGACCAAAGGCAACGTCACCAACGCCGCACGCCTGGCCGGACGCAATCGCACCGAGTTCTATAAGCTGCTGTCCCGCCATGAACTGGATGCCAGTGATTTCAAAGAGTAGCCTGGCCATATCCCGCGGGCGGGCGGGGTGGGCCACGGCCCGGATGGGATTGCGGTACCCGGCGTAGTCTGACAGCGCTTGCGGCCGCCCGAAGAATCCCGGATATTACCGCCCGACAGCGCCAGCAACATTTATACTTGATATACCCTCTGACCATGGAGGGAGTGAAAAAGGGTCTGACATGAAAAAGATTGATGCGATTATTAAACCATTCAAACTCGATGATGTTCGTGAAGCCTTAGCGGAAGTGGGCATCACCGGGATGACCGTGAGCGAAGTGAAAGGCTTTGGCCGTCAGAAAGGGCACACCGAGCTGTATCGCGGCGCAGAATATATGGTCGATTTTTTACCGAAAGTGAAAATCGAGATGGTGGTTGGCGACGATATCGTTGATACCTGCGTCGAGACCATTATGCGCACTGCGCAGACCGGCAAAATCGGTGACGGTAAGATCTTTGTCTTCGACGTGGCGCGCGTTGTGCGTATCCGTACCGGCGAAGAGGACGAAGAGGCGATCTGATTTCCTCTTCGGCAGAACAAAAAAGCCCGCGCTGCGGGCTTTTTTTATGGGGTCATCACATCCCCTTGTGCGGGCCAAAGAGTTCGTAGTGGATACGCGGCGTGGCGACACCGGCATCACGCAGCTGCGCTACCACATGCTGCATAAAGGGCAGCGGGCCACAGAGGTAAAAGTGCGTTTCGGGTGAGGCGAGCCGCCCGGAGAGTTGGCTGATATCCATCACACCCTGCGCATCATAGCGACCGGCATCCTCCGCCGTGGGATGGCGATACCAGACCCGGCTGACGAAATCGCTGAGCGGGGCGCCCGTGTCGCGTACCTCTTCCGCAAAGGCGTGCTGTTTGCCATTCTCCGCCGCGTGCAGCCAGCTGACAGGCGCCGCATGGTGAGCGGCCGCCAGCGCATGCAGCATCGCCAGCATCGGCGTCTGCCCGACGCCCGCAGAGATCAGCGCCACCGGGGTGAGCGGCTCGATATCCAGGAAGAAGTCGCCGTGCGGCGCGGCCAGCTGCAGCACATCGCCCACCCTGCCGTGCTCATGCAGCCAGCCGGAGACCGTACCCTGCGGCTCGCGTTTCACCGCGATACGATAATCCTGGCCGTTGCTGAGGTGCGTCAGTGAATACTGACGAATCTGGTGATGGTCGAAGCTGGCGGGCTGCAGATGCACCGTCAGATACTGGCCCGGTTTAAAGGCGGCAACCGGGCCGCCACCGACCGGCGCAAAGGTAAAACTCTTGATCGCTTCGCTCTGCGGCTCGATGGCGCTGATGCGAAAGGCGCGGGTGCCGCGCCAGCCGCCAGGCTGCTGCTCCGTCGCCTGATAGATCTCCGCTTCCCGCCGGATAAACAGATCCGCCAGCACGCCATAGGCCCGTCCCCATGCCGCCAGCACCTCATCGCCCGGATTCAGCAGCGCCTCAATGGTCGCCAGCAGGTTCTCGCCAACGATGGCGTACTGCTCAGGCTGAATATTCAGGCTGGTGTGCTTCTGGGCGATCTTCTCCACCGCAGGCCGCAGCACGGCCAGATCCTCCAGATTGGCGCCGTAGGCGCAGATCGCATTGAACAGCGCTTCACGCTGATCGCCGTTGCGCTGGTTGTTCATGTTAAAGACATTTTTGAGTTCCGGATGGCGCGACAGCATGCGGTCATAGAAGTGTGCCGTCAGCGCCGGGCCGCAGGCGGCAATGGCTGGCAGGGTCGATTTAACGGTGGCGATAGTCTGTGCATCAAGCATAAAAAGAGCCTCACAGTAAAAGATGTATTTTAAATGCATCTTATGGCGGCACGGCCCATCCTGTAAATATGAAGATCGTTTTTCCGGCCAACAGAGTGGCAACTTTTATGTGCATTTAACTAAAAGGGCGCGCACTGGCTGGCGTTAAACGCCGGGCGGCAGGCGGGGGAAAAGGTGTAAAAAAGCGGTGCCAGTCGCCAGCCAATCGTTTGCGTAAAAAGAGGCGGTTCACCCTACCTTCACCTGTTAAAACGGTTTACACTGTGGGCCTTCGCCCCTGAAGAGGGGTAAATACCGTCAGAAAGTTAGCTGAGTCAGGAGATCCGGATGTTAAAGCGTGATATGAACATTGCCGATTACGATGCCGAGTTATGGCAGGCAATGGAGCAGGAGACAGTGCGTCAGGAAGAGCACATTGAACTGATTGCTTCTGAAAACTACACCAGCCCGCGTGTTATGCAGGCGCAGGGTTCTCAGCTCACCAACAAATACGCTGAAGGTTATCCGGGCAAACGCTAC
>Ga0157360_1000085_pt1 | contig 50730 bp, 41 predicted proteins | sample AttlaeALBM1_FD_111483 | JGI IMG/M metagenome (GOLD analysis project Ga0157360, IMG submission 111483) | Fungus gardens microbial communities from leaf cutter ant in Ribeirão Preto, State of São Paulo, Brazil - Atta laevigata ALBM1 | ecosystem: Host-associated > Fungi > Mycelium > Unclassified ...
CCCATGGCATCCAAAGCGGCTTCGGATGTGCTCGCGAAAGGCGGAAGCGCGGTTGACGCTGCGATCGCAGCGCAGATGGTTCTGGCGGTGGTGGAGCCGCAGGCGTCTGGGCTCGGTGGTGGCCCGACAATCCTGTACTGGGACCGCGGAGCCGATCGTCTGAGTTTCTTTGACGGTTTGGCCAGCGCGCCGATGGGCATGCAGCGGGACTTCATGCACGATCAGAACGGTGTCCGCATTCCGGAAGCCAAGCTCCAGCGGAGCGGCCGCGTCGTTGGTGTTCCTGGCACGCTGCGGACGCTGGCTCTTCTGCATGACCGTTATGGCAAGCTTCCCTGGGCGGATCTGTTCCAGCCCGCGATTACCGCGGCCCGTGACGGCTTTCCGCTGGCAGGTTATCTCCATCTCGTCCTGACGGAGCGCCCCGAACTGGCTCACGAGTCCCAGTTTTCCGCCTATTTCGACGCGGAAGGCCAGCCGCTTCCCAAGGGAACGATTCTGCATAATGCCGCTTTGGCGAGCACATTGGAGAATGTGTCGGAGCAGGGGGCCGAATATTTCTACACGGGCGATTTTGCAAAAAAGCTCTCAGCCGCAGTGGCCAGTGGTGCATATCCTGGCAAACTCACACCTGCGGACTTGAAGGCTTATAAGGTGCATGAGCGCACACCGCTCTGTGTGACCGCGTTCAATCGCCGGATCTGTTCTTCCGCACCGCCTGTCGCAGGCGGTCTGTCCGTGTTGCAGCAGCTAGCTATTCTTGATCGGCTGAAGATCGGTCAGTATGCGCCGGGAAGCGTTGAGGCCGCGCATCTTCTGCTGGAAGCCTCCCGTCTGGCTGAAGCCGACCGCCGGAAATACGCTGCTGACCCGGATTATACCCGCGTTGATACGGCTGCGCTGCTTGATTCGGCCTATCTGGATGGTCGCGCGGCGCTGGTGGCGAAGGGCGAGGCCGCAGATCGTGTGACGGCGGGGCAGCTCAAAGGAAAGGTGGCTCTTCTGCCGTCATCCGACCCGATGACTGTGCCAGCCACGACACATCTTTCCATTCGTGACGCGTCCGGCAATGCGCTGTCTTTCACCACGACAATTAACCTGAATTTTGGTTCAGATATCGTGGTGGATGGTGTGGTTCTGAACAATGCCATCACGAATTTTGCAGGCCGCCCTTTCGTCAATGGCTGCCCGGCCGCCAATATCGCCGCTCCCGGCAAGCGCCCGATCACAACCATGTCTCCAACCATCGTTTTCGGCCAGAATGGTCAGCCTGAGGTAATCGTCGGCGCTGGCGGTGGTGCGCGGATTATTGATTCCGTTGTGCAGACGCTGGTTGGTTATCTGGCCTGGGGGCAGAATATCCGCACAGCCATCGAACAGCCACGCATCGGCGCCCAGAACCATGCGGAAGAGCTGGAACAGGGAACTGCCGCCGCCGGGCTGGCCTCGGCGCTGAGTGCCATGGGGCATCATCCGAAAATCGACGTTATGAACGCAGCCGTCCAGGGCATCACCATTGGCCCAGATGGCCTCACAGGCTGGGGCGATCCGCATCGTGACGGCGTGGCCGTCGGTCAGTAATATCCGCCTCGATCTGCTGGAGACACTCATGAAGCTTTCATTCCGTTCGGTGCTTTGCGCTGCAACCCTCCTGTCCCTCTCGGCCTGCGCGACACCGTCCCAACCGGAAAAACCGCAGGTGGCTGCCGAAGTCGATCGTAATCTGGGGGATGGCGGGGTCAGCGACTTCTACACTCCTCCCGCGCAGGTTCCTGCCACGGTAGGTCAGATGATCCGCACGCAGGACATCACCGACCGTCCGCTGCCGGAAAATGCCGCCAAGGCTGTGCGGACGCTCTATACGTCCATCAGTGGCGTGAATGCGCCTGATCCGGTCACTGTCTCCGGGCAGATCATTTTCCCGAAAGGGATGCCGCCGAAGGGTGGCTGGCCAGTTGTGGCATGGGAACACGGCACAACAGGTATTGCGGATATCTGTGCACCGTCCTGGAGAGGCTATCTGTCGCGTGACCGCGCCTATCTGGATCACTGGCTGAAGGCTGGTTTCGCGGTCGTTGCCAGTGATTATCAGGGGTTGGGGACGCCGGGCCCGCATCCGTATCTGATGTATCGTCCGGAAGGATACAGCGTTCTGGATGGCCTGCGGGCTGCGCTGACGCAGTACAAGGGAACGCTTCAGAACCGCATTATTCTGGTGGGGCAGTCACAGGGTGGTGGTGCAGCACTCGGAACGGCCTGGCTGGCTCCCCAATATGCGCCGGATCTGCATGTGGTTGGGACTGTGGCAACCGGCGTCGTGACGCAGTTCAAGCTGCCTGAGCATCCGAAGCACACGCCTCTGCCGCGCCTGAACGTGGAGCCGCCTCACATGGCTGCGGCGTTCGGGATCCTGACGATCGAAGGGTCTCGCAAGAGCCTGCATCCGGAAGTCGATGTTCGTGCGAACATGACGGACAAGGGCAAGGATCTGTCGCATCAGGCCCGTCAGTCCTGCCTTGGCGATCTGTTTCGCTACACGGAAGCGCACGATATTACGGAAGACAATGCCTATGCGGGGGATACATCCCGGCTTGAGGCCGATTTTCAGGATGCCTTCACGATCCCTGATGCTCACATGAGCATGCCAGTGTTTGTTGGAACTGGCCTTGCGGATAACGAAGCAGGCGTAGCCCAGCAGTACAATGCAGTTGCTGCCATGTGTGATGCCGGGACGAACGTGACGTGGAAGACCTATTCCGGGCTGACCCATAATGGTGCCGTCAATGGTTCGGCTGACGATTCAGTTCCGTTTGCATTGGCGCTCCTGAAAGGACATCATCCGAAAGGAAACTGCGGGACGATCAAACCCGTTTCCACAGTGGAGAAGGCGCTGCCGGGAATTCGCTGGAACAACTAAGAACTCTGTCGGCATATGCGCTTTCGCCGAACAGGATGGAGACGGGTATGCCGACGCTTGAAATCTGTGTTGAAGATGCCGTCGGCCTGCGGACAGCGCAGCGCCCCGGCGTCACGCGCATTGAGCTCTGTTCTGCCCTCGCACTGGGCGGTTTGACGCCTTCAGCGGGGCTGATGCGTCTGGCTGGTCAGTCCACGGTGCCGGTCTATGCCATGATCCGCCCAAGAGAGGGCGGGTTCGTGTTTACCGCTGAAGAAATCGATCAGATGCTGGCGGATATTGACGCCGCCCGTGCTGCGGGTCTGGCGGGTGTTGTTCTTGGTGCAGCCCTGAACGACCGTACGCTCGATATGCAGACCTTGAAGCTGCTGTCTGACGCGTGTGGTGACATGGGTCGGACACTGCACCGCGTTTTTGATCTCACGCCCAATCCGCTGACTGCTGTCGATCAGGCTGTCGAGCTGGGCTTCGAGCGCATTCTGACGTCTGGCCAAGCGGTTATTGCGCCGAAGGGCCAGTCTGTTTTGAAAAACATCGTGGATCATGCTGCTGGCCGTATCGAGATCATGGCTGGAAGCGGTGTGCGGGTCGGGAATGTGCGGGAGCTTGTGCAGGAAACGGGCGTTACGGCCATTCATGCGTCTTGCCGGGGGCCAGCGGTGGGGCAGGCATGTCGTGTGTGGGAGCTGGGCTTTGGGCGCCTTGCTTCAAGAACCAGTGGCCGGATCATAGATCAGATGCTTGCCATCCTCGCAGAAGATGCCACGCTGCCGGTGACATGACACTATTTCAGAGCCTTTTCTTTAAGGCTGCCTGAAGCTTGAGTGGCGTATTGGTCACCAGGATATCAATGGGAAGGGTGCGAGCGCGGTTGGCACCTTCTTCAGGGGAAACAGCATCTACAATGGCCGTGGGGCCAAGAAGGTCTGTTATGACGACGACTCCTGCCTCATGCGCTGCTTTGAACAGGGCGGGGTCAGAGTTCTGGGGCACGTAGGCTGCAAAGCGGCGTGCTCCTGCGATCTTGCGATAGGTTGCAATATCCTCTGGCTTTGCAATCAGCACAGAAACCAGTGCTTCCGGATCAGCGGCGAAAGCCTCGCGGGCCTGCTTTTCGTGGAATGTGAGAACTACGACCCGGTTGGAAAGCTTATGGAGGCGGACAGGTTTCAGAGCTTCGGCAGGGAAAACATCCTTGATGTCGAGCATCAGTAAAGCGTCGGGGGTGCTGCCCGCCCAATCCAGAACATCGCTGTAGGCTGGAATGTGTTCCAGTGTAGTACCGGATGTGTTTTTCAGATGCAGTTTCTGAACCGCTTCCTGACTGAGTTCAGTGATAGGACCATGGCCCGTCGTCGTTCGGTCAACATCCTGATCGTGCAGTAGAACAATCCGGCCAGTTTTGTCCTTCGCGAGATCAATTTCCATCATGAACGGGCCGGCCTGATGGGTGCGGTGCAGCTGGCCAAGGCTGTTTTCCGTTCCGGATGGGTCGATCCAGCCTCGGTGCGCGCAGATCAGCGGAGGCGTCGCCATGCGGTCCGTTAGAGACTGAGCCACGGCAGGCAAGGGACCTGACAAGCCTGTCAGCACCGTCAGCCCGTAAGAGATGAAAATCCGGCGCTTCATGATTGGTTGTACCTGTTTGAAGTGGGGCATAAACACCGTATTGCTTGTGTTTGCGAAAGAGAAGATTGGCGTCTGTTTCGACATTTACTGGTGAGCTACCGCCGGAGTGGCTACAGAATTTTCAGATTAATCAGAACAGGAAAACTCCGTCATGACCGCATCAGTCGTGCTGTATGGAATTAAAGCTTGTGACACCATGAAGAAGGCTCGTGCTTGGCTGGATGAACGGGGTGTGCCGTACACTTTCCATGACTACAAGAAGGACGGAATTTCTGAGGATGTTCTGAAGGACTGGGTCAGCCAGGTTGGCTGGGACGTTCTCCTCAACAAGGCTGGCACGACCTTCCGTAAATTGCTTCCTGAGCAGAAGGAAGGCCTGACGGAAGAGCGTGCTGTTGGCCTGATGGTGGCTCAGCTTTCCATGATCAAGAGACCTGTGTTGACGCGAGACGGTAAGGTTCTTCGTGTAGGCTTTCGACCAGCGGACTATGAAGAAACGTTTTCGGGCTAAGCTGAAAACTCTCAGATCGGCAGGTTCAGCGCTTTGATCTTGCGATGAAGTGTTGAGCGGCTGATTCCCAGCGTGCGGGCGGCCGCACTGACATTGCCCTGCGTTGTGGCCAGAGCAGATCGGATGACGTGAACTTCTGCCTTGCGGAAGCTCAACTCATCTTCGGAATCCAGAAAATGCATCAGAGCGGGCAGGTGTTCCAGTTCGCCGTCTGGCCAGTGCATCCGTACGCGGCTTGAATGCGTGGCACCACGAACATGCCCGTCACGATCGAGAGCCACCAGGGGCGTGGAACTCTCCGCAGCCAGACCAAGGGTAATGATGGTTTCGTTCGGGAAAAACTGGCGGAACAGCCGTTCTTCAATCTGGCGTGCCGTGGTGATCATGGTCTCCATCAGCAGGCCTGAAAACGGCATGATGTCATTACCGGCGAACGAGCAGATGTTCAGAACGCCAGCCAGCTTCCCGCTTGCATTGTAAAGGGGAGCAGCAATCCCGGTCAGGTTCCGGAAGCACAGGCGCCAGTGCTGGTTTTGCAGCACCATGACGGGCTTTTTTTCCTGAAGACAGGTACCGATACTGTTGGTCCCGGCATTTTCCTCATCCCACAGGGCGCCTGCCTGAAAGCCCCAGCGGCGACAACCCGTCAGGTCCTCCCGGCTTGTCTGCCGTGACAGGACAATCCCATTGGCATCGGCGAGCATCACGGTGAAGCCGAGCGTCATGACCAGGGAGTGCAGCCGTTCCATTTCCGGCAGCGCATGCTGAATCAGCAATCGCGTCCGGCTGCTGACAAAGCGCAGTTCGGGAGCGCTCAACAGTCGCGTTTCCCAACGTGCGGCCGGGTCCAGATTGTAGTTGGTCGAGCACCGGATCCATGAGTCGGACAGGCCAGCCTGCGGCGTTATCTTGTTCATGCCATCGCTCCGGCCTGCCTAACTGTCTCAGAATTGCGACAGGTGGTGACGATGCAGTCACATTCGGGTGACTGTTGTGTGATTGAGGATGGTCCCCGACAGGATGCGGCGTGAACAAGGCAACGAGAGCGCAGGGCTGACCGGATCTGGTTATTTCCTCTGGATATCCCGGACCTGAGACAGCTCTCACCTTTCTTATGGAACGCTTTAGGCGGGAGGTCGGATTTATGGATGAGGGAAAAGCTTTTCAAGGCAGTCATCCGGTCAGCGGGGTCAAGCCTGTGAGCCAGTCTTTCACTCTCGCACAAGCATATGGGGCACGGACCATATCCTGCCTCCAGAGCAATTAAGAGAGACAAAATATTTCAGAAAAGATGGTTTTCCATTTTTTGAAGAACAGAGGTGTCATGTCTTCTTCTCTCCAGAGGGTGCTCTCGCCAGTAACCTCTATCCTGCTCGCACTTGTCGGGCTTTTCCTGCTGGGCGGGGGCGGTTACCTGCTCGTGCTCGGCGGATCGTGGTTCTACGCGCTGATGGGCCTTGTCATGCTCGTGGCAGCGGCAGTCGGCCTGAAAAGCCCGGCTCAGGCAGGACGCATTTTTGCAGGCCTGCTGCTGGTCGCGACGATCTGGTCCGTCATTGAAGTCGGTTTCAACATCTGGGGCCTTGAAGTCCGTCTGTTCACGCTGATCGGCATTGCCTGCTGGATGATGCTGCCATGGGTCTGGCGTTCTGGTGCGTCCTGGATGTCGGACAAGCGTGAACTCGTCGGTTCAGCCGCTATCGCCGTTGTCGCGCTGGTTGCAAGCTGCTTCACGTCCTACTCGATCGATGGCACGCTGCCTGCTGACCGCATGGCTGCCGCCAATCAGGTCGATGAGACGGGCAAGAACACGCCGGCTTCCGACTGGCCCGCATATGGTCGCACGGTTGGCGGTGATCGCTACAGCCCGCTGGGTCAGATCACGCCTGCCAACATCAGCAACCTGAAGCGCGCCTGGGTCACCCGTACAGGTGACGTCCAGAAGGCGGATGAAGGCACTGTTGCGGGGCCGGATCAGGGACATGAGTTCAATCTCGAAGTCACGCCGATCAAGGTGGATGACACCCTGTATCTCTGCACGCCACACAACTGGGTCATGGCCCTGGATGCAGCAACCGGCAAGGTGAAGTGGAAGTTCGATCCGAAGCCTGCTGCTGAAGATCTGGCGGCCAACGTCTATCTCGCCTGCCGTGGCGTCTCTTACTACAAGGCTCCGGACGACTATATGGCTCCTGATGGCTCCAAGGCCTGCCAGAAGCGTATTTTCTCCCCGGTTGGTGACGTTCGTCTCCTTGCTGTCGATGCGGAAACAGGCAAGCCCTGCGAAGACTTCGGCGAGCATGGCTTTATCTCCCTGCGCCAGTATCTGGGTCATGTGCCGCATGGCTTCCACTTCGTGACGTCTCCGCCGCTGGTGGTGAAGGATCGCGTGGTTCTCGGTGGCTGGATCTTTGATAACCAGGCGAACTTTGAACCGTCCGGTGCAATCCGTGCGTTCAACCCGATCTCCGGTGAAATCGAGTGGGCCTGGGACGCTGGTCACAACCCGGAAAACTGGAAGCCTGGCCCGAACGACGAGCTGACGCGTGACACCCCGAATGCCTGGGGCGTTTACACGGCAGATCCGGACCTCGGCCTGCTGTATATCCCGACGGGTAACTCTCCGCCGGATAACTGGGGTGGCACACGTCGTCCGTTCGACGATGCAACCTCCAGCGCAACCATTGCTCTCGACATCGAGACGGGTGAGCGTCGCTGGACCTTCCAGACCGTTCATCATGACCTGTGGGACATGGATCTTCCGATCGGTCCGTCCATGGTTGACCTGCCTGGCCAGAACGGTGAGTCCGTACCGGCTCTGATCCAGAGCACGAAGCGTGGCGAGTTCTTCGTTCTGGATCGTCGTACCGGCAAGCCGGTTCCGGGTTACCCGGTTGAGGAACGTCCGGTTCCGACTGCTGGCGTCGCCGCAGACGACCATGTTTCTCCGACGCAGCCTTTCGCTGTCGGTCTGCCGTCTCTGACGCCGCCTGACCTGAAGGAAAGCGACATGTGGGGCGCGACGCTGCTGGATCAGATGATCTGCCGCATCCAGTTCCGTCAGTCCGCGTATGAAGGTCAGTTCACGCCTCCGCATGTTGGCAAGACGACCATCGTCTATCCGGCATTCTATGGCGTGGTTGACTGGCAGGGTGCGTCCATCGACCCGCAGCGCAAGCTGCTGATCGCCAACGCCAGCTATCTGCCGTTCCGGATCCGTCTGGAAAAGCGTAACCATGCTGAAGCCTCCGGCATTCTGCCGAAGTGGGACGGCAAGGGTGACAAGCCGGAAGCCAAGGGCGACGCTCTTAGTGTCTCTCCTGACTACGGTACGCCTTACATCGCTTACACCAGCCCATGGCTGAACCCGCTTCAGATCCCCTGCAAGGGCCCGGTCTGGGGTACGGTGACTGCGATCGATCTGGTGACGAAAAAGATCGTCTGGCAGCATCCGGTCGGCACAACGCGCGACACGGGTCCTTTCCGGACGCATAACAACCTTCCGCTTCCGACCGGCATGTACAACATCGGTGGCAGTGTGATCACAAAGGGTGGCGTATCCTTCATGGGTGCGACGGCTGACGATTACCTGCGTGCCTTTGATGTCTCGACCGGCAAGGTTATCTGGCGTGACCGTCTGCCGGCTGGCGGACAGGCAACCCCGATGTCCTATCAAATGGGCGGGAAGCAATATGTTTTGATCGCCGCTGGTGGTCATGGGGGCCTTGGCACCCGCAGCGGTGACTATATCATCGCTTACACGATTGACGGACAGCAGGGCGCAGCCGCGAACTGATCTGACCGCGTTACTGGTGGAGCGTGTCCCTTAGGGGAGACGCTCCACACTCAATACTTCTCCAGCGGAAATAAATGTCATGGTTCGCACGATCTGGTCCGGAGGGTGTCTCCGGGCCCTGAGTCTCCTATTGCCCGCGTCATCCCTTCTGCCAGCCGCTGCGGCCCATGCTGCTGATATTCCGCTGGCCATTATTGGCCCGCATGAATATGACCTGCCGGTCGATTTCAAGCCCTTCAACGTGCTCGTGCAGTACGGAGACGGGAATGCTGCAGGCAGCACTTACGACAGCGGTGGCCGACGACAGCCGACTGGCGGAAGTCACACCTGGGCGGGAATGACCAAATACGTGCACTTCCGTAGCTTTGACGCGATTCCCCATGTCGGATTTGCGTTCGAGGTCATTCAGTCGGAGAGCTTTGTGCTTTCACAAGGCACGAATTACGGCGGCCTCGGCCCGACCATCGTTGGCCCTGCTGTCTGGTTCAAGCCGAACGCGCACAGCACCTTCGGTATCCAGACCTTCATGCAGACGCCAGTTGGCACGCGGGATTCCTTGTCCCCGAGTTACTGGTCAAACTTGTCGAGCTTCATGTTCGATTATGAATGGAAGCATTTCAGTTTTGATGGTGATCTGGGTGCGATCGTAGCCTCGACCAAGCACAAGACTGGCGAACACAGCTATTCGCCGGGAACAGTTTTCCATTCCAACCTGCGTTTCAGTTGGAAGGCAAGTAAGATTGTCGAACCATTCTTCGCGTTTGACTGGCAGAATACCGCCGGAATGCGGGACAACACGGCGAATAGCTGGGTGAGCGAGTCCAGCGGCCGGGAAGTTGCCCTTGGCGTAGGTGCAATGGTCAACATTTCCAAGCGCGTGTCCCTGACCGGGCGATACTCTCATTCCGTTGATGGCAGAAACGTGCCTGAGACGAACGCCTATTACATGAAGCTTGTTTATCTCTGGTAAATATTGGCCTTGGTAGGACTGGCTTTTCCCGGGACGGGCGTTGGATCCTTAGAGACCTAACGTTCGTCAGGCAAGGCGACAGGCTGCCAGATCCCAGGCGGCACAGCCGACACTTTTGAAGAAAACGGGACCTTTCGGTTTCTCATTCCCCGAGAGGTAAGCGGCCAGCGGTTTGACCTCGGCCCAGTCTTTCCCCGCCTGAATGATATCGCCGGCTTCGGACGGCGCACCGATCGGGTCATCCACGATACAGGCGCTTCCGTTGACGATGGTCGGACCGATTTCAATCATTTCAGGCCGATAAGCGCCAACGCCGATGACCAGTCGCATAGAAACCGGAGGCTCGTCGTAGAGGATGCTCCGACTGCTGGTAACGGTGATGACGACATCTGGCTCGAAGTATTCCAGATCAGCATTGCGTAGTTGCAGGGCTGGGTATGCGTGGTTTTCTGTAAGGGCACTGACGCGCTCAGCGGAGCGACCTCGAATATAAACCGTGATACCGGGATAAAGCGTATTCAGGGCCTCAAGATGAGCTTTGGCTTGTACGCCCGTGCCAATTAGAAGAACCGTTTTGAGGTGGGCTGGGCGAAAGCAGTCCAACCCAAGCATGGACATGGCGGCGGTGCGCCGTTCAGTCGTAGCAACCCCATCCAGTGAGAAAAGAAAACGTCCGTCGATGGCATCCATGCAGGTGACCTGTCCCTGAATGGCAGGAAGGTCGCGTGCAGCGTTGCCATTATAAAGAGTCAGCAGTTTTGTGGTGAGACTGTCGGTCGCACAGGCGACCATGGACATAACAGTCCCGCTGCGATCAATCGTCGGAACGACCATGCGTTCAGGGCAGGATATTTGACCTTTGTGATAGTCCACAACTGTTTCACGCAGCATTTCCACAAGATCAGGAAATGGGAGCAGCTTTCGTGTTTCGGCGGCAGTCAAGGTCTTCATGGGGCACCTTCCTGTTCTTGCTCAGAAAGGTGCCCTGTTCGGATTTAAAAATGAAGAGGGCGTAGTCCGTTCGGATCAGGCTGCAGCTTTGGGGCGGAAGCGGGCTGTTGAGGTATCGCATTCGTAGGCGTCCGCTACGGAATGAGGATCAAGCGCCAGTTCATCCACGGCGTCTAGAATGCGCTCTACCTTGGCGTCATCCATCAGCACGCTGAAGTTCAGGCGCGTCCAGCCTGGTTTCTCGATTTCCTGACCGGAGAGAATAGCCTGACGGATCGTATCGGAGGCAGTCTCGTCAATATCCAGCAGGCGGTGGGCGTAGGGGCCGGCACAGGCACAGCCACCACGGACCTGAATGCCGTAACGGTCTGACAGCATACGGGTGAAAAGCTGCTGATGGATCAGGCCACCTGTGGCGGTATCACGGATCTGGAACGAGAAGATCGGCAGGGCTTTTGCCGAGGCATGCCCCAGAATCCTGATATTCGGGTTTCTGCTCCAGCGTGCCACGGCCCGTGCGCGAAGCTCGGCATTCCGTTCATCCATGAAGCTCTGACCGATCACGTCCTTGACGATGAACGCCAGCGCCGCGCGGATATCGCCGATGACGTCTGGTGTTCCGCTTTCTTCAAGGGCGGCCAGACTGGTCGAATAATCATGGTTCCACGGAGAAACGAATTTGACCGTTCCGCCACCCGGAAGCACTGGGCCACAGCGCGTAACAGCATCATTGCGAACAATCAGAACACCGGAGGCCGCCGGGCCGCCGATGAATTTGTGGCAGGACACAACAACTGCATCCTTTTCCACGTCTGTGCCTGGCTTCATGTCGATGGGCAGATAAGGGGCAGCGCCTGCGTAGTCCCAGATCGAAAGGGCACCGTGCGTTTTCAGAAGAGCCGTGACGGCGTCCACGTCCGTCATGATACCGGTCACGTTAGAGGCGGCTGAGAACGAGCCGACTTTCAGACGCCCTTCGCCACAGGAGGTCAGGGCTTTTTCAAGAATGGCCAAATCCGGGCCGCCATCTGTGGCTTCCGGGATTTCGATAATTTCGGCGCCACTTTCCCGCCAGGGAAGAATATTGGAATGATGCTCGTAAGGGCCGATGAAAATGACAGGGCGACTGCCAGCCGCACAGCGGGCAGGAATTTCCAGCAGGTGTACGAGGCGGTTCAGGCCTGCTGTTGCACCATTCCCCATGAAGATGGTTGTGAAACGATCTTCTGGTGCATGGCACAGGCGTGCGATCGTGGCGCGGGCGGAATTGCGCATCCGGGTCATATACGCGCCACAGAGCGAGGCTTCGGTGTGGCTATTGGCGTAGTAAGGAAGAACTTTGTTCATCACGAAGGTCTCGACCTGAACAAGTGCGCGGCCTGATGCGACGTAATCCGCATAGAGCATAGATTGGACGCCAAACGGGCTCATGAACTTCGTACCGTCTCCGAGAACACCTTTGTGCAGGGCATCACGCCCCTTGGCACGCAGGCTCTGCTCAAACTGCGCCAGTGCGGCTGCGCTGTTCTCAAGACTGCCGATCGTTTCCATGCTGCCTGGTCCTTCCCTGATCCGATGAACAGAAAATATCTCACCGAAATGGCAAAAACCGCACCTTTCTTGTGGACGAAAACAGATATTGTGTTGTCATTTAATCTATTATGAGCAGAATTATAGATCAAACGGATCGGGCCATCCTCCGTATCCTCCAAAAGCAGGGCACGCCATCCCAGCGGGAACTGGCCGAACAGGTTGGTCTGTCCCAGAATGCCTGCTGGCGGCGTCTGAATGCCCTGCGGGAGAGTGGAATCATCAGTCATGATACCGTGCGCCTCAATGCGCAGGCGCTCGGGCTGACCTTGACGGTGTTTGTCCTGATGCGGACGCGCCATCATTCACGCGAATGGTTCGAAACGTTCCGCAAAGTGGTCGTTTCGATCCCAAACATCGTTGATTTTTACCGGATTGCCGGTGAGTATGATTACCTTCTCAAGGTCGTGGCCTGTGACATGAACGATTTCGATCGTGTCTATCAGCAGATCATCAGCAAGGTCGAGCTGGACGCCATTACCTCTTACATGACCATGGAAACCCTGGCGGATAACAGGGATCTTCCGGTGTGACAGACCACTGACAGGGACATTTCATGACTGAACCAGACCAACTCGCCCAAAGCCTGAGAACACGGCATATTGTCATGATTGCTTTGGGTGGTGTGATCGGTGCTGGGTTCTTCATCGGCTCATCTGCCGCTCTCTCAATGGGTGGCCCGGCGGTTATTGTGTCCTATGTTCTGGCAGGACTCCTGGTCTGGCTGGTCAACAGCATGATGCGGGATCTGTCCGCCCTGACGCCGGGGAGGGCGTCTTTCCTGGGGCAGATCCGTTATGCCCTCGGGGATCGTTTTGGCTTTGTGGCGGGCTGGACGTACTGGCTGACCTGGGTGACGGTCATTGGGGTCGAAGCGATTGCCGTCACGTCTATGCTTACACCCTATATTCCCGTTCCTTATGCAGTTCTGGAACTGCTGGTGCTGGGTGCCATGACGGCCGTCAATCTGCTTTCCGTCAAAGGCTATGGCGAGTTTGAATACTGGTTTTCAGCCATCAAGGTCCTGGCCATCATTGTATTTAGCGGGATCGGTTTCTGGGCACTTGGGGCTCATTCCATTCCGGTGAAAGAAAACCTGTTCAGTCATGGGGGCGTTCTGCCCCACGGGCTTCTCGCGCTTCTGGCTGTCATTCCGACGGTCCTGTTTTCCATGGGGGGAAGTGAGATTGCGACCGTCGCCGCCGTTGAGTCCGACAATACGGAGCGAAATATCGCACGCGCGACCCGCACGATTCCCTTGCGGATCGGTGTTTTCTACCTCGTCACCATTTCGTTGATTCTGTGCCTTGTTCCATGGAGCGATGTCGTTCCGGGACAGTCTCCGTTCCTGCTGGTGCTGAATCGTTTTCATGTTCCTTTCGCCGGGCTAGCCATGGGAATTGTTATTCTGGTTGCAGCTCTCTCGAGCCTGAATTCCGGGATCTACGTCACGTCCCGCATCCTGTATGAGCTTGCGGAAACGGGCGATGCGCCATCCACTTTCCTTGTGGTCGAGCCAAAAACGCAGCTTCCGCGTCGCGCCCTGCTGGCCAGCGTCGGAGCGTCCATTTTTGTTGCGGCGACGGCTATTTTGTCACCAGGTCTGATCTTTGCTGTTCTGGTCAGTCTGACGGGCGGGTTCATGCTGTTCAATAATGCGCTTCTTGTTTTCGGGCGGCTGAAAATTATGCCGCAGAAACCTGCCGGCGCTTATCTGGCCCTGGCTCTCATTGCCATGGCGATTATTGCCATGATGATCCAGCCTGAGACGCGCTCACAGATCGAAATGGGTGCTTTTGCGATTGTAGTAATTCTGCTGGCAGAGCGGTTTTTGCCCCGGGCCAAACGTCTTCAGAACAACGCGCCCTGAGCGGGGGATAATGGAACATCCGCGCCCATATCCTTCAGGATCCAGGCGCGGAGAACAGCCAGAATCGCCTCTTGGTCTTCTTTTGTCAGGGGCTTTCCGGCACTGAGACCGTGCCATTTCGACAGGCAACCACGGCAGCAGGAGCCGGTAGCGTGCTGGGCAATGAACATTGGATGGCCGCGCATCGGGGTCTGTTTTCCGTCCTGTGGGGGATGGGCCGGAGCCAGCCGATCTCGAATGAATGCCGCCCCGTGCTCCATCACGGCGTCCAATCCGCGGCTTTCCAGTTACTGTCGTGCCTGTTCGTCCAGATGGAAGCGGGCTCTGAAACGGGATTTCTGCAGTCGCAGGAGAAGCTCTTCGGGGGAAGAAACGCTCAAGGCAGACCAACCTTCTGAAAATACGTAAAAAAATGGTGTGAGGGCGCTGTCACCCTCTGTGAGAACATCTGTTCTTACTCCATATGGTGCGGGATGGACGCTTTTCCGAGACGCACCCGAACTGATTCTGCATCAGGCGACATGGCCAGCCTGCCAGTTCTGACCCCTCTTCAGGTTCAGGATCTGTTCACGGCCCGCCTGGATGAGATCTGTGCCCGGTTCGAAGAATGGGGTTTCCCGCTCGTTGTCGCCGGGCAACTGGGCGATGTCGCGCCTAATGCTTATCGCAAATATTATCAGCTTCCCCTGACGGACCCGCAGCTTGGTACATCGATTTCGCTTGAGGCCACCAAAGCCATTCTGGTGGCAGCAGACGTCCGGGCAGGTGACTATGTACGGGTAACGGGCTTTCCGAGGGCACGGCACCTGCGTGGGCAGGTTGCGCTTCGTTTCGAGGCACTGGCCGTTGAGCCTTATGACCCTGGGCGACAAAAGGTGGATCGCGCGGAAAAATCGCTTCTTGATCTTCTTCGAGGGCTAAGCTGGGAATTTCATCCTTATCCTGAGCGCCGCGAAGCAAGGCTCCTGCTGATCCACTCTGCCTCATCAAACGCTCTGGTGGCGGACGATTTTCTTCAAGGGCTGGGGGGGGGATGGCGGCCAGAACGTATTCGAGCTCTTCCTGTCGCCATGACAGACCCGCATCGTATTGCTGATGCCGTTGGGACGTGTCGGGAAGACATTGTTGTTCTGATCCGTGGTGGCGGAGATATGTCGGAATTTGCGGTGTTCGAACATCCGGCTGTTCTTGAGGCTCTTGCGATGTGTCAGGCGCATCGAGTTCTTGGTGTCGGGCATACTGCCAACCGGACACTGGCCGAGCGTCTTGTTGATCACGCTGCCACCACACCGGCCGATGCAGGACATTATATCCGCAGGATGAGTGGCCGTGTCTGGCAGCAACAGGAAGAAGCACGGGCCCAGCAGGAAGAAATTGTCGCTCTGCGGGAAAGCGCGACCTCCATGGCGGTTGTACCCTCTGCTCCGCCTCTGGGAACAAGGCTCAGAAATGGTCTCGTCCTGCTTGTGCTGGGTCTGCTTCTGGGGTGGCTTCTGCCACGCTTTCTTTAATTCTGGATGAGCGTTCGTATTTCAGGGACTGCTTGGCCCAGTTCGGCACGAGCATCTGCAGACAATGTGGTTACAGCCCGTGCGATGTCGAGAAGAGAGCGGTTCGGATGAAAAAAGAGCCATGTGCAGAACCCCTGAAGCGATAGGCCTTCGGGCGTATCCGCAGCGGGTAAAGACAAGGGAGCAGGTGAAAGCTCCAGCTTTGTAGGTATTTTTTTGAAGGCTTGAGTGCCGATATCGTCATTGACGAAGAACAGGACGGTATCTTCGGCTGGCATCTGTACGTTGAGCACCGGCTGCTGCAAAGTTCCCGTCTCGTAGCGAACTGGGCGTCCATCCCCAGATAGCAGCGTCAGTACACCGGCGTGACTATCCTGATAGACAGCAATCAGTTTCCTGTCGGGTTCGAGACCGTCTTCAGGACTGGTGGTTAGCCTTCCGTCTCCTGTCAGCGTCAAAAAGTGGCCGGATATATCCTGCAGAAAGCATGTTCTCGTTCGGCTGGGGAGGGGAGCGGCCTGCGGGGTCAGCAGGAGCCGTTCACGCTCGGAAGGGCGCACTCGGTGGAACGAAAAAGAAGCGTGGTGACCTTCGTCGGGAATGGTAGAGACGCTCTCTGTTGCGCGGACCTGCGACGAACGTAAGCTTTCTCCCAGACTGGCTAGGAGTGTTTCCAGGCCTTGGTGGGTAACGGCTCCCATCAATGTCTCCTGTATTGGAGCGATGGCGTCCAGTCTTCGTTCGGGCGAGCGATCTTCTTGATCCTGGCAGAGATAATGGGCGGCAAGATGAGATGGCATATGAGGATCACCGGCCCAGACATAATGAAGAATACGGGCACCGTTCCATCGGGCAGATGTGGACGAATGCGTGAAAGGCTGTCCATCAGGATGGACGATGTCAGTGAGGGGTATGCCAAAAAAAACTATGTCTGAAATGGCTTTCAGGGCGGATGTACGGCCCAGAATACGGACAAAACCATTGTCAGGGAATGCTGGGGTGCTTCGATAGTGAAAGCGCGTGACCGAGGACGCTCTGCTCACAGGTTGAGTTGGCTGGCCATAAACGCACCAGTTGATGGCAATTCCATTTGAGTCGCGACCAGCCTCCAGAAGGTTATCCAGCGTCAACGTCGGGTCAAGAAATTCATCCGCATCAAGAATCAGAAGCCAATCCTGATTCTGGCCAGCAAGCCGAATGGCTTGCGCCGTCAAGGCCTCACGGCGTTCTTCCGGCGACAGCGTGTCGGGGAGTGTACACTCCAGCAGCTCTACAGGCCCCACTTTGCCGGCAGCCTGAGCAATGGACTGCGTCCCGTCCGTTGAGCCAGCATCCACCACAAGAATGCGCTCGAACCCGAGGGCCAGATGCCAGGACAGCCAATCCCCCAGCAGCGGAGCGGCGTTTCGTGTCAGGACTGCGCAGGTCGCACTTGCCATAAGGAGGATTCTTTTCCCGTTTGGTTAGCGAACGTCCACTCGGACCACCGGATGCTTTACCGATCCATCTGCTATGGCATGCATCTCGATCTGGATAGGCTGGGCACCCGCCGTATTGATCCGGCGGGCTACGGGTTCCAGATCCGTCTGGGTGGCCTCGGTCATGGCTTTGGCTTGCGCCGCGGGGTCATTTTGTAGCGGTACCAGAAGCTGCACTATGAACAGAACATTTTCCTTGCGTGCAAGCGCGGCTTTGACAGCCTTGTCTACGATAGGCCCGTAATCGGATTCCGGCGTTCCATCCTCGATCTGCAGGAAGGGTGGTTTTGGCTTTGGTGCAGGAGGTGCTGGTGGAACGTAAGGCTTGGGTGGCTTTCCAGCCTGCGGATTGAACGTGCGCTGATCAATCAGATTGCAGCCGGCCAGCCAGGGAGTCACCAGCAGGATGCTTCCCGCCAGAAGAAGGGCACGTGGAGCCATGATGCCTCGGAAGGAACAAAAATTACGGATAATTGCAGCCATATTGTTGGGGACCGTCGCAGGAACGGAGGGTTTCGGCAAGATTAAGCGCATCAAGTTCATGAAAAACTGTGCCAACCCCCTGTTGCTTCCCTGTAGCGATGCTATGGATGATGCCCTTTCGTCAGAATAGCGGAGTAGGCAGGCATGGCGGTAAAAATCGCGATCAACGGTTTCGGACGTATTGGACGTCTCGTTCTGCGCGGCATCATTGAGAGCGGCCGTACGGACGTTGAAGTTGTGGCCATCAACGATCTGGGTTCGGTAGACGCGAATGCGCATCTTCTGGCTCATGACAGCGTTCATGGCCGCCTGCCGGGCAAGGTCCGCGCTGAAGGCAATACGCTCATCATCGAAGCGAATGGTCGCACCTATGGTCCCATCACGGTGTCTGCCGAGCGTGATCCGTCCAAGGTACCGTTCGAAGGCATCGATGTGGCCATGGAATGCACGGGCCTGTTCACGACGCGTGAAAAGGCTGCGGCCCTTCTGGAAGCTGGCGCAAAGCGTGTGATCGTCTCCGCTCCGGCAACGGATGTTGATGCGACTATCGTCTTTGGCGTGAACGATGATGTTCTGACGCCAGACATGAAGGTGATTTCCAACGCTTCCTGCACCACGAACTGCCTTGCACCTGTTGCTTCCGTTCTGGATGAAGCTTTCGGCATTGAGCGTGGCTACATGGTCACGATCCATTCCTACACGGGTGACCAGCGTACGGTGGATACGCTCCACAAGGATCCGCGTCGCGCCCGCGCCGCTGCCCTGAACATGATCCCGACGTCCACTGGCGCTGCGAAGGCTGTTGGTCTGGTTCTGCCGCACCTGAAGGGTAAGCTGGACGGTACGGCCATCCGTGTTCCGACGCCGAATGTCTCCCTCGTGTCCCTCGACTTCGTACCGAAGACCGTCCCGGCTTCTGTCGAGGCTGTGAACGAGGCTCTCCGTGTGGCGTCTGAAGGTAAGCTGAAGGGCATCCTGGACTACAACACGGCCCCGCTGGTGAGCACGGATTTCAACCATTCTCCTGCATCCTCCACGTTTGATGCCACGCAGACGGCTCTGGTCGATGGCGGCCAGCTTGTTCGCATCTGCGCCTGGTATGACAACGAGTGGGGTTTCTCCAACCGTATGGCGGATACGGCCGCCGCTTTCGGGAGCCTCTGAACCATGGTGTTCCGCACGCTCGATAACCTGGAGGCACGCGGCAAACGCGTGCTTGTCCGGGCTGATCTGAACGTGCCGATGCATGACGGCGTCATTACTGACGCCACGCGCATCGAGCGCGTTGCCCCGACCATCAGCGAACTCGCCGGCAAGGGCGCGCGCGTTGTGGTCCTGAGCCATTTCGACCGCCCGAAGGGTAAGGTTGTTCCGAGCATGTCCCTCCACCCCATCGCCGAGAAGCTCGGTGAGGTGCTGGGCAAGCCGGTGGCGTTTGTTCCGGAATGTGTGGGTCCTACCGTCGAGGCCGCTGTTGCAGCCCTCAAGGATGGCGACGTGCTGGTTCTGGAAAACACGCGCTTCCATGCGGGCGAGGAAGCCAACGACCCGGCTTTCGCCAAGGCTCTCGCAGAAAATGGCGATATCTTCGTCAACGATGCGTTCTCGGCTGCTCATCGCGCCCACGCCTCGACAGAAGGTGTAGCTCACGATCTGCCGTCTTTCGCCGGGCGTCTGATGCAGGCTGAACTGTCTGCTCTGTCCGCAGCGCTGGAAAATCCGGAGCGTCCGGTTGGTGCCATCATTGGTGGTTCCAAGATTTCCACGAAGCTGGATTTGATTGGCAACGTCATCGAGAAGGTGGACACACTGTTCATCACCGGTGCGATGGCCAACACATTTCTGGCAGCAGAAGGCATTGCTGTGGGCAAGTCCCTGCAGGAAGCCGACATGCACGAAACCGCCCGCAAGATTGCGAATCACGCGCAGGAAAAGGGCTGTGAAATCATTCTGCCAGTTGATGCCGTTGTGGCTCGTGAGTTCAAGGCTGGGGCGGAAAGCTCAGTCTGCCTGATCGGTGAAGTCCCTGCTGATGCCATGATCCTCGATGCCGGTCCGCGTACGGTGGAACTGATCAACGAGCGTCTGGCAACCCTGAAGACACTGGTCTGGAATGGTCCGCTGGGCGCGTTCGAGATCGAGCCGTTTGATCGTGCGACGGTTGCAGTCGCACAGGAAGCAGCTCGCCTGACGCAGGCCGGTAAGCTGCGGACGGTAGCGGGTGGTGGCGATACGGTCTCTGCTCTGCGCCATGCCGGTGTGGCCAGTGAGATGAGCTATGTCTCGACGGCTGGTGGAGCATTTCTCGAATGGCTTGAAGGCAAGATCCTTCCGGGCATCGAGGTGCTTCGTACGACAGGCCAGCAACTCGGTCTGGACTGACTATCAGAAGGCGGGGAGGGCAACCTCCCCGCTTTTTTTTTCATCACGTTTTGTTACGTCATGAAACTTTCTAACTTTTTCAATTGTAATTCGTGTCTCTGACCCAGCACACTGATTTCAGCCTTTCGTTCTGCAGGAATCCGCCTGATTCGCCTTCTCCCTGTCTTGATGAGGTCTTTTCCCCTGCTGGTTCTGGCAACGGGGACGTGTAGTGCATTGGCCACAGAGCCTGTCCCCTCTGTCGCACCTGCCAGAAAACCAATTTCAGCTTTTGCCCATCCTTTTGATGCGTCTCTGTCTCAGACGGTTTCAGAAGATCCGCGGCAGGGAGCGGCTCTCATGCATGGTTTGGAACAGCACCGTGCTAGTGTGATTGCGGCGCAGACGGCTTCAGGTTTTGGGGCAGCACCTTTGCCCGACGAGAATATTGAAGGACCTCAGGATGCGGTCCAGTCAGATGCCTATCTGAAACCGGATTTCTTTTCGAACAAGGTTGGCAAAATCGAAGATGCCGCGGCGGAAAATCATGCAGACCAGCATCGAAAAGGGGCGGGAACTGTTGCTGGCGGGCTGGCGCTAGCTGTTCCGCTTTCGCAGTAAGCTTGGCTGCCATCAGGTGCGTCGGTAGATGTAAATCGAATGGTTTAGACCTTGGAATCTATAAACCAATTTGTAGTTCGCATTGATTTCCAGGAAAATTTCCTCTCGGACGGAGGGATTTTCCAGAAGTGGTAGTGGGTCTTCCGTAACAATATATTCTGGCCTTTCTGCAAGAACCCTGTGGGTTTCATGCATGACATCTATGCTGGTTGCATGGGCCTCGATTTTTTCGTGGAAATGTCCCGGGAAAGGATGGTTTGTCAGGGGGCACCAGTAAGGGGTGTCATAGAGCGCTGGCGGTCCCTGATAAACAAAGACGCAGCCGGGCTTTTGGTTCATGACATTCACCATTGCCTGAAATGTCTGTTGATCTCCATTTTCAAGACGATGTTTCCGCACGCTGTACTGGCCCGTGAGTGAAACAGTGCAGAGAAGAGCGAGCATCCATGCCTGACCCGGTTTCCAGTACCACAAGGGGGCACAGGTCAGGGCCAAGGGAGCGTAAAGAGGAAGAGCGTAATGGGGATACCAGCCCCCAAACGCCAGAACGCCCAGACATGCGACGCAAGCCCAGAGCGTCAGATAGAGATATTGAGGCTGGGAGGCTTTTTTATACGCAAGGGTGGCTGTTGCGACGAGCCCGACCATGAGAGGCAGAGTAGCTCTCAGCATGCGTAATTGAAGGTGATGGGTTTCTTCGACGGGGGCGTGGCCTCGTAGGAAAATGGATTCAAGATTGGCGAAAATCCACTCCGAGCCATGTCCGATCACCGTGTAAAAGCAGAAGACCGCAAGGGTGGGCAGGAGGCCTGCAGCCGCGAATAGTGCCGCTTTCTGGAGGGTTTTCGACACACATCGGCATGCGAGTCCAGTACAGGCAACGCTGTACAATCCGACGAAAATGCCTTCGAACACCACGGTATATTTCAACTGCATGGCGAGGCCGAACAGAAGCATTGCGAGAAGGGCGTGTCCGGCCGGATGTTTTCTGTCTGGTTGCGTGATGCCGCGCAGAACGAGCGCGACGGCTGCAGTTACAAAAAGATTGTAGAAAACGGGTGTCTGACCGCCTTCGCCCTGCGAAAGGTTGAGCAGGGCGACGTACAGAAGGGCTGCGACGAATGCTCCCGTCGTATTGGCAATCGTTTTCCCCATGCGGAACAGAAGCCATGCCGTTCCCCATATGGCTGCCATAGCGCCTATCTGATAGGCGAAAACCCTGTAAGAGCCGAAGAGGTGAAAGAAAGCGTAGAGGAGAAAGATTCCGAACGGTTTTCTATCCCAGAACTGAAGATAGGGCAGATCTCCGTGAAGGAGACGCCCACCGCCGAAAAGGTAAAATTCTTCATCGACATGGATGAGAGGATTCCCAAAGGACTGGAACCTGCTCACAAAAATAAACAACACTAAAACAAAATTCAGTAAAAGTGTCTTGTGACGTTCAAGCATAAATCAAAATTGCCAATACGATGTCTGGCTACAAGTTTAGCAGTGATATCATTTCCTTATATATTTGTTTGTAACCGTCTGGAAGGCGCGTCTCCTACGGTTTCTGAAAATATTCCATTGGGAAATTTCATAAAATTGTCTTGTGGAGGCCGACTTTCGATCTCCCGTAATCAATGCAGAGAGTAGCCCATAAAATAGGGCTGCCAAGCATGATGCTGGCAGCCCTTTTTATCGGGAAAACTGGATGATCAGTTCTGAAGGCCGTTTTCACGCCGGCGGTGCTCAACTTCAGAAGCCATGGCTTTCTGCAGCTTTTCCATCGCGCGGGCCTCAATCTGACGGATCCGCTCACGGGAAACATTATAGTGGTGAGACAGATCTTCGAGCGTTGATGGCTCTTCCTTCAGGCGACGTTCTGCCAGGATGTGACGCTCACGTTCATTCAGGGTCATCATGGCCTGATCGAGCAAAGCTTTCCGTCCACTGAACTCCTCGGAAGCAGCATAGGTCTGCTCCTGGTTTTCCGTGTCGTCCACCAGCCAGTCCTGCCACTCACCTTCGCCATCAATGCGGAGGGGGGCATTCAGACTATGATCTGGCGCGGCAAGGCGCTGGTTCATGGACACCACGTCCTGCTCAGGGACACCGAGGGTGGTGGCGATGGAATTGACCTGCTCGGGTTTCAGATCGCCGTCATCAATGGCCTGCATCTGCCCTTTCAGGCGACGCAGGTTGAAGAACAGTTTCTTCTGCGAGGCGGTCGTGCCCATTTTCACCAGAGACCAGCTATGCAGAATGTATTCCTGCATAGCGGCGCGGATCCACCACATAGCGTAGGTTGCAAGGCGGAAGCCGCGCTCCGGATCGAACCGGCGGACGGCCTGCATCATGCCGATGTTGCCTTCGCTGATCAGTTCGTTCACGGGCAGCCCGTAGCCGCGATAGCCCATGGCAATCTTGGCGACGAGACGCAGATGAGAGGTAACCAAGCGGTGTGCAGCGCTGGTGTCTTCGTTCTTGCGCCAGGCACGGGAGAGATCAAGCTCTTCCTGTGGCGTCAGAAGGGGGAATTTGCGGATTTCCTGAAGATAACGGGTCAGGTTGTTTTCAGGGCCCACTGAAATGACAGCTGGAGATGCCATGGTCTTCGACTCCTTTCGCCCGGGGTGTGCCTGGCCCGATGAGGTGAAGACTCATACGAACTGGCGGCAGGAAGGTTCCTCACACCCAGGTGACGCATTGGGAAGGACTATCACGTCCCCAGCCGCTTGCCCCCGAATTGGGCGACGTACGGTGGTACGATCCGTTCCGGCGGCGCGTCAGCTCGTCGGATAAGAATATTTATGACAGGCTGAGCCGAAAAGGTCAAGGGCTTTTAGAGGTTGAGCCTGTCAGGCGCATTTTCAAGTCCTGAAAATCCTGAGGAGGCGCAGTTTCGAAGGAAAGCGGCTTTTTTGTTCGTGGGTGGATGAAGCCGAGTCGAGCTGCGTGGAGGGCCTGCCGGGGGAAATCAAGAGCAGCATCCTTTGCATCCTGTGGCAACCCACGTGCTGCGGCAGGGATTCGACGGAGGTAAACCGGGTCTCCGAGAAGTGGATGTCCTGCCTGGGATAGATGAACGCGAATCTGGTGTGTCCGGCCGGTAGCCAGTTTGCATTCAATCAGGGAGACACTGGCGTGAATGGGCTCCAGCAGTTTGAAGCGTGTCAGCGCGGGCTTCCCACCTGACTGCACGACCGTCATGCGTTTGCGGTCTTTCTTGTCTCGACCAATGGCGCCATCGAATTCACCTGACGCAGGCAGGAGACCCCAGGCCAGGGCCATGTAAGCACGGTCGATATCTCTGGCGGCAAAGGCCTCGGACAGGGCGTTATGGGCCATCGCATTTTTTGCAACAACCATCAGTCCAGACGTGTCCTTGTCCAGACGATACACAATTCCTGGCCGTTTTTCGCCACCAATGCCTTCAAAACCTTCACCGCAATGTCCGAGGAGGGCGTTTACGAGTGTCCCGGTTTCATTACCGGGAGCCGGGTGAGTGACGAGGCCAGCCTGCTTGTCCAGAACGATCAGATCTCGGTCTTCATAGAGAATGGTGAGTGGCAGATCCTCGGCCATCGGACGTGCGGGCAAAGGAACAGGGAAGGACAGAACGAGATCCATTCCATCGCGCAGCGTGTCGGAAGGCTCACGAACGACTTGTCCGTTACGGCTCAGATGGCCCTCTTCGATAAGGGTCTTGACCCGAGAGCGGGAAATCGTGCCGATGGCGTCAGCAAGGGCGCGATCTACGCGCTGGCCTGCCAGACTGGCATCAACAACAAGGCGGAACGGGGTTTCAGGATCTGACATGAATCAGGGTTTAGCCGAGGATCGGACGGGCAGCGAGTCAGGGACACCAAAAGCGTTGCTGGGTGCCGTCATCATTATGGGCGTCATGATTGTAGCGGGTGTCGCCGTCATGATCGGTGTCATTGCGCATCGTGTCATGCATCCTCATCAGGGTGTGGCTCTTGAGGCGTCATCGACAAATGGCTTTACCCGTCTGGCTCTGCCGTTGGCTGAAGGTGAACATATCACCAACGTGACGGCGCGTGGTGACGGGATGATGGCGGTCACGCTTGGTCGCCCGGGATCTGAGCGTGTTCTGCTGTGGAATCCGAATGCTGGGAAAGTGGTGGCTGAGCTGGATTTCGGGTCTGTTGCTGGCGCACCCTGAACGTTCCAGACGCTGGTGCGTTTCTGTGGGTGAGATCATATCAGGACAAAGATCATGGGACGCATCATTGACGCCGCTCTGGCTACGGCAACAGTTTTCGGAGCGCAGTATTTCGGGCGGGAAGTCAGTCCCGTCGAGGACGGTTCAACCCGCCGCTGGTATCATCACCTGAACAAACCCGGCTTTTCTCCTCCAGCTCCTGTCTATGCTGTCGTCTGGACACTGCTTGATGGCCCTTTGGCGTGGTCGGGATATCGTTTGCTGAGGGCAGAGTCGTCCTTTAAGCGGACGCTGGCGCTTTCTCTCTGGGCCATCTGTGTGGCGGGTGTAGCGGGATTCCCGTTCGCCGTTTTCCGTAAGCGACGTCTTGATGCTGGGCTGGCTATCTGCATTGGGCTGGTGGTGACGTCTGGTGCGTCAATCTGCACAGCCAAAAAGGTTGATCAGTGTGCTGCGAAGCTTCAGATCCCCTTCTTTGTCTGGCTGACGTTTGCCGTATTTGTTCAGGAAGAAGTCTGGCGTCGCAACTGACCGGCTTTAATGTTCCCCAGGATGGAAGCCATAAGGCCAGGGAACCGACTTTCCAATTCCTGAAGGCGTAGCGAGTTATGATGCTGCACACCCTCAATCCGGGTGTGCAGGATGCCGCTTTCCCGCAAGACCTGAAAATGATGGGACATACTGGATTTAGGACGCGACCCGATCAGAGCCGCGCAATTTGCCTCACCCAGGGCATAAAGTCGCTGAACGATGTCCAGCCGTACGGGATCGGCCAGAGCCCGAAGGACCGTGATCAGATCAAGTTTTTCAAGATCGGGCGAGTCATAGCAGGGCATACGGCGTCTTATCCCTTCCTTGTAGAATTGACGCAACACTTCTATAGTTCGATCGTTGTCGAACTATAGAAGTTTCGATCAAGGAGTACCCTTTCATGCCCGATCTTTTTGATCCTATTGAACTTGGTGACTTTTCAGCCAAAAATCGCATTTTCATGTCTCCGCTTACGCGTGCCCGTGCTGGTCGTGATGCTGTTCCGACGCCGATCATGGCAAAGTATTACGCGCAGCGGGCCGAAGCCGGCCTCATCATTTCCGAAGCCACTGGAATTTCCCGGGAAGGACTTGGGTGGCCTTACGCGCCTGGAATCTGGTCCGACGAACAGGTTGAGGCGTGGAAGCCGATTACAAAGGCTGTTCATGACAAGGGCGGCCGAATTGTCTGCCAGCTCTGGCATATGGGTCGGATGGTTCATTCGTCAGTGACGGGACTGCAGCCGGTTGCTCCCTCCGCCACGACCGCTCCCGGTCATGCGCATACCTATGATGGAAAAGTGCCATACGAAGAAGCCAGAGCCCTGCAGCTGGATGAAATTCCGCGGATACTGGCGGATTACGAAACTGCATCGCGAAACGCCATCAAAGCAGGCTTTGATGGTATTCAGCTTCATGCGGCTAATGGCTATCTGATTGATGAATTCCTGAAAGACGGAACGAACCACCGCACAGACGAATATGGTGGATCTCCGGAAAACAGAATTCGTCTTCTTTCGCAGGTGGTGCAACGTATTACGGCGACCATCGGTGCAGAAAAGACTGGCGTTCGATTGTCTCCCAACGGGGATACACAGGGATGTATCGATTCAGCACCTGAGACAGTTTTTGTCCCTGCCGCAGCAGAGTTGGAGCGTTTGGGAGTAGCTTGGCTTGAACTGCGTGAGCCTGGCCCCGATGGGACCTTTGGCAGCACGGATCAGCCCAAACTGTCTCCCGAAATTCGGAAAGTGTTCCGCCGGCCGTTGGTTTTGAATCAGGACTATACGTTCGAAGCGGCGCAGGAAGCGGTTCAGCAGGGGCAGGCGGACGCGATCGCATTTGGGCGCAAATTCATCGCCAACCCTGACCTCCCGACCCGTTTTGCCAAGGGACTACCTTTACAGGCAGATGAGATGGCAACCTGGTATAGCCGTGGAGAGCATGGATATACGGATTATCCGTTTGCAGACTGATTGAAAAACACTACCGGAGGATTTCTATCCTCCGGTATTATCATACGAAGAGGCCTGGTCAGGCAGACAGTGTAATCAGTTCTGCTTCCTGCTCGTCTTCAGCCAGATAGGGGCCCCCAGCGACAACTTCGATGGCGAGCATTCCCAAACTGTTTGGCAGTCTGTCGTTGAGGGTGAGTAGGGCGTCCCCGTTTGTCCAACGGCGCCCCCCAGCTTCGCGGGCGTACCATCCATTTTGAGCATTCTCACCGTTCAGGGCTGTCAGACAAACTGAGCGGCCTGAATCGTAGAATGTGATGTCTCCAACGCAGACACCGAGTTTACGACGGTCATCAACGAAGGGACCGATCGTCTCATGCGGAGAGTTTGCTCTGGAAACCAAACGAACAGAGCTGACAAAAGCCGGGATCATGAACATGCTCCGGCCGCCCACTTCGCGGGTTTTCTGGATAATCAGGCCTGTATTGGTAATGAGATGAAGGTCAGGATTTGTGACGAGGCGTCCCTGCTGCTTGTCTTGAGAAAAGCCGAGAAGAGGCAACCGGTTACAAATCTGATGAAATAGCGGCTGAACGGCGTCCTGAAATACAGACAAAGGAGCTGCGGCGTCCGTATCCCAGCTCAGCACTTTGCCGCCCAGCTTGATAACTGTTCCACCCTGACGGAAGCTGAAACGGTTTCCTGTATCCAGATATGTTTCCGTCAACAGGCCATTTGCCATAATGATGGAATGGTCCTGGGTCTCGATGTGGAAATAATTATAGCTGGTAATGCTACGATCGTAGAAAATGGATTGCCCGTTGACCAGCATCCGCACTGGAGTGAATGCGCCGTTCAGGAAAAGGCAATGTTCTGCGGTGACAAGGAGATCCTGGGAAGGAACGCCATCTGCGATGGCATCCTTGATGATCCTGACGGGATACCCTGCTTTATCGTCCGGCAGGTGTGTATTGACGGTTACGCGAGCTGTTCCCGTCCAAACCAGAGGGGCGATAACTTCCTGGCCGTTGAGGTAGGTCTTGACGAGATCGCCAGCCTGGAGCGTTTCAACTGCTTTCTCTCCGTCAGGCGTCTGGATCATGCTGCCAGCGAGATAACAGGTGATTACACCACCACTGCCGTCAGATTGCGTAAATGACTTGGAGTATGAAACCACCGTACCGAACAAGGAGTAATTGGCTTTACCGGTAGTCGCCAGATTGAACGGATCTCCGGTCAGGGTAATCGTACGGCCTGCTCCAAGAACTCCAAGTAGACTTACCCCGTCTCCAATAGTTGTTGTATTTGTTGAGACATTATAGGTGGCTGGAATTGACGAGGCGCTTGGAAAATCCATCACAAAATTTTGGGGAATTGTTGTGGTGGTATTCCCATTTGCATCTACAAAAGTAATGGGAAGATCCAGGACGCCTACACTGAGGCCTGTCGTTTCAATTTTGACTTCGCCGCCTGCGGGCCCAACCGTAACATTGTTCAGAACCTTTGCGCCAATAAGGCTGCCTTGAACATCCAGAATGCCACCGTTGACTGTTACTGAAGTTCCGACACCAGTATTCAAAAGGCCGCCGCCCATCTTGGCGGTGGCCCCATTTTGTATGGTTACTGATGAAAGGGCCTGAACGCCGGTAAGGCCTGTGGATAGATCCACAACAACATTATCCCCCGCTGGGGTGCTGCTATTCTTTGTTACTACAATAGAACTGAGTGCAGAAATTCCAGCTAAAGAAGACAAGTCACCAGAGCTATAGACTGTAGCGACACCTGCATTCACGCTTACTAATGAAGCTGTCATTTTGGATCTCCTGACATCCAAATTAACGAGAACGATAGTTAAGATAACGATCTTTCTCGAAAAGATGACTTTTAGCCTAATTCCTGTAACGATTCTTATGCAAGGAAAAAATTAACACACACGTTTATGGAAAAATAACGAATTTATTATATCAAGATATTGAAAAATAACGCTTTATTTGTGTCATAAGATTTCTGTGATTTCAAAGTGTGTTCACAATTTTGTTATAATATCAGAATTTATCATTAATTTTTTCGAAAATTGTAGATTTCATTGGGGCGGGGTCGGGTTGTAATTACTGAATTTGATGATTGTTTTTATTTTAGAGAATGATGGACTGAAGCATTCTGGCAGAATCTCGGATCCTCACCATCAAGGGCTTATTGTCGCGAGGAATTTACAAAGAGAATAAAGTTGTCTGTGCTTTTCTCAGGGGACGAGAAAAATTTTTCCTGAGAGGCAGAGGAATATGGTCTGTCAGGGAACCAGCAAGCAGCGTCTGAAAAATGTTTGGGACGCTGCTTGTCCGTACAATGATTTACTTCGTCGGCCGAGCCAGTTCGTATAGGGCTACTGCTGCAGCGTTGGAAACATTGAGACTTTCCATGTTCCCGGGCATGTAGACACTCGAAATTTCATCGCATGTCTCGCGCGTCAGTCGACGCAGCCCTGCTCCTTCAGCGCCGAGCACCAGGGCGACGCGCCGGTTTCCGAAACTTTCCCCATCCAGGCGTGTGCCTCCAGCATCGAGGCCTACGACCCAGACATCCTGAGACTGGAGAGTGGCGAGAGCACGTGAGAGATTGACCTCGCGGATGATGGGGACCAGATCCAGTGCACCCGAAGCGGCCTTTGCCATGGCGCCGCTCTCCTGTGGGGTGTTGCGATCCTGAACGAGAAGGGCGCATGCACCAAAAGCCGCGGCAGAGCGGAGGATCGCACCGATGTTGCGGGGATCTGTGACCTGATCAAGGACCAGGATCGGGCCGGGGCGTTCAAGAGCTTCGTGGATGGTGGGTGGCTCAAGGGGCTCCACGCGCAGGCAGACGCCCTGATGAACGGCATCCCGCTCGCAGAGGCGATCCAGCCGCTCCCGGTCAACGGTCTGAGGCTGGGCACGAGAAGACTGGCTGAATGCGGCTCCGGCTTCACGCGTGGCGAGAAATTCAAGAATGACGCGGTCTGGATTGTTCAAAGCAGCTTCCACGGCATGGTGACCGTATATCCAATAACCTGAAGCTGGCTTTCCTGAGCGTGGGGAGCGCTCGGCATTGCCGGAGCGCTGTGGGCCTTTCTCCGCATGGCGGGACGGGGCGGCGGAACGGGGGGAGGGTCGTCTGGACATAAAAAAATCATATAATCGACGATAGGCAATTGACATAGCCGTCTATCCGCCATATTCCAACCGCCGACCCGGAGAGGTGCCCGAGTGGCTAAAGGGGGCGGACTGTAAATCCGCTGGCGTACGCCTACGTTGGTTCGAATCCAACTCTCTCCACCAGGTCCTCTTTTTCGATAAAATCAGTCAGCTATGTCAGCATTTTGGTAGTGGTTTACTACCATGCTGGTAGAACCTTGTCGGTAGTTCTGCCGTAATCAGGGGAGTGCTATCGAGTTGTGATATGCATGATGTCGCAAAGGCGGATGATCAAGCATAATTGCCTTATATGCTTCGATTTTTCTTCCGTGTTTTGAGCTCCCTTTCGATTTCGATAAGTCGCTGTTTTCGCCAGAGCCCACCCGCGTATCTAGTCAGGGAACCATCTGCACCGATGACGCGGTGGCAGGGAATCATCAATGCGATCTGGTTGGCGCCATTGGCGCGCGCGACAGCCCTCACGGCGGAGGGGCGGCCAATTTGTCGGGCGATTTCCGAATAGCTTCGTGTCTCCCCTGCTGGAATCGTTTGAAGAGCATTCCAGACCTGACGTGTGAACGGCGTGCCGTTCAAGGCAAGTGGAGTCTGAAAACTCTCCGAGCGAGCGGAGAAATATGCAGTCAGTTCACTTGCGGCCTGCTCTGATGGCGGGAGCCGTCCGATCCCAATACCACCATTGGAAGACTGGTGAAGCCGCTTGAGTTCTGTAGGGAGTGCTTTGCGGTCCAGAAATTCCAGAAGATGCAGGTGGCTTCGACTACTGACAGCAATCATGTCACCCAGCGGGGTCGGTATCCATGTTGCCTGAAGGGGTTTGTTCGGACGCAGATCTGCGGGAGTCGAGCCCAGGAGACGGGCAAAAGCGGAGCGGAACGCGCTGGCGGATTCAAAGCTGGCCTCATGTTGCGCCGTGATGACCTTACCGCCCCCGGCTAATGTTTCGAAGCCTTCGCGAAGTCGCCTTTGACGCGCCATTTCCAGAAATGTCATTCCAAACTGTCGTTTGAAACTACGGCGTATTGTCGAAGGATCATAACCCATTCTGACGATATGATCTTCTGACCAGCGAACATCAGGTTGTGATTCAAGACTATGCAAAAGGGCTGAAATTGCTGGATCAGCAAGTGCGGCAGCCTGAAGAGGGTGACAGCGCTTGCAGGGTCGAAAACCTGCTTCGATGCATTCCCCAATGGTCTGGTAGAACGTGCAGTGCTCACGCTTGGGCTTTCGCGCGGGGCACGTCAGGCGGCAGAAAACGCCAGTGGAAGAGACGCAAACAAAAGCCTGCCCATCGAAACTCTCGTTCCGGGACAGGAGGGCTGCATAGAGCGTTTCGGGGTCTGGAAGATCGAATAGCATTCTGAAACTTTAGAACCGTAGGACGTGACATGTCGCCGGTTTTCAGGCGTGGATTTTTTTAGTCAAAATCCCGCTTCAGGCCTGAACTGGAAAGTGCCTCGATATTTCATTTTGAAGTGTCGATTCAAATAAACTGAACGTTTGGTCAGAAAATTCTTGCATCCAAGTGTTCCGAACTCATACCGTTCTGATTACGAACCAATCAGGGGCATGAGATGGGTACGCGATTCGACATTGCCTGCGGCCGGTTGCCAGAGGCCGTTCTGGATCTCAATTTCGCCGACGCTCATCCTGGCCTGAGCCACGAGCAGGCCGCGCTGGAAGCGGATCGGTGTTTCTATTGTTATGATGCACCCTGCGTTGAGGCATGTCCGACGGACATCGATATTCCGCGCTTCATCAAGGCGATTGCCTCGGACAATCTGGCAGGCGCATCGCGGACCATTCTTCAGTCCAATATTCTTGGTGGGTCGTGTGCCCGGGTTTGCCCGACCGAAATTCTGTGCGAACAAAAATGCGTTCACACTGCGATTGAGGCCAATCATGCCGTCCGGATTGGCGCGCTTCAGCGATTTGCAACAGACTGGCAGATGAACCAGACAGCTCACCCGTTTCAACGTGCGCAAAGCACGGGACGGCGTGTTGCGATTGTTGGCGCGGGTCCGGCAGGTCTGGCCTGTGCGCATCGCCTGGCGATGCATGGTCATGACGTCACGATCTTTGATCGGCACGAAGCACCCGGTGGCCTTAATCAGTACGGCGTGGCTGCTTACAAGCTGGCTGATAATTTCGCTCAGAAAGAGATCGATTTCCTCATGTCTATCGGGGGAATCCGGTTTCAGGGCGGGGCGGTGCTTGGGCAAACCATAACACTCGCTGACCTGCGCCAGAGTTACCACGCCGTTTTCCTAGGGGTCGGCCTGTCCGGGGTACGGGCTCTTGGGTTTGAGAATGAGAACGTGGAAGGTGTTCTGGATGCGGTCGCTTTCATTGAGGCGCTCAGATCCAGCACCCTTTCTGAAGTTCCGGTGGGGCGGCGGGTTGTGGTGATCGGGGGCGGAAACACCGCTGTTGATGCTGCGGTGCAGGCAAAGCGTCTGGGGGCTGAAGAGGTCACGCTTGTCTATCGGCGGGGCCCCGAACACATGTCTGCCACACCCGTTGAACGGGAGTGGGCGCAGACCAATGGCGTCACCGTACGCTTCTGGGCCTCTCCCCATCATCTCCTGACGGATCAGGACACGGTGCGAGGCATTTGCTTTAGCCGTGGAACGCCAGAAGGTGGCTACGACCCTCAGGACAGCTTTACCCTTGAAGCTGACATGGTTCTGAAAGCAATCGGGCAGGTGTTCGTGCCTGATCCAATTCAGAAAGATCAGATCCTTGTTGAAAATGGCCGCATCGTTGTGGACGCTCACGGGCGAACGTCCATGCAAGGCGTTTATGCCGGGGGAGACTGCACTGCTGGTGAAGATCTGACAGTAGCGGCCGTGCGGGATGGCCGGGATGCTGCCGAAGCCATTCATGCAGAACTGATGGTCTCCAGCGTTGAAGAGGACGCGAACAATGGCTGATTTACGGACCGTTTTTGCCGGTATTAAATCTCCCAATCCTTTCTGGCTGGCTTCCGCCCCTCCGACGGACAAGGAATATAATGTCCGTCGTGCTTTTCAGGCGGGCTGGGGCGGTGTTGTCTGGAAAACGCTTGGTGAAGATCCGCCTGTCGTCAACCTGAGTTCCCGTTATGGAGCGTTGGGCTTTGAAGGACGCAGGCTCATTGGTCTCAACAATATCGAGCTGATTTCGGATCGTCCTCTTGCGACCAATATTGCGGAAATCAAACGCGTCAAACGGGAGTTTCCAGACCGGGCCGTAATCGTCAGTCTCATGGTTCCCTGCGAGGAAGACAAGTGGAAAGCCATTCTTCCCATCGTGGAGGAAACAGGTGCGGATGGGATTGAACTGAATTTCGGATGCCCGCATGGCATGTCTGAGCGCAATATGGGCGCGGCGGTCGGGCAGGTTCCGGAATACGTGGAAATGGTGACGCGGTGGTGCAAGCAGAACACCCGCATGCCAGTCATCGTCAAATTGACACCGAACGTGACCAATATCCTGATGCCGGCAAGAGCGGCACGCGCCGGTGGCGCTGATGCCGTGTCGCTGATCAACACGATCCAGTCTGTCATCGGTGTTGATCTGGACGCTATGGCGCCGATGCCTGTGGTGGGCGGCAAAGGGACGCATGGCGGATATTGTGGCCCTGCCGTCAAGCCGATTGCCTTGCGCATGATTGGGGAGATCGCCCGGGATCCGACGATGGCCGGGATTCCGATTTCCGGAATTGGCGGCATCAGCAACTGGCGGGATTCGGCGGAATTTCTGGCTATGGGGGCAGGGTCTCTTCAGGTCTGTACGGCTGCCATGCATTATGGTTTCCGTATCGTCGAAGACATGATCGATGGTCTGTCCAACTGGATGGACGGGAAGGGTTATGAGCGGCTGGACGATGTGACAGGGCGGGCGGTTTCGCAGTTTGTTCCCTGGAACCAGCTCAATATGAAATTCCGGACCATCGCTGATATTGATCAGGAAGCCTGTGTCGGGTGTGGGCTCTGTCACATCGCCTGTGAAGATACGTCGCATCAAGCCATTTCAAAACGTAATGGCCCGGATCGTCGCCATTATGAAGTGATCGAGGATGAGTGTGTCGGGTGCAATCTCTGCGCCCATGTCTGCCCGGTCGACGACTGTATCACGATGGTTTCACAGCCTGTCGACGGAGAACTGACATGGCCTGAACATCCTTCAAACCCTCACCGGATTACAGCCTGAAAAGCAGGAGGCGCCCCTCCTGGACAGGGCGTACCTATACGAACTGACGAAGGACCCTCGGTATGAGGCAAAGCAATATCCGCATCGACGGGAACGCTCTGTGGGCAGATCTGATGGAAACCGCCCGTTTTGGTGGGACGTCTAAAGGCGGTATTCGTCGCCTGACACTGACGCAGGAAGACAGACAGGTTCGGGAATGGTTTGCCGCGACCTGTGAAAAGCTGGGCTGCAGTATCACCATCGATACGATGGGGAACATGTTTGCGCGACGTCCGGGTCAGGATGCCAGTTTGCCGCCCATTACCATGGGCAGCCATCTTGATACCCAGCCGACGGGTGGAAAATTCGACGGTATCCTTGGCGTTTTGGGCGGTCTCGCCGTTCTGCGAGCCCTTCACGAGGCGGGACATGTCACGCGGCATCCGATCGAACTGATCAACTGGACGAACGAGGAAGGCTCACGTTTTACACCTCCGATGATGTGTTCAGGCGTTTTCGCGGGGGTATTTACTGAACAGGAGGTGCTGGACAAGCGCGATCGTACTGGTGCCCGATTTGGGGATGAACTGGTGGCCATTGGCTACCGGGGGCAGGAGCCCTGCGGAGATCATCCGATAGGCGCTTATTTCGAACTCCACATCGAGCAGGGACCCATTCTCGAAGTGGAGAACCGGGTCATTGGTGCTGTCTCGGGTGTGCAGGGCATGCGCTGGTATGAAGTGACGGTAAAGGGCAAGGACGCGCATGCGGGATCAACGCCGATGCCGATGCGGCATGATGCCCTGCTGGCGGCATCTAAAATGGTCGTTGCCCTTTCGGAGGTGGCACACGCCAATGCCCCCGGAGCCGTTGGAACGGTTGGTCTGATCGAGAACAGACCCAACAGCAACAATGTGGTGCCAGGCGAGACGTTCTTTACTGTGGATATTCGGCACCCAGATGACGCAGTCGTTGCGGCCATGGAGCAGGATTTCATGGCCCGCTTCCGGCAGATTGCCGAGGTGGCCGGTGTGACGCTGGAGATTGTTCCGATCTGGGATGCTCCGGCAGTCCATTTTGATGCCCGCTGCGTGGATATGGTCGCGGAGTCAGCGCGTCAGATGGGGTATGAGCCACGCCCGATCGTCTCCGGGCCGGGCCATGATGCGGCTTATCTGGCCAAGGTTGCCCCGACGGCTATGATTTTCGTCCCGTGCAGGGATGGCCTGAGCCACAACGAGGAAGAAAGCATCACAGAAAGCGAAGCCGAGGCGGGTGCCAATGTTCTTCTCGGCGCTGTTCTACGTGCGGATAGTGTCCTCTAGATCCTCGCTGACGAGAAAGGCTTGTCGTTCGTCCTGAGAACTGTCAAAAATCTGCTCCCGCATAGCAGGCTGGGAGCAATACGGTGCCAAAAGACAGTCTGGAGGTCGCTCCGAGCCCCAGAAAAAGAGCAAAAGCCGGGGCGCCTCGACGGGCCACCATTCCGCAAATTCTCAATGCAGCGGAATGGACGTTCGGTACGCGCGGCCTGAAAGGGACGCGGCTGGAGGATATTGCCAAGGTCTGTGATATCCCCAAGGCGAATATCCTTTACTATTTTGGTTCCAAGGAGGAGCTCTACAACGCAACATTGGCCCGGCTTCTGGATGTCTGGCTGACGGACGCTGATACCTGGCTATCCCCTGAAAGAGATCCGTTAGAAGGGTTGAAGGGTTATATTGAAGCCAAGATAGCGTTCTCCCGCACGCGGCCTGAAGGCTCACGTCTGTTTGCACAGGAGCTGCTTTCGGGAGGGCTTATGGTGCAAGACTTCCTGAAGGGGGAATTACGCGCGCATGTTGCCCGGCACGTCGCTATTTTCCTTGAATGGCAGGCAAGGGGCATTATGGCGCCCATCGACCCGACACATTTTCTCTTTTTGCTCTGGTCAGGTACGCAGGCTTATGCCGACATGCAGGTCCAGTACGAAGCCGTTCTGGACCGTGCGCCCCTGACCGATGCTGACTACGAGACTGGCATTGCCACGATCATGACGCTTGTTGGCGCGCTTTTCCGCCCACTGGCGTCAAACGCGTCAGCAGAAGATGGAAAGCCAGCCCAGAGAAAAAGCCCGTAAACCAGGCGAAGTTCTGAAATACGGCCAACTGGGGCATGAACACGTTGGCCAAACCTACCAGAACAGCAAGCACGAGCGCATAGACTGCCACTGGGTTGACGCCTCCGCGGTACCAGTATCGGGCTGCGGGATCGGTACTGTAGAGCGCTCCAACGTCCAGTGTCCGCCGCTGAACAAGATAATAATCCGCCAGCAGAATGCCCGTGACCGGCGCAATAAACAGCCCCAGAACATCAAGGGTGAGATGGATCAGGTCTGGGCGCGCATAAAGATTCCAGGGGGTGAGGAGAATGGCTCCAATGGAGGCGATAACGCCGCCGCCCTTCCATGAAATTGAAGCGGGAGCGATATTCGAAAAATCAAAGGCGGCAGAAACAAAATTGGCGGAAATATTGATGCCGATGGTTGCCACGACAAATGTCAGAATGCCCACAAGCATGATTGCCTGATTATCAAGTCTGGTGACGGTTTCGACCGGGTCGATCAGGATTTTTCCGAAGACTGGCTGGGTCAGTGTCACTGTTGTCAAAGCGAGAGCGGAGAATGCCATAAAATTAATGGGCAGGCCCCAGAAATTCCCGCGGCGTACGGCGTCGATACTGACACCGTATCGAGAAAAATCGCCAAAGTTCAGAATGATGGGGGAAAAGAAAGCGATCGTCAGGGAAATGACGTTCAGCAGCCCGGTCAGGTGTTGGCCCAAGGTAAGATCTGAACGCGGGAGAACGGAGAAGCTGAGTTGCCCGCGGGTTTTCCAAAGCAGGATACCGTCCAGAAGAACCATCATGATGTAAATCGCTGGCCCGGCCCAGTCGATGAAATGACGGATAGACTCCATGCCACGCCAGAACACGGCGAGTTGCAGGGACCAGACCAGCAGAAATGCGCCCCAGCCCATCATGGAGAGTCCCAGAAGACCGTGTTGGTGCACATCACTGTAAGCAGTCAGAGACGGCATTACGCGCAACAAAAACAGGACAACAGCATTGGATGCCAGCCAGGTCTGAATTCCATACCAGCCAATTGCGATAATCCCACGCACAAGAGCCGGGATAATGGCGCCATAAACGCCGAAGACGCTTCGGATTATAACAGGGAAGGGCGCGCCGGAACGCAGACTCGGCACCGCGATCAGATTGCACAGAACCTGCACGGCAACGATTGCGACCAGAAGTCCGAAAAGCACACTACTGACCGGTAGCCCCATAACGAAGAACGTACCGACTGTCATGTAGCCAGCGACGCTGTGAACATCCGACATCCAAAGAAAAAGATAGTCTTTCCAGGCCCAATGTCTGTCTCGAACAGGCGCCAGATCGGCATTGGTCAAACGACCTGAAGGGTTCACGTCCGGCAGTTGTGTCATGACTGATGATCCCTGTTCTCGAAAAAAATCCGGCAGTGCAATCGTTATGTTGACCGAATGGTCAGATTAGCCATACAGTTTCGGTAAGACAACGACATTGTGCCAATCGCTTTTCCTGAATGGAAGGGATGACATGCTCCTGATCAAGGGTGGAACAGTTGTTACGTCGGAAAGGCAGTTTCGCGCAGACGTCCTGTGTGACGATGACGGGCGGATCGCAGACGTTCAGCCGGATATGGACGCGCCGACTGGCAGCACGATCGTAGAGGCCGACGGACTGCTTGTCATGCCGGGCGGTATAGACCCGCATACCCATATGGAGATGCCCTTCATGGGCACGACGGCCAGTGATGATTTTTACACAGGCACGGCCGCCGGGCTGGCTGGCGGAAACACCAGCATCATCGACTTCGTTATTCCTGATCAAAAGCAGTCCCTGCATGGTGCCTGGAAAGCGTGGCGGGACAAGGCTGAGAAAGCGGCTTCCGATTATGGCTTTCATGTCGCGGTAACGCACTGGGACGACCAGGTTCATAAAGATATGGGCACGCTTGTGCGGGAGTGTGGGGTCAATTCCTTCAAGCACTTCATGGCCTATAAAAATGCCTTGATGGTGGATGATGAGACGTTTCTCAATTCCATGCGTCGTGCGGGCGAACTGGGCGCGTTGTGTACCGTACATGCCGAAAACGGGGACGCTGTTTCTTTCCTTCAGGACGCCCTGCTGAAGGAAGGCAGAACCGGCCCGGATGCTCATCCGCTTTCCCGCCCCGCCAGTGTCGAAGGTGAGGCGGCCCAACGAGCCATTACACTGGCGTGCGTTAGTAACACGCCCCTCTACATCGTGCATGTTTCCACACGAGAGGCGACCGAAGCCATTGCGGCAGCGCGTCTGCGTGGCATGAAAGTCTATGGAGAAGTGCTCCCTCAGCATCTGGTTTTTGATGAGAGCGTCTATCAAGCCTCGGACTGGCTGCAGGCGTCCCGTTATGTCATGAGCCCGCCGTTCCGGGAAAAGTCCCATCAGCAGGCGCTTTGGGGTGGTCTTTCGTCAGGGCAGCTACAGACAACGGCAACGGATCACTGCTGCTTCTGCCGATCACAGAAGGAAATGGGGCTGACGAATTTTACGCGCATTCCCAATGGTGTTCCCGGTATTGAGGATCGAATGAGTGTTCTGTGGCATCACGGGGTTGCAAGCGGAAAGCTTACCCCGGAGCAGTTTGTTGCAATAACATCGACCAATACGGCGCGCATTTTCAATCTTGGTGCCCGTAAAGGACTGATTGCTAGGGGGGCGGATGCCGATATCGTGCTGTGGGATCCGTTGGCCACGAGAGCCATTTCGTCCGTCACTCATCATCAAAACGTCGATTACAATATTTACGAAGGCATGACCGTTACTGGGGTGGCCAAAAAGACCATCAGCCAGGGGCGCGTTGTCTGGGATGATGGCACGTTGCGAGCCGAGCGTGGACAGGGTCGATACGTGGAGCGCAAGCCTTTCGGGAACAGTGCTCTTAAGGGCACGGAGATAGTCCTATGAACGATCTAAAAAATGAAAGCCTGTGTGCTCTTGCGATGAGCGAAGGCCGCAACTGGATGCCTTTCACCGCCAACAGGCTGGTGAACGGTCGGGGTGACCATCGTGTGGTGGCTTCGGCTAAGGGCCCTTATTATACAATGGCCGATGGTCGAACCGTTTTTGATACCCTGTCCGGCCTATGGTGTACGCCGCTCGGGCATGGACATCCCCGTATTGTAGAGGCCCTTCGTCAGCAGGCCGAAACGCTCGATTTCGCTCCTGGATTTCAGATGACCCATGCCCCAGCGGTGACGCTGGCAGCGCGCATTGCCAAGATGGCGCCGGATGGGCTGGAGCATGTTTTCTTTGCAAACTCCGGATCAGAAGCTGTTGATACAGCGCTCAAAATTGCCATTGGTTTTCACAAGTTACGCGGAGAGGGTGGTCGTTTCCGCCTGATTGGGCGGGAGCGCGGGTATCATGGCGTCGGGTTTGGCGGAATGTCGGTGGGGGGTATTGTCTCCAACCGGAAGATGTTTGCGACAGTCATGATGCCGGGTGTTGATCACCTTCGCCATCCTTATGACTATGCCCATATCGCCTTTTCAAAAGGACAGCCGGAATGGGGTGCGTGCCTTGCCGATGATCTTGAAAGACTGGTGGCGCTCCATGATGCTTCCACGATCGCTGCGGTGATTGTGGAACCCGTGCAGGGCTCTACAGGTGTGCTGGTTCCTCCCATTGGGTATTTGCAGAAGCTTAGGGAAATCTGCACGAAGCACGGTATTCTTTTGATTTTTGATGAAGTGATTACCGGATTTGGCCGAATGGGAGAAAATTTCGCGTCCCAAAGATTCGGTGTCACACCTGACATGATCACGTTTGCCAAGGCCGTCACGAACGGGATTGTGCCGATGGGAGGTGTCATCGTCACATCTGAAATTTATAAGACCTTCATGAGTGGGCCGGAAAGCGCGATAGAGTTTGCCCACGGCTACACCTATTCTGGACATCCCCTGGCAGCCGCTGTTGCTCATACCGTCCTCGATATTATGGAAGAGGAAGATACAAATGCGCGGGTGAGAGCACTTGAACCGGTTTTGGAAGAAGCAGTGCATGCTCTTCGGGATCTGCGTTCCCTCAAAGATTTGAGAAATATCGGCCTTACTGCGGCTATCGAACTTGCCCCATTGGCTGAAAAATCTGCTCTCCGGAGTGTTCAGCTTTTCGAGTATGGCTTGCAGGAAGGTGTGCTTTTGAGAGTGACAGGAGACACGATTTCCTTTGGGCCGCCATTTATTTCTACTCCTGATCAAATCAGGGAGATGATCCATAAGGTTCGGAATGTTCTTTTGAGGTGTGAAGAAGAGTTCTGATCTATCTAGCGTAGAACCTAAAAATTTAATCAATAATTTTTGAAAGCCGAATGATGCCATCATCATTCGGCTAATTCTGTTCCCAGTTATTTCGTTAATATTGTTTGAATGATTCTTGAGATTTTTGTTGACCGCAAAATACATAATATTTCATTATTGTATCGTAATATATGCGCAGCGACTTTCCTGACTGTTCCTGAGCGTCGGAGAAAAAAAGTGAAAGCACTGGTTTCTCGTTTGCTTCTCAGTACCATTTTGGGCTCGGCGATCATTGTAGGGGAGGCGAACAGCCTTAAAGCGGCCCCATTATCACGGCCGCGACACGCGCCAGCCAGACATTCTGCAGCACCTCAATCCGCAAAAACCCGTCCGCACAAAACCTCCATGACGGCGACCAGTGAAGAAAATGTTGGGGTGAGGGGGTCAAGGCGGGCACGTGATTCCGGTGGCGGCATGATGCGCGTCGAGACGGCTCCCTACGCGGTGCAGTCTGTGGGAAAGCAGTATATCGAGATGAGAAGCCCGACATCCACGGGTCTGGGTGTCGTACAAAATCTGCCGAGTGTCAGTATCGCGATGCCGGATACGTCCGGCATAAAAGGTGGCGCTCTCTATATGCGGGGCTTCACAGATGCTGATACGGCGCTTCTTCTCGATGGCGCTCCGGCATCTCTAGCTGCGTATCTGCAGCAGAATGTGGATGCAGAAAATATTGAAACCGTCACCATGACGCCTGGCAGCTCTCCCATTGATGCCCCTGCATCGAATGCTACCGCGGGTACATTGGATGAGCGGACATACACACCCGGCAAGAGAGCGGGTGAAAGCATGGATTTCTCTTATGGCACCAATAATATGTCACGTGAGTTCGTGCGGCTGGAATCTGGAGAAATTGGAAACTCAGGAATTCGGTCTTACATTTCGGTTTCGAATACACATGCGCGCCAATGGATGGGAGCGGGAACAAACCGCAGAACACATGTGGATGTTGGGCTATTCAAGGAATTTACGAATGGTTCGACCGTAAAGTTTTTTGGCTCCTGGAACAATTCGATGTTCACGATTGATGCCTATCCGGATGCCAAGACGTTCTACGATTATAAGCACACTGGAAATGGATATAATCGCACAGATATCTGGGACAGAAATTCCGCCTCAGCCGGGAATTACTGGCAGGGAAATATTGATTCCTGGAACCAGTTTTTTGTCACAACCCAAGCCCATATCATCATCAATAAGCGCCTGAGTTTCGACCTGTCCCCTTATTTTGCGACCGGTTTTGGTTGGGATGGTTCTTCCGCTGGTACGCCTGCGTCCACAGGGGCGACCTATTATTACGGAAACGGACAAAAGGTAGATGCGTCCGCTCCTCTAAGCACATACTGGGCCCAGCATTGGTCTCCTCAGGTTGGACTTGTGGCCAAGCTTGGATATGACATCGATCGCCATAATCATCTGTCTTTTGGCTACTGGTATGAGAATAATGCCGTCGATTATTTCTTCCCAACGATGGCGACGCAGGGAGATGGTCGCAACGCCAAGACCAATGCCGCGGCCTATAAACTTTATACAGCGGACGGGCAGGAAGCCATTTACAGGTACAATGCCGGTTACGAACTGAATTCATTCTTTGTTGAAGATACAGCAAAATATTTCGACGATCGGCTGCTCGTAAATGCAGGGTTCAAATATATTATGTCCAACTACTGGGACAGAGCGTCAGGATTAAGCCAATTTACGATTGGTGCCAATTCGACAGCACCGTTGCCGCATCTGTCAGTCTCGTACAAGTTCGATACACACAGTCAGATTTATCTGAATGCAGAAGGGGATTTCCGCCAGCCATCGCCATCCCAGCTTTCTGCATCAACATCCTTGCCCAAAAACCAGTATTCAATCACCGAACAAATTGGATATCGCTATAATAACCGCTACCTGACGTTCGATATCTCTGCATTTAATTCGAATATTACGAACCGGCTTCTGACAACGTACCTTCCCAACACGGCCTATGCGGTTTCAAATGCTGGCAATCAAACAATCCGCGGTTTTGATGCCATGATTGCAGGGCGGGATTTTCATCATTTTAGCCCTTACGCTTCCGTTGAGTACCTGCACGGCACGTTTGATTCCAACATCCCTTATGGAGACACCTATCTCCCGACAAAGGGCAAGCAATCCATTCTGACGCCCCGGGTTCTGGCGAATTTTGGTCTTACTTACAGCAATGCAGGATTTTTCGGGAACTTCAGCCTCCATTACACCGGCCCTCAATCCGTTACGCTTGTAAATGATCAGAGAATGCCCGGGTTCGTCACGAATACCCTAGCACTTGGATATCACTTCAAGCCTGTTTATTTCCTGAAGACACCAACATTCCGTCTGAATTTTTCAAATCTGACAGGGTCAATCATTCGCGTCGGGACAACAGGAATTACTAATAACTACCACAACGTCACGTTGCTCGATGGTACCACTCTTGCAGGAGGCAGCGGTGCATCCTTTTACGTCCTTCCCAGATTTTCAATGACCGGCACAATTTCTTCGGATTTTTGACATGGGAACCGTGAGTTGTAATGCCTTGGGTGTTGGTTTGTATAACAACTATTTATTATTAGGGTTTCTGGCGAAATAATACTTCCTGTCTTCTTTAAGGTAGCTTTGCAAGATAGGGTTTAGATAATATAAATATATAAGTGCATGGGTGTAAAACAATTCGTTAATATTTGTTATTAATTTCGTGTGTATTTTCTCTATGGTTCGTCGGTCTTAATAAAAAACGATGAACCATGGCACTTTTCCCTTCACGGTCTTCGAGAGATATTCACAGTTCGGAACAGGGATGGATGGATCCGCTCTGGCAGGATGCTTGGCGAGCTATTTTGCCATATCTTTCGCCAAATGACCGTATTCTATTACCGGAGGGAAATTGGCCAACGGCGAATGTAGCCGAGGTTCGAACCTATCATTACGTTATTGATATTGATGATGCGACGGTTCTGATCCTTTACAAGGCAAGAATGGCGGGTATCCCGCATGACGTTCTGAAAAAGATCTACACGACCTGGAAACCGATTTTTGCCAACGAGGTTTTCGCGTGTTTCAAGCACTATGGCTTTCGAAGGATCCTTGATCCGGTCATGCGACGGGCCAAACATTATCGTGTCATTAAAGAGGCCCTGTACTCACGGAAATTACGACGTTGCCGGGACACGCTTTTTTTTGTGCATATTCCTAAGACGGCAGGTACGACTGTTTGGGAGGCAATAGGAGAACGGACTCCCTCTAAATTATATTACGAAAGCTATGAATCTATTGTCTGCATTCCTCCAAAATGCAAAAATTTTGATCTGATTGGCGGCCACGTCTCTCTCCCTCTTTTTGCAGCCTTGGCTGCATCAAATGATTGTATCGCGGCGGTACTGCGTGATCCGTTGGCGCGCTTCCGTTCTGCATTTCTGCATTCCCGGCGAGTAAACGAAGACCCCCAGACCTTTACCGATACCATGCGGTTTATGCGCGATAATTCTCTTAGGGATTTTTTGACATATCCCGATGCTGTGATGGAGATATGCCAGTAGACGGTAATGCTAGGGTTTGACTTCAATTCCCCTTACGATTCCAGTATGGAGCAAGGTATTTTTGAGCAGGCTCGTGCGGCAGTTGAGCAGCCAAAAAATCTGTTTGCGACAACATGCCAATTAGAATCCTTTATTGGTGCGATGCGTACGAAATTGAAATTGCCGCTCCTGGATAAGCCTCTTCCTATTCGTAATGCCAGTAACCATATTTCCCAAAAGCAGGATATCGAAGAATTTGAAGATTCTATTTCTAAAATAAGGGAAATTCTGCATATGGATCAGGATCTTTACAGTATTGTTCGTAGAAAAAGTGAAAAATATTTTGCATAGTTAAATTATACTAATATTTTTTGTAAATACTAAACGTAAATTACGATATGAAATAAAATATATTGAATGTATTTAATGAATATATTATGATAAAAACTTGGCGGATTAATTTGCAATTTGCTTACCCGTTGCTTTATCGAGATAGTAAGGTGACACCCTTATAGGGTTCTGATTGGAAATGCAGGTCTCAAGAGACCGCTTTACGATCTGTTGCTGACTGGCCCGCTGTAAAATTGCGATATTCTTGGGATTTTTTTCAATCTCGTTGCCATAGTCTCTCGACAAGACCGACGTTGGCAGACTGGTCCCTACACCAATCCGACACAGCGACCTTCTATATTATCTTTGGTTATACGTGAGATAATGATATTTCGTTTTTATTCACGAAGACAATTTTTTACCTCCTGTAACTCAATCAGAGTGCAGGAAAGCAACCTTTCATGTTCAGGACGGCTTCTTATCGTTGGCGTTTTCTATATGGCACGATGCTTGGGGCCTGCTGCACGTCATTGATTTCGCTTCCCGCCGATGCACGCGAAGGAACCGACACAGATCATGACACCAGTGTCTCGGCTGAAAATGTCATTGTAACGGGCACCCGCACGGCGGTTAAAGCTTCTCGAAGCATGGCTCCCATCGCCATCTTTACGGCAAATGATCTGAAGAAAACCGGGCAGACCAGTCTTCGAAATGCCCTGACGGCGCTTGACCCCTCCATCAATAATACACCTGGCTATCCCGGCCAGCTTGGCTTTACCACGAAGACCATGTCCCTTCGCGGGCTCCCTGCCAACGAGACGCTTGTCCTCGTGAATGGAAAGCGTCGGCATACGATGTCTTCCGTGTTTTATGGGGGTGCCATGCAGGGGCAGTCCCCCGTGGATCTGGACATGATTCCGTTTTCTGCAGTGGATCATGTCGAAATTCTCAAGGACGGAGCCGCTGCTCAATACGGATCGGACGCTATTGCCGGTGTGATCAACATCATTCTCAAATCCGCTGATCATGGAGGCAGCGCTGAGTTGGGATATAACCAGTATGGCTGGACCGTAGGGACATTGGGGGATTATGGGCGTGGCGGAAACCTGAACTACAATCAGGGATTCAAGATCGGCAATCACGGCTTCCTGAATGTTACCGCGGAATTTGTAGGCAATCAGGCGACGAATAATGCCGGTTCTGTTCCCAGGACGCAGGGTGGAGCAGCCGTGCTTCTTTATCCGCTGCTGGCGAATGGTGCGCAGGACCCCCGCGAAAACGGAAATCGCTATCGTCAGATTTCGGGGCAGCCGGAATCAGAGCGGCAAAGTATTGCGTACAATATGGAAGTCCCGCTTTCAGATGCGGCGACGTTCTATTCATACGCAACATATAGCCATCGCACGATTTTCGCGTCTGCTTGGTACAGGCCGTCCAATTCCCAGCAAAACATCATGAGTGTCTATCCGAATGGCTATCTGCCAACGGATACCACGGAAGATCATGATTTTCAGATTACTAATGGCATTCGTGGTCGAGATTTTTTCGGGTGGCAGTGGGATGCAAGCGTCAATTACGGGCGAAATCTCAGCAGTATTGGTATTCAGAATACATTGAACAATTCCCTTGGACCGACCAGCCAGCACGCGTTTCATCTCCAGTCACTGGATAATTCGGAACTGACCGCAGATTTCGATCTCAAGCGCAGCTTTCGCACCGGTGTATTCTCCAGCCCGCTTCAGGTCGCTGGAGGAATTGAATATCGCTACAACGAATACAGCGTGTCGGCTGGTGAGCCTGCGTCCTACGCTGACGGGGGATACGTCTTTCCTGCAAGCTATGTTTTTCCGAATGCCAGCCCAGCACTACCGGGAGCCTCAGGGTTGGGCTTTACGTCACCTTCGCAGGCGGGAACACATTCCCGGATGAACGGGGCGTTTTATCTGGATCTGACCCAGAAGCTGACAAAAAAACTGACAGTGAATCTTTCCGGCCGTGACGAACAGTATAGCGATTTTGGGAATACGCTGAGTGGAAAGGCCTCGGTTCGATATCAGGTGACGCCGTGGTTGGCCTTGAGAGGATCTGCCAGTAACGGATTTCATGCGCCAACACTTCAGCAGGAATATTTCCAGAGCACGGCGCTTTATTACTCCGTGCTCCCAAGCACCAATCAGCTTGTGCAGTCCTACACGACCTATGCTTCGGTGAATAATCCTGGCGCGCGTGCGCTGGGTGCCACTCCCTTGAAGCCTGAGACATCCCATAATTTCAACGTTGGTTTTGTGCTGACGCCTTTGAAAAATCTGGATCTGTCGTTGGATGCGTACCGGATCGACATTTTCAATCAGATCGTGCCAATTTCTGTAGCAGGTTCAGGCGTTGCTGGTGCCCGTGTGCTGGAGATCCTTCATGCCGCAGGTGTTGTTCCCAATGATGGCCGTTATTATGGCTATACCTATGAACGAAACGCTGCGCATACGCGGGCGACAGGTCTCGATCTTCAGGTCCATTACCTGACGCGCTTCGGCCGTGCGGGCTCTGTGACATGGAGCCTGATGATGAACCAGCAACAGCATCAGATCATTCGGGTCAATCCACTCAACGTCAATCTTGGGTCTGGTATTACAGCCCTGTTTCGCAGTCAGATCGGCAACATCACGACGCTTTATCCGCGTAATACCATTCGTTTGAATGCGACATGGAATATTCAGCGCTGGTCCACCACGCTCCGGCTTTCACGCTACTCCGCAACCAAGCTGCTGAGTGATCGAGGGGCGGCTTATGATGAAACTGTTGCTCCGGCGTGGCTGGTGGATTTCGATCTGACCTATCGCTTCCCGAACCGCATCAAAGTGTCTGTTGGCGGGAATAACGTTTTCAATCATCGCCCACAGACCCTGAGTGCAACAGCCCAAAGTGCTGCGTCTCTTCTTCAGGTGAATCCGAATTACAGCTCCGCCGCCATCTATGGTGCGGAGGGAGGATATTACTATGGCAAAGTCGCCTGGAACTGGTGAACTTATGACACTGACACGTCGACGCAGTCTTATGCTCGGGCTGGGAGGCCTTTCGTTCGCTGCGGTCCACCGGCATTGCATTTCGAATGCTTACGCCGCAGAGCCTTTGCGGATCGGGGATCAGAAAGGAGGGGCACGCTCTCTTCTGAAAGCAGCAGGAATAGGAGATAACGCTTCGTCACCCCTTCATTGGAGCCTGTTTGCCGGGGCTCCGATGCTGATACAGGCGTTAACGGCAAAGGCTATTGATGCCGGGGTTATCGGAGATGCGCCGCTGGTCTTTGCTCAGAGTGGATCTGACGAAATAAGGGCGATCGCAGGCGTGCAAACGGATGGAACGACAACGGCTGTCGTCGTGCAGTCCGACAGTACCGTCCGATCTGTCGTGGATCTGAAAGGGAAGCGTATTGCGACCCTGAAGGGGCAGACCGGTCATTATCTTGTTCTGGCGGCACTGAAAGCGGCAGGGCTTCAGGCGACCGATGTTCGATTTGTTTTCATTCCACCTGTAGCGGCAAAACTGGCCTTACAAACGGGTGCCGTAGATGCATGGGCAACATGGGGGCCCTATATTTCGGACGCCAAGGTCTCCAATGGAGCACGGGAGATCGTAAACGGCGGTCAGCTGATGAGCGGTCTAAGCTATGTCGTGGCCACTCGGGAAGCGTTGGAAAAGAACCGGGAAGGGCTGGTGAGTTATGTGCAGCAGCTCCAGGCCGGGCATCAGTGGATGCAAACCCATACAGACGATTATGCCAAGGTGTGGGCAGAAGAAGTCGGCCTATCCCTTCCTGTAGCGAAGGATGTCGTACGCACGATGCGCGGGACGATTATTCCCCTGACGCCAGACATCGTTGCCAAGCAGCAGCAGGTTTCTGACTTCATGACTGAAACGGGAATGATCTCTGGAAAGCTGAATGCGCAGGCCGTCATGGATGGCAGTTTCACGTTCTGACAAAAGGGTTGCAGATGTCTTATTCACCAGGCCGCAGCTTCGCACTGGGAGCGTATCTGACTGGTTCCGCCACGAACGGAGATGCCTGGCGGGCACCGGGCGAAGATGTTGACGCGGATATCAGTTTTGAACGGTATCGCTCCTATGTAGATTTGCTGGAGCAGGGCCGATTTGACAGCATCTTTCTGTATGACAACGTGCTGCCTATCCCTGACCCTTCAGCGATTGCTGACACGCCTGCGCTGGCTCGATGGGACACTTTTACGCTTTTGTCTGCGCTGGCGGTCACATCGCGGCATATCGGCCTGATTGGCACGGCCAGCACAACATTCAATGAGCCGTATAATGTGGCCCGGCGTGTCGCCTCGCTGGATCGGTTAAGTAATGGACGCGCTGGCTGGAATGTCGTGACTGCGACGGGTGGAGGCGAAAACTTCAATCTGCCACGACATGTCGATCATCAGGAGCGTTATGAGCGCGCGCATGAGTTTGTGGATGTCGTGACTGGGCTATGGAAGAGCGTACAACCGGATGCGATCCTGCGGGACAAAGAAAGCGGTCGATGGCTCGACCCGGCCAAGGTTCACCCCCTTAATCACAAAGGGCGCTTTTACCGTGTCGCGGGTCCGCTGAATGCGCCGCCTCCGTTCCAGAGCCGTCCCGTTTTGGCGCAGGCAGGTGCATCCGGGGCAGGGAAGGAACTGGCGGCGCGCATTGGTGAAGTCATTTACACGGCAGAATATGACCCTGCTGCGGGCCGGGATTACAGGGCTGATGTTCTGGATCGGGCACGGCGCTACGGCCGAACAGACGCGCACTTGCGGATCCTTCCTGGGTTAGCGCCTTTTGTGGGGCGCACAGAGGACGAAGCGCGTGGGAAATTCGAAACCTATCTAAGCTATCTGAACCGAGGGGAAGTCCTTCGAAGTTTCTCGGCTTATGCCAGCCTGGGGATTGATCTGTCTCAGTGGCCAGATGGACAGCCTATCCGAATAAAAGACGTGGAAGAGACCAACAGTCACAAGAGTCGACAATCTCTTATTGTGGACTGGATCAGGCGCGAAGCTCCCACGATCCGCGATGTCCTTAGGACTTTTACCAAAGGCGGCCATCGTATTCTTGTGGGAACGCCTCAATCCATTGTGGATGATATGGAAGGCTGGTACCGGACGGGAGCTTCAGATGGCTTCAACATCATGTTCACGTCTGCTCCGAATGGTATTCGGGATTTTGTGACATTGGTTGTTCCCGAACTGCAAAAACGTGGGCTTCTGCGTCGGGAATATGCTGGCCGTACGTTGCGTGAGAATTTGGGCTTGCCGCTGTTTTGAAGTTACAAAAATGCCGGATACCCACTTTCTGCATTTCCAGCGAAAAGTTTTGCCGTCCTTAATGAACGTTTCGTAGAAGCAGATTGACCTGCGTATATGTTCCGGTCGCCGTATTTCGAGAATGGCGCCTCCGCTGTCAGTGCGGCAACCTGTTCTGACAGCTTTGTCAGGGCTTCTTCGCCCGAGCTTCTTTTGTCCTTGCCCAGTTTGTGAATGATGTCGGTCAGAGCGTTGATTTCGGGACCAATCTTCTCAAGCACGCTGGAAACCCGCTGATGGTCTTCCATTCGTGCCAGAAGGTGCTCGGCATTCATGGTTTTATAGCGAGCCTTGAGAGCCTGAATCTCACTGTCGTAGGTCTGGACAATGGACTGAAACAGGTCCTGCTGGACAGGATGCAGGTCAGATGTGGCCAGAGCCTCCTGAAAGGTCTCAACCGCCTTGTTGAGCGAGGATGTTTCTTCCGATGAAGACATGGCCAGACTGATGCACTCGAAAAGCCGTGAGGTCAGTCCATACATGGCACAGGCACGGGTTCTGGCAAGATTTCTGTCGAGGGTTTCCAGAGAGTGCCAGATTTCCCGTTTCCCCAGAGCAGGCCGAAAACGAACGGGAATCCCGCGTCTGAAATGGAAACCGGATTGCAGACGAATCAGCACAACAGGGCTCGTTTTGTAGAAGCCCTTTGTAGAAGAATGGGGGCTCCGGGTTGCTGAAAACCCTAAAAGCCATTTATTTTCAATAACTTAGATGTGGTGCGAGCTGCGGGACTCGAACCCAATGTTGCGGGACGCGTCCCGCAGCCAACTAATTGAAAATACGTCGAAAACGCCGACGCCAGTCTTTCCATTGCCATATACTCATCGAGAGTCTGGCAGACATTCTGGTAACGTCAAGACGCCATGGAAGCGATATGAGCTGCACGTGTTTGGACGACTGGAAGC
>Ga0157360_1000086_pt1 | contig 50665 bp, 38 predicted proteins | sample AttlaeALBM1_FD_111483 | JGI IMG/M metagenome (GOLD analysis project Ga0157360, IMG submission 111483) | Fungus gardens microbial communities from leaf cutter ant in Ribeirão Preto, State of São Paulo, Brazil - Atta laevigata ALBM1 | ecosystem: Host-associated > Fungi > Mycelium > Unclassified ...
CAGGCTCATAACCTGAAGGCCGCAGGTTCAAATCCTGCCCCCGCAACCAAATCAAAGCCCGCTCTCACAAGCGGGCTTTCTCGTATCCAAAATCCATATGAAAAAATATAGCCCGTTACGTCGTATGTAGCTGTGCTGCTGACGAAGCTGCTTCTGTCAGTGATCGCGATTATACCGCGAGACCGGGCGCAATCACGACTCCGACACAGACAGGATAGGCTATTGCATTGATCTGTCTGCCCCTGTGCAATGACGAGGCATGAGTCTTTTGATGGCTTGGTTTGATGCCGAGGACAGATTGAGACAGGGGTGAGGAGAATATAATGTCAAAGGCATATGACTTTGATCTCATTGTAATCGGTAGTGGTCCTTCCGGACGACGTGCGGCAGTGCAGGCAGCCAAACTGGGCCGTTCTGTTCTGGTTATAGAAGAGCAGCACAGAGTAGGCGGCGTATCTGTACATGAAGGCACTATTCCCTCGAAAACACTGCGTGAGACTGTACTGAATCTGACGGGGTGGCGGGAGCGTGGCTTTTATGGTCAATCCTACCGCGTCAAATCCGAGATTACAGCAAATGATCTTCGTATGCGTCTCTCAAAGACACTCGACTTTGAAGTGGATATCCTTGAACATCAATTCGCCAGAAACACGGTCCGTGTGCAGCATGGACGTGGGCGCTTTCTTGACTCTCACCGCATAGAAATTGAAGCAAAGGATGGTGCTACTTCAGTTGTCTCGGGTGAAAAAATACTGATCGCAGTTGGTACAAAGCCGCATCGACCAAATGATGTCCCTTTTGACGATAAGATTATATTTGATAGCGATGCTATCGTGCATCTGGACGAACTGCCACGCTCTTTGATTGTTGTTGGTGCGGGTGTCATTGGTATTGAATACGCAACAATATTCAATGCTCTGGATATCCGCGTTACAATTATTGACGCCAGAGAGGATATTCTCGGGTTTATTGATCGTGAGGTGGTTGCAGAACTCATGCACTGGCTTCGTGATCTTGGTGTCCATTTCAGGTTGGGGATGAAGCTGGAGTCGATTCAGATGGAGGCTGGTCAGCCGGTTGCCATTCTTGAAGGTGGTCGTCGTGTGCGTGGAGATATGCTTCTCTATACCGGAGGACGCTCTGGTGCGACAGACACACTCAACCTGTCAGCATGCGGTCTGGAAGCGGATGCGCGTGGGCGACTTAAAGTCGATCCGCAAACCTTTCAGACTGATGTTCCACATATCTATGCAACCGGAGATGTGATCGGCTTTCCCTCACTGGCTTCGACTTCGATGGAACAAGGAAGGCTTGCCGCCTATCATGCGTTTACACACGGGGTGATGCATGCTCCTCAGCACTTTCCTTATGGAATTTACTCTGTACCCGAAATATCGACCGTTGGAATGAGCGAGGAAGAGGTCCGCAAAGCCGGTCTGCCCTATGAATGTGGCATTGCGAGACTGCGTGAAACATCCCGTGGCCACATCATGGGCATACGTGGTGGTATATTGAAAATAATCATTGCTCTCGAGGATCGTAGAATCCTTGGCGTCCATATCATAGGTGAGGGTGCTACCGAGCTTATCCACATTGGACAGGCCGTCATCAATCTGGGTGGAACGATAGACTATTTTATCGATGCCACTTTCAATTATCCGACTCTCGCCGAGGCCTATAAAACTGCGGCTCTCGATGCGTGGAATCGAATTACTCCAAGACAGGAAATAGCAGTTCCTTAAGTGTAACGGTCAACCAGGTGCCCGTTTTCAGGACTCTGCAATCATAAGGTGCAAGTCCTGTGTCTCAGAAAAGGACATGTTCAAGTCGGGATTGCGTTTCCGTGAACATGTCCATCTGCTGTTACAACGAGCAGGTGATCACCTACCCACTCAGCCAAGAATATTTCTTTCGGATCATTCAGGCCCATTTTGGTCAGTTCCTTCTCAAGCCAGACTTGGCTGCGATCAAGAATCTTGAGCTCGGCTTCCAGAATCTCTCCGCGATGAATGAGAAAACGCGATGGTTTTTTAGCTTCCTCTTTCATGATGACACTGACATGACCTGTTGTCTCGATTTGCGCGAAGTCGATATTGTCGAAGCTGAAGATATTTTGCATACGCAAAGCCGTTGCAATATCTTTGATATCAATACGGCTGGCATTTTCCTTGAAACTTTCTATTAGAAAACGTCCATTACGAATAATTGTGATAGGCTCTCCAATAGTGCGCTTACGCAGGCCTGGGATCTTTCGAGAAAGCGCATTAAATATGGACATGAGAATAATACATAGTATCAAAAGGGCAATGTAATGTAGAATAGGTAGTTTGTCATTATAGAGAATGCCTCCTACGACACCTCCAAGAATGAAATTTCCTACCAGATCGACTGACGTCATCATGGCAATCTGGTTTCGCCCTGTGACATTCAGATAGGAAATGATCAGAGCAAATCCGATGACAAGCTTTAGAATGACCCAGAGATAGAGGGTAATCATGCGGATTTAGTCCTTCTGCGAATAATGAGTTGATTTCAACATGCTTTCCCAGAAGAAGTTCATTTCGCTGTCTGAAGTAAAATCCCGCGCAAGAACGCTGAAATCGTATTATGAATAATATTATATTTGATCGCATCATATATCCTACAGGGGATTTTAAGATCGTGCAGAACGCTCCTGTCAATTGGAAGAAGGGTATATTTTATTCATTATATATGAACCGACAATTATTTGCAGTTCGTATGGGTATTGGAACGAGATCTCGATTATTCCCTGACTGGTAATGAAAAGCATATGCTCTGTGAAAGGGGATGTATCATGCTTTTTTCAGGAACCTCGTTAAACGGTTCCGTCTGAGAATGACATGCGGCACGATAGGAGAGGTATGTCGTATGATTGGGTCAGGGCTTTCTCGCATGGTCAGACCTGCAAATCGATTGCCGACAACCCAGGCACCTACCGAGGCCGTCATGCCATCTATGCGATGATCGGCGAATTCCTGGTATATTTTACGGTAAGCGCCATAAGTGCCGGTTTCTGCACAGATCTGTCTGCCGTTTTTTATAATGCGGATGTTTTCGCCACCACGCGCATGGATCGGTTTTTCGACGTAGGCTCTGTTCCGTCCAAAAAAGCTTTTATCGGGAGTATAGCCGGCGGCGAGCAGGTTCGGGTGTCCTGGATGACGTCGCCATAAAGCGGGCAGGAGGGCCTTGTTGGATAGCAGGGCTGTCCATGGTGGATTGAGAAAACTGCAGCCACAGTCTCGCAAAAAGCGCGCGCCTCTGTCCCTGAACATCAGCTCCCAAGGATACATGCGTATCATGCTGTTCACGATCCGGCCTTTATGCAGAAAACGCCCACTGGTGGTAACCTCAAGATCCTTCAACTCGCAATGAACAGCTGTCAGTCCGGCTTGTCTGGCCCAGCGTTCGTAATAAAGGGCGTGTGTGGCATCCTCGAGATTGTCCGGGTAGGGTGTAATATGGACGATCTGATCAATACGACCTTCTGCATGAAGGTGCGCAAGGCGTGAGATGAGTGCCGATGCGTTCAGTGGAGCTTGGTCATGAGGCTGACCGCGTTGAGCGTGCCAGGTAACCTGCATCTGGGTGCTCTCAGGGAGCGTGGCAGGTGTATCAGCGTTATATTCGATCAGTTTTGGCTGACCGTGACACCAGGCCAGATCGAACCGACCGATCAGAAAAGGGTCGCGTCGGTACCAGGAGTCACGTATATAGCCTTGCAAATCACGCGGAATATGAAATTCATCCAGCCCGTCGGGACGTCGAACAGCTTCGGCAACAAGCTCCATGCACAGGGCATTCAGCCTCTCGGCCGTTCTGGTGACAAGCGCCAGTGCTGCGGCATCGAGTTCGTAACAGACATCCTCTCTCCAGGCATGGCTGCCATCAGCATTACGATAATAATGATAACCGATACGATCGGCCTGCTGCATCCAGTCCGGGCGTGGTATCGAAGAAACGCGACGGAACCGTACCAAGGTACCTACTCGCCACCACCAGAATGGAAGGCGGCGCTTTCACCAAACCCGGCATGACCCGCCGATCTGGCCTCTTCGCCTGTTTCTGCACGCTGTCTCCCGCCTGACCAGAAGCCGGCACTGCTATGGCTATAATGCGAACAGTTTTCCTGGTCACGATCATTGCCATGTGTGCAGGGACGAGATCCGGCAGAAGGGTTTGGTGCGGTGATCCTGGGGAAAATAACCGCAGCGCCAGCAAAAAATACGATCAGGCCCAAACCAAATCTACCCGTTGTTTTTCTGTTCATCATCCCGACACACATGGAAAAATGTCTATTACCTCTGTATGCGCGACATCCTGGTTTGTGAAGCAACTGTACAGAGTTATCTATAATATTTGATGAGAATAATGATATTCCTGATCGTTGGCGAGGAAAGGGAGATACGAATTAATCCAGCAAAAAGTATTATGTGTAGTATTCTGTCTGGGCACACACCGCTCTACGCAAGGATAAGGGGTATTCATCCTTCCTGGGAGGGTAGTTCGGGGCGAGCGCCTTTCAGGACGATATCGACAAATTGCAGGGCCTGTTGGGAACGTTCGCCGGTGACGGCGCAGATGCCATAGATCGCACGTAATAAATCAGGCGGGTCGATATCATCTCGAATATCCCCTGTTTGCACAGCGGATGCTGTCAGTCGGGTTATTGCCTCGCTGATGGGGGTGCCTGTGCGGGCATAAAATGCCGAGCTACCGCCTGAAAGCGTGTTCAGAACAGGCCCCATAGCGTGTTTCGTGGCTGCATATTTCACGAAAAGACGCAGCCAGCTGCGCAGGGCCTCAAGAGGTTCATGCTGTGAGGCAAGATATTCTGCCGCCTCGACGAGCTGATTACGTTCGTCTTCATAAACAGCTTCGATCAGGGCCTCACGATCGGCGAAATGGCGATAGAGCGTTCCCACACCGACACCGGCAAGGGCCGCTATAGCATCCATGCGGATATTGCTGTCACCGGCCATGAAGGCCGCGCGGGCAGCAGCAAGCAGGGCTTTGCGACTACGTTGGCTATCAGCCCGCGGTCGTTTCGGCCTTGTGATACCGGGCATGGCTTCTCCCTCTTGATAAGCGGAATCATATTCCGTATCTATAAAAACGGAATATGATTCCGTTTAATGTTAGTCCTGTCAGTTCACCGGAAATGACATTCCTTTCTGCCCCAAGAGGCTCCTCATGTCCCGTTCATTCACAGCCTACTCTACTACCGATGAGGTTCTGGCCGGCGTTTCGCTGGCCGGCAAGCGCTATCTGGTTACCGGTGTTTCCGCCGGACTGGGAGTTGAAACCGCAAGGGTGCTCGTTGCTCACGGCGCTCAGGTTGTCGGCACGGCGCGAGATCTGGAAAAAGCGCGTCGTGCTGTTGCAGGCATTGATCCGGCATTGATGACCCTGGAGGCGCTGGATCTTGCTGACCTTGCCAGCGTCAGAGAGTGTGCCGACCGGCTTATGGCAAAAGGCGTATCCTTTGATGCGATTATCGCCAATGCCGGTGTGATGGCGACGCCATTCGGTCATACGAAAGATGGTTTTGAAACCCAGTTCGGGACCAATCATCTTGGTCATTTCGTATTGGTGAACCGGATCATCGAACTCATGAAATCTGGTGGTCGCGTCATTATGGTCTCGTCTGCAGGTCACCGCTTTGCTGACGTTGATCTGGAGGATCCGAATTTCGAGCAGACTGAATACACGCCCTTTGCGGCTTATGGGCGGTCCAAAACAGCCAATATCCTTTTTGCGATTACACTGGATGACCGTTACAGCAGGCGCGGAATTCGCGCCGCAGCTGTACATCCGGGAGGCATTGCAACCGAACTTGTGCGTCATTTGCCTGAAGGGGCGCTTGACGCCATGCTTGCCGATATCAGTCGTCAGGAAGCGGAAGAGGGACGGCCGCCTTACAGGCTCAAGACTATTCCTCAGGGCGCGGCGACGGCGGTCTGGGCGGCCACCATAGCTGACCCGGCTGAAATCGGCGGACGCTATGGCGAAAACTGTGCGGTTAGCCCGGTTGTTTCAGAGGGCTCTCTTAGTATCGCATGTCCTGGGGTGCGACCCTATGCCGTGAACCTGGATCGTGCTGCAAAACTCTGGGCGCTGAGCGAGAAAATGGTCGGTGAGAAATATGGTCTGTCCTGACCTCTAATCGCATCCGGTTTCTGTCTTCTGGATGTTGGGCATGTGAACAGTCCGTGAATAGCCTGGCATCAAACGGCTATATTTCTCGTTAGAGGATCATTAATTTCCTTTCCGTATTGATGCGGATAGTTAATATTGTCCTACCTCCTGTTATCGTCAGCAGGAGGATGCACAAGGGCGTATTAACGTGTCATCAGGTTTCTTGAGACTCGCTGTTCCAGCTCTCATTTCCGCCAGTATGGCGATGAGTACCGCCTCTGGCGCTACGCTTCCGTTAGGTTATGAGCCGACTGTTTCAGCCCGTGTTGGTACGCTCGGTATCGGGCCGGAAGTGAGTGTGCGTATTCCCCATTCACACTGGGGTTTTCGCGGGAATATGAATTTCTTCACCTATAACGATTCCTCTATCTATCGTCATCGCTTTACTGACAGTAATCCCAGGACCGGTTACGATCTTGATGCAGAATTCGGAGGGTCATTCCGCTTCTTCAATGGCGGGTTGACGACGGATTTCTATCCCCTTGGCACTGGGTTTCGTTTATCGCTCGGTGTCTACGGGGTGGGTAATCGTGTAACCGCCAACGCAACGCCGAATGGCGCTGCACGCATTGGCCGCACGGTTTATAATGTGCAGGATGCCGGACGGGTCGCGCTCAAGATTCTTCCCAATCAGGTCGCGCCTTATGTTGGCTTTGGCTATGCCGGACGTATTGTGAGCAATATCGTGTTTTCTGTTGATGCCGGTATCCTCGCTGAAGGAGATCCTCGTGTTTCCATGACGACCGAGGGGCCTGCTGCCGCGCTGCCCTCTTTTACACAAAACGTGGAAAAAGAGAGACGCCGGATTGCCCATGACATCAATGTGCCGGTTTACCCTGTACTCGAGCTTGGCCTAGGGTACCGTTTCTGAAGCAGGTTAGAGATATGATAGCCATTCGCAAGGGTTGTCGTCCGGCGCAGGAGCCATATTCAGGAGGCTCCTGCTTTTCCGGTTCCCTGTTTCAGGCTCTGCGCTGATTATAGACGTCCACGCAGACAGCTCCCAGCAGGACCAGTCCTTTAAGTACTTGCTGATAATCTATGCCAATACCCAGAATCGACATGCCGTTATTCATCAGTCCCATGATCAGGGCACCGATGACGGCGCCGCCAACGCGGCCGACGCCGCCATAGGCTGAAGCACCGCCGATGAAACAGGCGGCAATGACATCAAGTTCGAAACCGAGGCCGGCCTTGGGGGTGGCTGTGTTCAGTCGGGCTGCGAAGATGATTCCTCCAAGGGCGGCCAGTACGCCCATATTCACGAAAGTCAGGAAGGTCAGGCGTTCTGTACGAATGCCCGAGAGCTTCGCAGCGCGCACATTGCCGCCCACGGCATAGATCTGTCGCCCGATTGTCGTGCGGCTTGTGACGAAGCTGTAGAGGCCGATCAAGAGTGCCATGATGATCAGCACATTGGGCAGGCCGCGATAACTGGCAATCAGCGTCGCAAGATAGACGATAATCCCGAATACAGCGAGGTTCTTGCCAATGAAAAGGGGCAGAGGTTCGATCTCGATTCCGTTGCGCTCATAGCGTGCCCGGTTGCGCAAGGAAGCGATTACCATGGCCGCGCCTGCAAATATGCCCAGAAGCAGCGAGGTCATGTTGTAATGACCAAGCCTGGGAAGGAATTCGGGAATGAAGCCAGAGGAAAGTTTCTGGAAGACGCTTGAGAACGGCCCCAGCGACTGACCGCCCAGAAGCGCCAGAGCCAGGCCCTTGAAAACAAGCATACCCGCAAGGGTAACAATAAAAGAAGGGATCTTGAAATAGGCGATCCAGTAGCCTTGCGCGGCACCGATCAGGGCTCCTGTTGCGAGACAGGTAAGGGTTGTGACCAGAAAATTGCAGTGCAGCTGCACCATCAGTACGGCAGCCACCGCTCCGGTAAACCCGGCGACCGAGCCAACTGAGAGATCGATATGGCCGGAGATGATGACCAGTAACATGCCAAGCGCCATGACGACGATATAGCTGTTTTGCAAAATGAGATTGGTCAGGTTGAGCGGGCGCAACAGGGTCCCGTTGGTCATGATCTCGAAAAACAGACCAATGGCAATCAGCGAGATGAACATCCCGTAATCGCGCAGGTTATTGCGCAGGAAACGGCCCATAGCGCCATTCAGATGGCTGCCTCTCGGCGTCTGGCCACCGGGATGATTGCCGGACTGGGTATCCTTGCCTGAACTCGTATAGCTACCGGGGGGCAGAACATGTTCGCTCATTGAGGTCACACTCCCATGGCGAGGCTGGTGGCCTCGCTGGGTATGGAGGAAATGGGAAGGGTGGCGGTAGTGCTGCGAATGATGGCTCGCATGATCCTTTCCTGGGTTGCATCCTCACGGGTGAACTCACCCACAAAACGACCTTCATTCATGACGCAGATACGATCGCAGATACCGAGCAGTTCGGGCATCTCGGAGGAGATCACGACACAGCCACGACCGCTGTCTGCCATTTGCTGGATCAGGGCATAGATCTCGTATTTTGCCCCCACATCAATCCCGCGTGTGGGTTCATCGAGAATGAGTACATCGGGATTGGTGAAAAGCCATTTCGACAGAACAACCTTTTGCTGATTACCACCTGAAAGTTTGCCTGCTGCCTGCTGTACATTTGGCGAACGGATACGCATCCTGTCGCGATAATCCTGGGCAATGCGCAATTCGGCAATTTCGTCGATCACACCATTTTTGGCGATGCCGCGCAGCTCTGCCAGAGAGATATTATGGCGTATCTCATTGTTCAGATGCAGTCCGAGTTCCTTGCGATCCTCGGTGACATAGGCAAGTCCGGCGTCGATGGCCCGGCTGACGGTTGAAACATCCACAGGCTTGCCGCGCATCGTAACCTGACCGCTGATGCGTGCACCGTAGGAGCGCCCGAACAGGCTCATGGCAAATTCCGTTCGCCCTGCACCCATCAGGCCTGCAATGCCCACAATTTCGCCGGCAGATACATGAAAATCGATATTGCGTATGATCTGACGATCAGGGTGGAGTGGATGCCAGGCTGACCAGTCTCGTACCTCCATCAGCTTTTCGCCAATCTTCGGGGTATGAAGGGGGTAGCGATGCTCAAGGTCGCGATTGACCATGAGTCGGATGATCTGGTCTTCATCCGCAGGGCTATTGCGACAATCGATTGTCCCCACACTGCGCCCGTCACGCAGTACGGTGATCCGATCTGCCACGCGCGAAATCTCGTTCAGCTTGTGCGAGATCAGGATCGAAGAGAGCCCCTCCGCCTTGAAGGCTAGAAGCAGATCAAGCAGAGCCGCACTATCGCGCTCGTTGAGACTCGCTGTCGGTTCGTCCAGAATCAGCAGGCGCACTTTTTTGGAAAGTGCTTTGGCAATCTCTACGAGTTGCTGTTTGGCTACGCCCAGATGCGTGACAAGCGTCTGGGGATCTTCTGTCAGCCCCACCTGACGCATCAGATCATGGGCGCGGGCTCGGGCTGCGTCGCGGTCAATCACACCGAACCGCCCTGGGGGGTGCGTGATGAAAATGTTTTCCTGCACTGACAGCAGTGGGATCAGCGCCAGTTCCTGGTGAATAATGATGATCCCGAGTACCTCGGAGCTGTTGATATCGGCAAAGCGCCGCTCTTCACCTTCGAAAATGATCTGACCGTCATAGCTTCCGGCAGGGTAAACCCCGCTCAGGATTTTCATGAGGGTCGATTTTCCTGCACCATTTTCCCCGCATAATGCGTGGATTTCACCCGGCTCAACGGAAAAACTGACATCGCTCAGTGCTGTAACGGGTCCGAATCGTTTTGCAATGTTCCGCATTTCAAGAATGGGGTTCATGGCACTACTCGATCTGGCTTGAGGTGTAATAACCGCTATCAATCAGTGTGGGGCGTATATTGGTCTTGGTGACGACGACAGGTGTCAGAAGATAGGCAGGTACGATTTTGACGCCGTTATTATAGGTTTTGGTATCGTTTACGGGGACGGGTTTGCCTGCCAGCATGGCATCAACCATATCGGCAGTAACCGAGGCCAGTTTACGTGTGTCCTTGAAGATCGAGGAATACTGGTCTCCCGCCATGATGGACTTGACCGAAGGGATCTCGCAATCCTGTCCGCTGACATAGGCCATCTTGGTGTCGCCACTCCCGTAACCAATGCCTTTGAGCGACGAAATGATTCCTATGGAGATACCGTCATAGGGCGACAGAACGGCATCGAGATGATGATCGGCATAATAGGCGCTCAGCAGATTATCCATGCGGGCCTGGGCGGTTGATCCGTCCCAGCGGAGTGTGGAGACCTTATCCATGGTCTTCTGGCCGGAACGAACAACAAGCTTGCCGCTGTCGATATAAGGTTTGAGTACCGACATCGCACCATCGAAAAAGAAGTAGGCATTATTGTCGTCAGGCGATCCCCCGAAAATCTCTATATTGAACGGTCCCTTGGCGTCTGGCAGGCCCAGAGCCTGTATCAGGGAACTGGCCTGTAATACCCCGACCTTGAAATTATCGAACGTGGCGTAATTGCTGACATCGGGCGAATTGCGAATAAGCCGGTCATAGGCGACGACCTTCACGCCGCGTTGGGCGGCCTTGTGCAGCGTGTCGGACAGTGTCGTGCCGTCTATGGCGGCAATTACAAGAACCTTGTCGCCCTTGGCGACCATGTTTTCAATCTGGGATACCTGATTGGGAACGTCGTCATCGGCATATTGCAGATCCGTACGATAGCCGCGGGATTGCAGGGTTTTGACAATATTATTGCCATCTGCAATCCAGCGTGCAGACGATTTGGTAGGCATGGCTATCCCCACGACAGGCTTGTCCTGTGCAAGGGCGATGTTCGCTGCTTCGGGGCTTAAAAGGGCTGTAGTAGCGAAAGCAATCAGGGCAAAACCTGTACGAAATCTGCTCATGGCATAAGATGTCCAGAAAGGGTTCCGCAATTTAAGAGCTATTGTCGGAACAATGCAGTAAAGATAACCGGTTCTGAAAAAATGACTTTCAGGCTCAACGGTTGTCATGCCTGATGACGAACCTTGTGAGGAATGAGGGAGCGATCCTTCCTTTACAATGAGCGACGCTAGGCGTGTTCCTCCGCCAGACGCAAACACTCCATAACATGATCGATATAAACATATCATTTCGATGTTATAAATAACGTGATTTCCATCTCGCGGAAATGTGAAGTTTCTTTAATATATCTCGGTAATTATCGTTAAATTAGAGAGCGGGCATAGCGGATCTGTTTTTGCTGATCGTAGTTGCCACATTTCAGGTTGATGCGAGTTTGTGAGGTATCGCTGCTTATGGTTTGAAAATGTTCTGACAGGTGTGCGAAGGAAGAGCGAGGGCGTCTGATCATAAAAGGTCCAGATAAAGAGAGATACATCTGATAATTCACGGCAAAAAAAGCAGACTAAGGCCCTCTTGTTATCCTCGGAGAATTTCTATTGTCTTGTAGATGAATTTATCTATATTAAATAAACAATATAGGAAATATTGTAAGTAACGAATATAGTACTGTCTGTCTCGTCTCTGCGCAGAGATTGTGTGATGGCTTTAAAGAACAGGTGAGCTTTTGTCATCTATATGTTCTAAAAATCTCGCTTGTAGATCAGGTCGCAGATTGTATCTTCGCGCAACAGGAGGTGGACGTGAAAATCATATTTTTATGTGTCCCTGTTGGTGTTCTTGTTTTTCTTGCGATAAATGGAAATTGAAAATGGAAGGTATATTCAAGAAATTTGTCTTATCAGTTAATACGTTCAGAGACATAAATCCATCGATATTCGAAAAGGGAAGTAGTGTCATGTATTTCCTGTTGGGATCTCTCGTAGTATTTTTTACAATGCTTCCTGTTGTAATTTATCAGTTGATCGAAGTGGTGTCTGGTACGTAAGCTAAGAACGGGACCTTGTTTTAGAATAATATATAATATTAACTATGGCAATTTTCTGTATCTAAGGTGTTTCTGTTCGAGGTCGATAATGTTTTCTGATTCTGATATTTCAAGTCGACTGGATGGAAAGCCAATTAGTGTTTCCACGTATTCAAACTTGTATGCATTTTACATGGTGGCACGTTATCTCAGCTTCAAGCAAGCGGCGGATGAGTTGTGCCTTACCAGCAGTGCATTGAGCCACAGGATTTCCAATCTTGAGAGAGAGATTGAAATCAGGCTTTTCGATCGTTATCCCCGCCGTGTCCAGCTCACTGAAGATGGAGTGCGCATATTCAATGTTCTGGAGATTTCATTTGCCCAGATAAGCAGCGCCATACAGGATAGCGCATTGAGCAAAGTATCCGGACGCTTGCGGCTTTATGTCAGGCCGTCATTGGCCGGGTTCTGGCTGATACCAAGAATACACAAGTTTCAAAGCGAAAACCCTGCATTAATGCTTGATATCAAAGTGGGCAATGAGTCTGTTGATGATGTCAAATACGAATGTGACGTTATTCTTACATACTCGGATGGTGTTTATCAGGGCATGAATGGCGAATTATTCATGATCGAAAGTATGGCTCCTGTATGTAGCAAAAAATATTATGAGGAAATGTGCCTGTCTGGGAAAATAGAAGAAATATCCAGATGTACAATTCTCTTCGATGCTGCAGCATGGGACAACGCAACGTCGGATGCCGAGTGGCAGTTGTGGCTTCGAGCAAAGCATTTGCAGATGCCTGAACCCGGGCATGCTATGAAGTTTGACAATGCAGGTCTGTGCGCGCTGGCTGCTGTCAATCATGCTGGTATCTCAATGGGACGCGAGCGTATTGTTAGATCTTCGATTGCATCCGGTGATCTTATTACTCCATTTGGAGATTTTGTTAATATAGAAAACTACGGATATTATGCAGTATACCCAAAAAAGGTTCAGACGTCTGCAAGATTAAAAGTATTTCTTGATTGGCTTCATAAACAAGCCGATGACTGACAGTGCAAAAGAACGACGGATAATAAATTCGACATGGATCGGTGATATTTATTGGAAACATGGCGGTCGAAAGTATATGAAAATGTCAGATATAGATCTGTCGCGTCTAACGTGTGAATATTCCCTCATATTACAGTTGCAGAAATACGAAGAGATATTCTGGGAAAACCCTGGTAAAGTTCTAACCTCAGAAGGGGTAACCAGAGCAGGAATATCCTTGAGTGATGTAGAGGAGGCCTCTGCAAGAATGGATAGATTTTCTGCATATATTGCCGAAATGTTTCCGGAAACAAGCGACAGAGGAGGTATTATCGAATCAGATGTTGTACCTCTGAAAAACATGCAAACTCACATGGATGAAAAATACAATAAAAAAATCCATGGAGATATTTTTCTGAAAAAAGACAGCCATCTGCCCATAGCGGGCTCAATAAAAGCTCGTGGAGGAATTTACGAAGTTCTCTGCCACGCTGAGAAGATTGCGCTGGATGCGGGAATATTATCAGAATCTGATGATTACAGGGTTTTTGCTTCGGAGAAATTCAGGAATTTATTTTCTTCTTATAGCATATCTGTAGCATCAACAGGTAATCTTGGTCTGGCTACTGGGATAATCAGTAGAGCGCTGGGATTTGAAGTCAACGTTCACATGTCCAGGGAAGCAAGTCTATGGAAAAAAAATCTTCTTATTGAGCATGGCGTGAACGTGGTAGAGCATTCGGGAGACTACAACAGTGCTGTATCTGCAAGTCGTGATATTTCCCAAAAATCATACAATTCCTATTTCATAGATGATGAGAATTCGCGTTTACTGTTTCTGGGCTATGCTGTTGCAGGGCTTCGTCTGAAAAGACAGCTTGCCCGACAGGGGCGCTTGGTGGATCAGGAACATCCTCTTTTTGTATATCTGCCGTGCGGTGTTGGCGGCGCGCCGGGGGGTGTAACGTTCGGACTCAAGCTGGCGTTCGGGGATCACGTCAGATGTTTCTGGGCGGAGCCCACTCATTCACCATCCATGCTCCTGGGTATGTATACCGGGTTACATAATCGTATTTGCGTAAATGATATTGGTCTGGACAATAAAACAGTTGCGTCCGGCCTTGCTGTTGGTCGTCCTTCAGGGTTTGTGGGCCGGACAATGGAAGGGCTGCTGGATGGAATTTACACGGTCAGCGATCAGGTTTTGCAGGATCTGCTTCGCTCTTTGTATGAGACAGAAAGCATTTTCCTTGAGCCGTCAGCGCTTGCGGGCATGATAGGCCCTTATAAGATGTTGAATACAGCTGTCTCTGGAAATTCCAGGCACTCACCTGATGAGAGCGGTGCCGCACCACTGCATCTAGTATGGGCAACTGGAGGCGGTATGGTGCCGGAGTCAGTGAGGTCAGAATATCTATGTAGTATTTGAAAGTAAAGATGATAATCAAGAGAAGAATGGATGATATAAATGGATCAGAAAATGAAATACCTGTTTCTGGGTCTGGTATTTATCTTCTTTTCAGGAGGCCCCGTCTGGGCTCAGAATCTCAGGGCCAGATCCATACCATCATATATGGGTCCTCCTCCCATAACGCATGCTGCGTTTGGTCGTCTTGATGCCACAAAGAAGCATTGTATATACAACCCGAGGAAAATGCAGAAAAAATGTCTCCCTAGGCATCGGTCTGGCTAGAAGCATTGCTAACCGATCAGATTGATAGACAACGATCCATCCATGAAAAGACAAGAAAATGATCAGAAAAAGTCTTCCTATTCTTACGGTCGTCGCAAGTTGCCTTATCCTGGGTAAGTCTGCCTATGCGGATGGATCTGTCACCATAAGCAATCTGGCGAGTAGCAGTGAGACCCGATCCTATTTCCAGAAAATGCTGGGCAAGCGGCATCTTCCATCCTGGGTGACGAAAGGAGGAACTGACTCGCCGAGCCGAGAGGTTACGATCCAGTCCAGGAAATATCTTGTATTGACTTCGTGCAAGCCTCACGACTGCGCAAGCGAGAGCGTAGCCATGCTGTTCTCCCCACAGACACGAGAGATGACGGCGGTTTTGTCCAAATCCGATGCATCCGGTGAAAACCAGACCCTGGCGTGGTTCAATGTCACGGATAATCTGTCTATCGATGGCAAGACTGTCCTTTTTGCGGCGTTGAGCGGTAGTCTTGAGAACCATCCTCAAAGCTTCAATTATCGCTAGGATCCGCATCTGTCCCTTATGGGCTGATAATGCGTCCTGCATGGATGACTTTCACGATCAGGCTTGTTCCTGTCCTGCTGGACAATAGGCGGTCCCGGGCCGTGCAGCCGGCAGGAAGTTTGTTCTTTGCACGGTCCTCGTGAAACCTGCTAGAACAGGCGTGACGGTGCCTCGCAAGAGGTGAAAAGGGAAGCGGGTTCAGGCTGTCAGGCCTCAGTCCCGCGCTGCCCCCGCAACTGTAGGTGATGACAGCACTCCTGCCACGATCCCACTGGAAATAGTCCGGGAAGGGGGCAGAGGTCCCGGGCAGCCGGCATCATGAGCCAGGAGACCTGCCGTCAGATCGCTGATTTCATGGACCGGCGGGGTGCCCGGATCATGACGGGTCGCATTTTGCCGAATGCGTCAGGCTGGTGCATGCATCGGCAATCATTTCTGCGCCCTGTTTTCGGCCTCTGTTACAGGGGGGAGCGGAAAGTTCTGATGTCATGAACCTGCAGCCCAGACCGGTTTTTCATGTCTGTCAAACCTGCTCAGCAGGGGGGCAGGCCTTGCATGATGCACTCCTGGAACTGTCTGATCCTGACATGGTCAGTATCGAAGGGGTGCGTTGCCTTGCAGCCTGCAACCAGGGTTGCACGGCAACTTTGTCGATGCCGGGCAAATGGTCGTGGTTGCTCGGCCAGCTTAGCCCCGAGCTGGCGTCAGATCTCCTCGTTTACGCGCAGGCTTATGGTCGCTCAGCTTCTGGCACCGTGATGCCGTCCCGACGTCCTGACTCGCTACGCGACATCATCCTCGGGCGCTTTCCCGCGCAAAGCTCTCCCGCCTCACAACACGCCATCCCGGAAAGCGTCTCATGAGCAAGGTTCCTGTTACCGTTATCACCGGCTTTCTTGGTGCCGGAAAGACCACGTTGCTGCGCCATCTGATCGCGCAATCCAATGGTCGTCGTATCGCGATTGTCGTCAACGAATTCGGTTCGCTGGGCATTGATGGTGAGACGCTGCGCGGATGCAGCATCCCGAATTGCCCTGAAGAGGATATCGTCGAACTGACCAATGGATGCCTGTGCTGCACTGTGGCCGATGATTTTATCCCGACCATGGAGGCACTGCTCGACCGGCCGCAGCCGCCAGAGCATATAGTGATCGAAACGTCTGGGCTTGCTTTGCCCAAGCCGCTGCTCAAGGCTTTTGGCTGGCCGAGCGTACGCACACGCATGACAGTCGATGGTGTCATTACTGTTGTCGATGGCCCGGCTGTTGCTGACGGACGTTTTGCTGATGATCCTGAGGCCGTAGCGAAGCAGCGCGAGGAAGACGAGTCACTGGATCACGACAACCCGCTTGAGGAGGTCTATGAGGACCAGCTCGATTCTGCTGATCTGGTCGTGCTGAACAAGACCGATCTTCTGGACGACTCTGCTCTTGCCGAAGTCGAGACCATGCTTGCAGGTCGCAAACGACGCGTGCGTGTGATCCGTGCCCGTGAAGGGCAGGTTGATCCTGCCGTGCTGCTTGGTCTGTCGGCTGCCGCCGAAGATGATCTGGCATCGCGTCCGTCTCATCATGATGGTGCTGACGAGCACGAGCATGATGATTTCACGAGCTTTGTTCTGCCCGTCCCGGAACAGGAGAGCGTCGAGGCTTTCACGGCCCGGCTCGAGCGCGTGGCGCTGGCGCATGACATCCTGCGTATGAAAGGGTATGCGCCTGTCGCGGGCAAAACAATGCGGCTTGGCGTACAGACTGTCGGCAGTCGTATCCGCCATGCTTTTGAGCCCTGGGGCCATGCCGGAAAGGGCGAGGGCAGGCTGGTTGTGATCGGGCTGCACGGGCTTGATCCGGTTGCTGTGCAGCGCAGCTTCGACGCGAACTGATTCATGCATCTTCTCTTTCGGGAAACGCATGATCTGGACGGACAAACCATGGCTGAGGATCTTGGCCACGAACCTGCCGATCTGGTTCTTCTGTCTTTTTCCGAAAGTGATCTGCTCGGGCTGAGTGCCGTGCATGAAGCGCAGCATCCCGGTCTGCGTGTCGCCACGCTCTCGCGTCTGCGTCACCCGATGTCTGTTGATCTGTATCTTGAGCAGACCATTGCCCATGCGCGTTGCGTGGTGGTGCGTCTTCTGGGAGGTACCGAATACTGGCGCTACGGAGTGGACGAATTGCGCGCCCTGTGTCGTGCGAAGTCTATTCCCCTTGCCTTCATCACAGGTGAGGCTACGCCCAACCCGGCGCTCAAGGCATTATCCAGTGTGGATGAAAGGCAATGGGAGCGTCTCGATGCGCTGTTCCGCGAAAGCGGGCCGCGAAATCTGCGCTGTGCGCTGACTCTCATGGCCAGTCTTGCCGGGATGGCTCAGGATGATGGTGCCGAAGTCGAGCCTCTGCCACCCGCCGGGGTCTATCGCCGTCTCGGCATGGGACGGACAGGGCGCGTGTTGCTGGTTTTTTATCGCGCCCATCTGCTGGCTGCCGATCTCGACGGGATCGACAGGCTTGCCGAGGCGTTGCATGAGGCAGGGCTTGGCGTTGACCTGATCTATGTGGCCTCGCTCCGGGCTCCGGGCGCGCAGTCTTTTCTCGATCACTGGATGGTCGACGAGCCGCCGGAAATTGTCCTCAACGCCACATTTTTTGCCGCACGGGGTGATGAAGGCATGCCTTCTGTGCTTGAGGCAGTGCAAGTGCCGGTAATACAGATTCTGCAGCCGAGCTCGACAGATACCGCCTGGCAGAAGTCGGGCCGCGGATTATCGCAATCCGATCTGGCAATGCAATGTGTGCTGCCTGAACTCGATGGACGGCTGACGGGGCCGCCCATTTCATTTCGTCATGAGGTTGACCCCGGTCTGCCAGCGAGACGCGCCGCCTATGCGCCGGGTATTGCCCTCATGGTGAGGCAGGTGCAGGGCTGGTTGAACCTTGCACGTCAAAGCCCCGCAGAGCGGCATCTCGCGCTCGTTCTTTCCGATTATCCGGGCGCAGAGGGGCAGGCCGCTCATGCGGTAGGTCTGGATGGATTTGCCAGTGTCGCAGCCATTACGGCGCTGTTGCATGAAGCTGGTTATGTCGTCCCGCCTCTTGAAGCGACCGCCTTGCCGGAGGCGCTTTGCCAGGCGCCGATGCAACGCATACTCGAAGCGGCCACCTATCGCCGGTTGTTTGATGTCCTGCCTGAAAATTTCCGTCAGAAAGTCGTCGGCGCCTGGGGCGAGCCTGATCGCTGTATCGATGCCCGGTTCATCGAGCAGGGTTCGCTGGTTGTTGCCCTGCAACCCGGGCGGGGCAAGGCAAGTGAGCGCAAGGCGCAATATCACGACCCTGATGTGCCGCCTTGCCATGAATATATAGGTTTCTATCTCTGGTTGTGTGCGACACGCGCGCTTTCGGCCATGATCCATCTTGGCACGCATGGCACGCTGGAATGGCTTCCCGGCAAATCCGTGGCGCTTTCAGAAAGCTGTGCTCCTGCGGTGCTGCTGAACGGCCTGCCGGTCATCTATCCATTCATTGTCAATAATCCGGGTGAGGCCGCGGCGGCAAAACGGCGCCTTGGTGCGGTCATGATCGGTCATATGACACCGCCCGTACAGCGAGCCGGGCTTGATAGCGCAATGGCCGGTCTGGAGCAGCTTATTGATGAATATGCCGAAGCTGACGGGCTCGATCGCCGACGTGGGGCATTGCTGCGCCGCCAGATTCTCGATCGGGCAGCGGATCTCGGTGTGCTGACAGAAAGTGGCGTTTCCGGTGGTGATGCGGATGAGGCAGAAGCTCTGGCGCGCCTTGATGCCTATCTCTGTGATGTGAAGGATCTGCAGATACGCGACGGGCTGCATGTGTTTGGCTGCCAGCCACCGCGTCACGGTGCGCTGGTCGGGATGCTGGCTGAATCGGCACAGGTTTCCGCTGATATTGTCACGGCCCGCCTCGATGCTTGCCCGCAGGCAGAGCGACAGGCGCTGCTCACCGCGCTGGACGGGCGTTTTGTTCCCCCTGGTCCTGCAGGCGCCCCTACCCGCGGGCGTCTTGACGTCCTGCCGACAGGGCGCAATCTCACCACCATTGATCCGCGTATGTTGCCGAGCCGGGCTGCGCTCATTCTGGCGCACAAGACCGCCGATCTGCTGCTCACACGGCATATGCAGGAAGAAGGTGAGAACCTGCGTCATCTTGTGCTCGATCTGTGGGGCAGTGCCACACTGCGCACAGGAGGCGAAGATATGGCGCTGGCTTTTCTGCTCATGGGGGTACAGCCGTTATGGGATGCGACGAGCGGCAGGGTCTCGGGTTTCGAGATCGTGCCCCTTACGATGCTCGATCGTCCCCGCGTCGATGTGACCTTGCGTATCTCGGGTCTGTTTCGTGACGCTTTTCCGGGCCTGATTGCTCTGTTCGATCAGGCTGCCCGTGCAGTCGCCATCCGCGCGGAAGACGAGGAATGGAACCCCCTCATCTGTGATCCGGACACCTCACGCATTTTCGGCGCGGCTCCCGGTACTTATGGCACGGGCATCGAGACGGCACTGGCAGAAGGAAACTGGCAGACCCGGGACGGGCTGGGGCAGCTTTATCTTCAGGGTTCGCAATGGAGTTATGGTGGCGGGCGCGAGGCGTTTGTCGATGCCGAGGGATTACGCCGCCGCCTTAGACAAGCTGATATCGTGCTGCACATGCAGGACCATGCGGAGACCGATCTTCTCGACGGGGTGGATACGGCGGCCCATGAAGGCGGGCTTGCTGCCGCGGCAGCCCTCATGGGTAACAGTCCCCGACTCGTGCATGGCGATACGAGTCAGCCGGAGGCTCCGAGGTTGCGTGATGTCACACAGGAAGTGGCCCGTATCACCCGTGGCAGGCTGGCCAATCCGCGCTGGATAGCGGGCATGATGCGTCATGGTTATCGCGGGGCAGCAGAAATGGCACGTGGTGTGATGGCCCTTGAGGCCTATGCGGCTACCCTGCCGTCACGCTTTGATCATCAGCTCGATCTTGCCTTCTCCGCCCTGCTCGACAACGATGAATGTGTGGCGTTTTTCGAGGCCCATAACCCGGAGGCGTTATCCGATATGAAAAAACGCTTCGTTTCGCTGCGTGATCGCGGTCTCTGGCATTCACGACGCAACAGCGTAATCCAGAGACTGGAGCCATGAGTCGTGTACTGATGGTGGCAGCCCCTCGCTCGGGTTCGGGTAAGACCACGGTAACGCTGGCGCTTCTCAGCGCATTTCGCCGCCGCGGCCTCTCTGTAAGGGCCCTGAAGACGGGGCCGGATTATATCGACCCTGCCTTTCATCAGGAGGCTTCCGGCGTACCATGTGCCAATCTTGACAGCTGGGCGATGCAGGGGGCTGCCTTGCAGGCTCGTCTCGCTCACGCTGCCGAGGGCGTCGATCTGGTGGTTGTCGAATCCTCCATGGGACTGTTCGACGGTCTGGCTCTGCCAGATGGTCGGCGTGGTGCAGCATCTGATATTGCGGCGTTTCTGGATATTCCTGTCTTGCTCGTTCTCGATGCGAGCGGTCAGGGGCAGAGCGTGGGTGCGGTGGCACAGGGGCTGGCGCAGTGGGATGACAAAGTGACTGTGGCAGGCGTGATTTTGAACAACATCGCCTCTGACCGTCATGAGAAACTCTGTCGTGCCGCGTTGAAACAGACCCTCTGCGGTGTGTTCCGGCGAAACCGTTCGATTCTGCTGCCGGAGCGTCATCTGGGTCTCGTTCAGGCCCGTGAGCGTGGGGATCTAAAGGCGTTTTTCAGAACTCTTGCTCTCAAGGCAGAAGCTGAACTTGACCTTGATGCAGTTTTTGCATTGTCGCGCCCGATTGACGCCAGTGAAGGAAAGAAGGTGTCTCTGCTGCCTCCCCCGGGGCAGCGCATCGCGCTGGCTGATGATGCGGCGTTTTCGTTTCTCTATGCGCATCTTGTCGAAGAATGGTGTGGAGCCGGGGCCGAGATCAGACCTTTTTCTCCATTGAATGATGAAGAACCGGATGAAGGCGCTGATTGCTGCTGGCTGCCAGGGGGCTATCCGGAGCTGCATGGGGGCAGGCTTGCTGCTGCCAGAAACTTCCGTGACGGGATGCGTCGTTTCGCTGCAACGCGTCCCGTTCATGGCGAATGTGGAGGCTTCATGGTGCTGGGAGGCGGGCTGGAGGACAGCGCGGGCATGCGTCATGAAATGCTCGGTCTTCTCTCTCATGAGACGTCGTTTGCCCGGCGCAGGATGGTGCTTGGTTATCGACAGGCGCAGTTGCTCCGGCCTTCTGTTCTGGGGGCGGAAGGAATGATGCTGCGCGGACATGAATTTCATTATGCGCGTGTCACCGATCCGGGCAGTGATGCCGCCTTTGCCAGGCTCCAGGATGGTGAAGGCAATGATCTTGGCGTGGCAGGCGCCCAGCGCAATCGTGTATCAGGCTCGTTTTTCCATGTGCTGTCCCGGTGGGAATGAAACCTGGTTTTTCGGTTCTGCTGGCACGACACCCGCCCGTTCTGGTTATGGCCAATTGCTGTTATGGGCGCACGGACGTGCCCCTTGCGCCCGGCTGGGAAACCTGTGTTGAAAACTGGCAGGGGCACGGGCAGGGGCCGGTTTTTGCCTCACCCGCGCAGCGTTGTCAGCTTGCGGCTGCCAAGCTGGCCGCAGGAGCGCCGGTTCTGACCGATACCAGGTTGTCAGAGATGGATTTCGGTTTCTGGGAGGGACAAAGCTGGTCGGCAATTCCACGCGAGGCGCTCGATGACTGGGCCGCTGATCCTCATCATTACCAGCCGGGAGGGGGAGAAAATGTCGAAGCCCTTGTGATACGTGTCAGCGGATTTTGGCACCATATACTTGGAGCTGCGCGTTCCTGCCAGATTGTGACCCATGGCGGGCCGTTGCGTGTCATGCAGGCTCTGGCGGAAAATCGACCCTTCAGAATGGAAGATCCTGCACCGGCCCAGGGCGAAGCAGTTCTGTTGCATTTTTTCAACAAGAATGGCGTGTTTGTTGCGCAAAAGCAGCTACTCCGTTGACAATGTGCAATAGACTGATGAGGAATGATGCGATCCTGTATCATTGGTTAGGTTCATCATGCTGTTACGCTCCCGGTCTCTCCTGCCATCAGTTGCACGCAAGGGGATTCTTTCCCTCATTGCCACGACGTGCCTGATGTCCTGTGCAGGGGAAGCACTGGCGCAAACGGCGGCAGTGGAACCTGGCACTGTCCAGAAGAAAAGCCAGCCTGCTGTATCGGCAAAGCCTGCAGCCAAAACCAAGGCGCTGCGCACACGGCAATCTGCCCCTGTGACAGCGGGGGATGCCGATGGCGGCAGTGAAGCCATTGTCGTGACCGGTACGCGTGAAATCGGCAAGAAGGCACGTGATGCCATCGCACCGCTCGATATCATTTCGCACAAGCAGCTCGCGGCCACGGGGCAGGGAACACTGCGTGACGCGCTATCGCTGCTCCTGCCCTCGCTCACAACCCCGACTGCCGGGTTTGATGCAGGCGCGATGACAGATACGATTAGTCTGCGTGGCCTGAATCCGAATGAGACGCTGGTTCTGGTTGATGGCAAACGCCGCCATAACACGGCCAATATCTACTCCAACCCCGGTCCGCAGCAGGGCTCGACGGCATCAGATATCGACATGATCCCCATGTCGGCCATTGACCATGTCGAGGTGCTTCGCGATGGCGCATCGGCCCAGTATGGTTCCGATGCTGTCGCCGGTGTGGTCAATATCATTCTCAAGAAGCAGGCGCACGGTTTCCACGCTCAGAACATCACAGGCATTACCTCAGAGGGCGATGGTTTCCAGCAGGGCGTTTATCTCGATGGCGGGGCGTCGCTGGGTTCACGTGGCTTTGTTCATGTCAGCGGTGATTTTGTTCATCAGGATCACACCTATCGCAGTGCTCCTGATAACCGTAGCGGCACCTATCAGAACAATATCCTCAGCCAGCCCGAACAGACGCGCGAGAGTGTTGCCGTCAATGCCGGTTATGACCTGACGGATACTATCCAGCTTTACGCTATGGGTACTTATGCCCATCGTCATGCTGAATCCTACCAGAACTATCGTCTGGCTTCATCACTCAATGCCTATCCCGCTTATCAGGCTATCTATCCCTGGGGCTATTCTCCGGTTGAGACGTTGAACGAGAATGATTTCGAGCTCAAAGCCGGAGTAAAGGGTGATTTTCGCGGCTGGCACTGGGATGTCTCAAGTGTCTATGGTCGTGATTATGACGATATTGGCCTGATCAACTCGGTCAATCTCTCGATCAACAAGGCGACGGGCCGTACGCCGACATCATTCGCTGTGCAGGGCTTCAATAACCAGCAATGGACGAATGATTTCGATTTCAGCCGTAAATTCGAGTTCAGCGGCTGGCCGCATAGCGTGAACTTTGCCGGTGGCGCGTCCTATCGCTACGAGGGGTATTCGGTCGGTACGGGGTCGCCTGACTCACTCTTCGGTAACGGTTCCGATGCGCTGGCAGGCACCAATGCTGGCAATGCAGGCAATTACAGCCGTGATGTCGCAGCGGGTTATCTCGATATCTCGACCTACCTCGCCAAGGGACTTCAGCTTGATCTCGCAGGTCGCTACGAGCATTACACCGATGTGGGTAACACCCAGAACGGCAAGGTCTCGCTGCGCTATGATATCACCCGTCGCTTTGCCTTGCGCGGCACGATCAGCAATGGTTTCCATGCACCAACCTTGGCTCAGAAATACTATTCAGCCCTCAATATCTCGCCGACTGCGGCACGTGGTCTGATCGGGGCAGGTTCGCCCGGTGCCCTGGCCAATGGCTCGTCAGGGCTCAAGCCGGAGCGCTCGACCAATGCCGAGGGCGGGTTCATTGTCGAACCGATCCGCAATCTGCACGTCACGACCGATATCTATCAGATCAACATGCGTGACAGGATCATGCCGGGCGGCAATATCTCGGGCGCGACAGCCATCAGTGCCATGAAACTTAACGGTTTCAAATTGCCGGACGACATCAGCAGCTGGAACCAGAGCGCCATTACGGCCAACTGGTTCGGCAATGTGGCCAGCACGCGCACGCAGGGTCTGGATATCACGGTCACCTATCTGACAAAGCTTGGTGCTTTCGGACGGATCGACTGGGATGCTGCGATTAACCTCAACCGTACCCGTCTGTCGCATCAGGCCAGCAACCCGCTGACCGGGGCACCACTGCTCAATGCAGCGTCCATCGCCTATCTGACCACGGCTTATCCGCGCAGCAAGATCATCTTCGGCGGCAACTGGACGCATGCGAAATGGACCGTGGGATTGCATGAAATCCGCTGGGGCCAGACCACCAACCAGCTCACCTATTATGCACCTGGCCCCTATCAGTTCAGCACGACGCATTTTTTGGAGTACCAGAACAAGCCGAAATGGACGACGAATCTTGATGTAAGCTATCGCCTTACCCCGCGCTGGACGGCGACGATTGGTGGAAACAACATCTTTTCGGCTTATCCGACCCGCGTACCCGACGGGAACCGCTATCTTGGCGCACCGCAATATTACATGAGCACGTCGCAGCTCGGTATTAATGGCGGCTATTACTATTTTCGTGTGAATTATGACCTGTAAGGGCAAAATTAACGGTTTATTCGGCAGACAATGATAGGCAGAGCCGATTAGCAATCATTTGTTATAATCCCTTGGCGCCAGATTTAACGGTGTTTTTTCCGCATCCAGGTGATGTTTCACATGGATGCGGCACAAAAATCTGACCGACAGGGTCCAAAAAACCTTTCGGTTTCCTTAAAAGGCGGTCATTCGATCTCAGGGAGCTTGAGCCAGACATTGTCTCTTTCCGTCTTGCGTCTCTTTTCCGCCGGCATTGTCACGTCTTGCATGACTGCACATGCTTTCGCCCAGGAGGCGACCAGGCCGCCTGCTGCAACTGCTGAGCATGGTGCGGTCGATGCAGGTCAGCAACCCTCTACCCAGCTTCAGGTACCACTCTCGGAGTTGCACAAGGATACGAGTGTTGCACCACTGCCCAAACCTGAGGCCATTTTCGTCAACCCATTCGGGGTAAACGCCTGGCTGCGCGAGCATGGCATTGCCGTACTTCTGGACAATACCAACGAAATGGCTGGCATGATCACGCCGCCTACCAAAGGGCTTGGTTTGCGTCAGGGAGCGAGCAACACGGGCCAGTATTCGATGGAGAATGATATCGACTGGGAGCGACTGGCTGGATGGACCGGCTTTTCGACCCATGATGTCATCGTTGGACGCTATGGCATTCCCGCCAGCAGAATGTTCGGAGACAATCTCAATCCGAGTCAGGAAATCTACGGCGGCGGCGGCAACGTGTTCGTGCATCTCGTCTATGCCTATGGTGAAGAGACCCTGTTCAACGACCGTTTCGATGTGGCGGCCGGGCGCATGTCCTTTCTTTCTGATTTTTCGGCCAATCCGCTTTACTGTAACTTCATGAACAATGCGTTCTGCGGTAACCCCAAGGCATCCAGCGATAACACGGCTCATGCTTCCTATCCCGATGCCAACTGGGCCGCGCGCTTTCGTCTGAGGCCGACAGACAACACAATATTCCAGTTCGGTGTCTACTTTACCCAGACACAGGCCATCTACGGTAACGCTCAGATGCGTACCGGCTTCAAGTTCAATGGCGCGACAATCGATGGTGAAGCCATGCCGGTCGAGTTTATCTGGGAACCGCGTTTTGGCCATAACCATTCCCTGCCAGGCCATTACAAGGCCGGGTTTGCCTATGATACGGCTGATCACAAGGACAATTACTACGACGGCAATGGTAACCCGTTTGCGCTGAGCGGCCTTAAGCCCCGCAATGTGCATGGTGCCTGGGCGGCCTGGGGACTGGTGGACCAGATGGTCTATCATCATCCCGGCCAGGCACCTGATGCCGGCGTAACGCTTATTGGTGCGGCCTATTTCAACAAGGCCCAGACCTCTACGCGTGCGGACCAGCTCTCTTTCGGCGTGCTTGATCGTGGATTCTGGAAGTCGCGCCCACTTGATGGTGTCGGCGTCAACTTCTCCTGGACTCATGTTTCTGACGACCTGAAGCGTTCACAGCGTCTTTATGCCATGCAGGGCCTGCCCCTGCCCAATGGTTCGCTTTTTCCTCAGACCAGCACATATGTGGTTGAAGCGATGTACCAGATTCATGTCATGCGTGGCGTGACTTTTGCGCCGGATTTCCAGTATTTCTTCAATCCTGGTGCGCAAAAGCAGCTCAACAATCAGGCGCTCCTCGGTTTCAAGAGCCATATAGAACTATTCTGACAGAAGGTCAGGCGAAACTCTGCACCGCTCTCGGTTGTTGCATCTGCCCTATCAGAATGCAGACCTGCATGACCGAGAGTATCGCCCATGATGCACAGAATTCCCGAACTTGCCCGAGAGCTTTCGCCCGAGGGGCCTCTCGACGGGTTCTGGCCAATTGAGGATTATGCCGCTCTGGGCGATGGCCGATGTGTTGCCCTGCTGGCACCAGATGGCAGTGTGGACTGGCTTTGTGTACCCAATATCGACTCTCCTCCCATGTTCGATCGGCTGCTGCATCGACCCGGCGGCTTCTTCCAGATCCGTCCCGTTGGTGCCTATACGGCAACGCGCCACTACCGTGAGGACAGTAATGTCCTTGAGACCCTGATCGAGACCGAGCACGGGTCAGCGCGTCTGACAGACTCCCTGAACAGTACGCTTGCCGGGCGCTTGCCCTGGACAGAATTTGCGCGACGGATCGAGGGTGTATCGGGCCGGATGACATTCATTGTGCGTTTCCGCCTCGGAACGCGCTGTGGCACGGTGGCTCCATGGATACAGGGAACCGAAAACGGATCGATCTTTCATGTCGGCTCTGTACTGGCCCATCTGGTGCATACGCAGAACATGCGTCTTACACGCGAGGAAGATGACACGATTGAAGCTGAAATCGTCGTAGGTGAGAAAACCCATGCCCTGATCGCGCTGGTTGCGACAGAAAACGAGCCTCTTGCTGTTCCGTCTCCTGAAGAGATTGATGCACGTATCGACACAAGCGATGAAGCCTGGCGTAACTGGGCGAATGAGCTGCGCTACGAGGGCCCTTATCGTGAACAGGTGCGCCGTAGTGCTCTGGCGCTCAAACTGCTGCTTTATTCCTCGAGTGGTGCCATTGCAGCTGCCGCGACGACGTCGCTGCCTGAGCGTCTGCGAGACGGCAAGAACTGGGATTACCGCTTTGCCTGGATACGTGACGCTGCCTATGTTGCAAATGCCTTTCTTCGTCTGGGAGCCGTGGCAGAAGTAAAGGCAGCTCTGGCCTGGCTGGTGCATCATCTGGGTGAGGAAGGCCCTCTTGTCATGTATGGCCTTTCGGGGCAGCGTGTTGAAGACGAGATCCGCTATGATGAAGTGGAAGGCTATCGTGGCATCAAGCCTGTTGTCAGCGGTAATCGCGCTTCAGGCCAGCATCAGCATGGCATCTACGGTGATATTTTCGAGACGGCGGCCCTGTTTGTCTCACGGGGAAACCTGCTTGATCAGAAAACGGCAGGGCTGCTGGCCGATCTTGCCGATCGTTGCGCGGATCACTGGCGTCAGAAGGACGCAGGGATCTGGGAGCTGACAGAAGACCAGCATTACACCATGTCGAAAATCAGCTGCTGGCAGGCGCTTGACCGTGCGTGCCAGATGGCTGAGCGGGGTCATCTGGCAAAAGACCGTGCCCCACGCTGGGCACGCGAGAAGGAACGCATTGTCGCCTGGATCGACCGTGAGTGCTGGTCGGAGAAAAAACAGGCCTATCTCTTCTATCCCGGATCGGATGGGCTTGATGCGTCAATAGCGCTTGCCCTGCCGTTCGGTTTTGACCGGGATGAGCGCATGCGATCAACCCTGCATGCCATACGCAAGGAGCTGGGGAGTGGCCCGTTCCTGTATCGCTATAGCGGTATGCAGCAGGAAGAGGGGGCATTTCTTGCCTGTTCCTGCTGGATGGTCGAGGCACTCGCGCTGCTCGGCGAGAAAAAGGAAGCGGAAGCCCTGTTCGCTGACTTCCTTGCGGGCCTGCCGAAGAATACCGGTATCATTGCAGAGATGCTCGACCCTCATACGGGTATGTATCTGGGCAATACCCCTCAGGGACTGAGCCATCTTGGCGTTGTTCACGCTGCATGCGCTCTCGCTGGCAACAAGATGAGAGCCTTCGACCTTTCCTGAGAACGGAGGCTGTGGTTTGTCAGAGAACTTCATGATTATTTATCTGGATTTGATCTCGATCAATATCCTCATGAACGAAATGAACTAGAACAGTATGAGAGCCAAGCCTGACAGAGAAGCAGGCAGCTCCAGCCGTACAACAGGGAAATCGAGAAAACACCCGGAGGACAGGGCCTCATCGGGTGCGGCATGTGATTGATATTCTGAAAGCAGAACTTGGCCAAAGCGTTTCAGACAAGTCCTGCAATTCTTCCGGCCTTGCGTGCCAGATCAAGCGCATGCAGCCGTGGTGCAAGATTGTAGATCGGTAAAGCGATCATGAGTTCATCAGGATGGTGACGTTCCACGAAACTGACGAGACCTTCAGCAACTCTCTCCGCTGTACCGACGAGACTGGTCGAGAAAGTCTCGTCAAACTGACGGCTGATTTCAGGCCCCCAGGGCAGATCCCGTGCAGCGACAGGAGGCGGAAAACGACCAGGTGCCCCCTGACGTAGAGCAGCAGTATAAAGCCGGCGCGAGCTTGCGAGATAATCGGCCTCCTCATCCGTATCGGCTGAGATGATGTTCATGGCCAGCATGACATGAGGTGCAGCGAGCCTGGATGAGGGTTGGAAACGCTCGCGATAAAGCGCAACGGCTTCTTCCATCATCTGCGGGGCAAAATGTGAAGCGAAGGCGAAGGGCAGGCCAAGGGCTGCGGCGAGTTCTGCCGAAAAAAGCGATGAGCCGAGCAGCCAAACCGGAATATCTGCGCCTGCTCCCGGCGTTGCGATAATGCCAGTCTTGCTCTCATCGCCTTCGAAATAGGCGAGAAGTTCGAGCACCTCCTGCGGAAATCGCTCTGCACCCTCCCGGTTTCGTCTCAAGGCACGCAATGTGCGCTGGTCGGACCCAGGGGCCCGCCCAAGCCCGAGATCAATACGTCCCGGATAGAGGGCTTCCAGCGTTCCGAACTGCTCGGCAATAACAAGAGGCGCGTGGTTCGGGAGCATAATCCCTCCAGCACCGACGCGGATATGGTTTGTAGCCGCGGCGAGGGCACCAATCACTACGCTTGTCGCTGCTGATGCAATGCCGGGCATGCCATGATGTTCGGCTACCCAGTATCGCTGAAAGTCTAGGGTTTCCGCCTTCCGGGCCATAAGGCGTGATTCCGAGAGGGCCTCGGAGGCGCTGCCGGTTTCACGAATAAAGGACAGATCGAGGATCGAGAGCGGTGTCATGCCCCCGATATGGGAAGCGCTGACGCCGCTGCAAAGGTCAGTTCTTCTTCTCTACCTGTTCGGCGAGTGTCTCTGTCGCCGGAGTCGTGGCCGATCGTGTGTAGATAGGAGTAGGGGCTGCGTTATGGGCCGCTTCCATGAAGCGGTCTGCCAATGCGCCATAAAGCGCATGCTTGCAGATCATACGTGAGACACCGAATGCCAGAAACGAGGTGGCCATGAGTGCCAGGGTCACTTGCTGGTTATCGCACATTTCCATCACGATGACCGTTGCTGTCAGCGGTGCCTGTACGACTGCAGAGAAATAAGCCACCGTGCCAAGAAGCACGACAGCACCCGGTGTTGTGTGGGGCAGATACTGCTCGATCCAGCCGCCGATTCCTGCACCGACAGAGAGTGAGGGGGCAAAGATACCGCCTGGTATGCCCGAGCAGTAGGAGACGACGGTTGCGATGAATTTGAGGACGAAAAACGAGGCCGGATAATGTTCCGACCCGTCAATGATGGCATGGGCCTGCATATAGCCTGTACCATAAGTTGCACCATGTGAAATCAGGCCGAGCAGGGCCAGAACCAGGCCGCAAAGTGCAGCGAATGCTATCGGATGGGTTTTGATAAGCACGCCGATCCGCCCCGGGAGACCTTTGGAGAAACGGATCAGGATTGCCGAGAAGCAGCCTCCTGCGATGCCGCCGACGATACCGCAGGTCAGAACGGCTATCCATGCTGTACCGATCGGTACATCGACATCTGTATGGCCGAAATAGGAGTAGTTGCCGACAAGGGCGATAGCAGTAACACCGGAAAGAACGACACCTGTCAGCATTGTACCCGAGGTCTTCTGCTCGAAAGAGTGAGAAAGCTCTTCTATCGCAAACACGATTCCTGCAAGCGGTGTGTTGAAGGCGGCGGAAACGCCTGCGGCGCCGCCCGCCAGGATGGCTCCCCGACGGGCTGACACGCTCGCTGTACCCAGAAGTCGGGAGAAACCATGCATGATCGCAGCGCCGACCTGAACGGTCGGCCCTTCACGTCCGATCGAAGCACCGACCATCAGGCCAAAACAGGTCAGAACAATTTTGGCAAAGGCGATACGTAGCGAGAGCACGCGATTGACAACGGAAAAATTCTCGATGTGTAGCGTGGCGATAGTCTGCGGAATGCCACTTCCCTGTGCACCGGAGAAAAAGCGACGGGTGAGCCAGGTTGAAAATGCGAGACCTGTTGGGACCACGACGAGCATCACGTATGGGTCCCAGTTAAGCAGCCGGCCACGTGTTCTTGCCGCCCAGTCCGCTGTGCCAGCGAAGCCTACAGCGATAACGCCTACCAGGATGGCGCCAAGCCAGTAGGTAAGCGTACGTCGCCACTGGGAAGTCGTCCTGCGCGCCGAGCGACGAAGATGCTGGATACGGTTCTTTTGCCGCAATGCGGTGCTTGGGCGCATGGATGCTCATCTGTCTGAAGATCGGAAGGCACCGATCGGTATTGAACGCTCCTGCCAGCACCCTGGGCGACAGGTCAAGAAACTCTGGTCTCAAAAGGGCTAACGGGGTGGAGAGTGTCTGGTTCGGCAATAAAACGATCTCAGGCCAGCACCGGAATACCGGTCTGTTTGGCCTTTTCTTCTGGTTCTACATGGATGTGGATCAGTGCACGTCCTATATGGCGGCGCAATGCATGTTCGACACGGTCACAGATGTCATGGGCGTCAGAGACGCTCATGACTCCGGGCACCACCAGATGAAACTCGATAAAGCTTACACTGCCTGCGGTTCGTACCCTGATGTCATGCGCCTCGATCGCACCGGTTGCATGTTCCGAAATCACGCCGCGGATCATGTGCAACGTGTCGGAATCAGGGGCTTCGTCCATCAAGCCGGCGATAGAATGCTTCATCATGTCAAACCCGACGCGCAATACATTCATTGCGACCAGAGCAGAGAGCACGGCATCAAGGCGTGCATAACCCGTCAGGGGAATGAGGGCGATGCCGATGACGAGTACAACTGTCGTCCAGACATCGGAAATGACATGACGGCCATTGGCTGTAAGGGCAGGCGAGCGCCGCAGGCGCCCCTGACGGACTAGAACCAGGCCCCAGACGAGATTGACCACGCCACCCAGGGCGTTGAAGATAATGCCATGCCAGGGGGCAATCTCGATATTGGGGGCAAGCCAGCTCTGCCACGCTACCCAGGCAATGCCGATTGCGGTCAGTACCACCAGCACGGCTTCGGTGACGGCAGAGAGATATTCCGCCTTGTCGTGCCCATAGGTATGATTGTCGTCGGCCGGACGTTGCGCCACGCTCAGTGCCCAGAGAGCGCCAATGGCTGCAGCCACGTTGATGATGGTCTCAAGCGCATCCGAAAGAAGGGCAGCGCTGCCGCTCACGCGCCAGGCAATATATTTCAGGGCAAGAGCGATCAGGCTGACGAAGAGAGAAATCCAGCCGAAAACGATTTTCTCAGGCGGCTTCAGCATGAAGCACCAATGCCGCAGGGCGAGGCGCCACAGGGATAGGCATCACCGACTGCCTCAATCTGGAATGTCGCATGGCCGATACGAAAACGTTGGGCAAGCATCGTCGAGGCTTCACGCAGGAGGGCATCATGGTTCTCGGCAGGAATCGCACTGACAAGATGTACAGTCAGCGCGGTATCGGTCGTGCTGAGCGGCCAGATGTGAAGATGATGCAGATCGGTCACGCCAGGCAGGGCGCGCAGGCTTGTGGCAACCTGATCAGGATTGATCCGTTCGGGCACACCGTCCAGGGCCATGTCGAGTGATGCACGAAGCAGGGACCATGTACCGGCAATGATGGAGACGCAGACGACTAGACTGACGATCGGGTCGAGAACAGTCCAGCCCGTCAGCATGATCAGGAGCCCGGTAATGACGACCGCAAGCGACATGAGGGCGTCTGCTGCCATATGCAGAAACGCTCCGCGCATGTTGAGATCATCCTTGCCGCCTTTCATGAAAAGCAGAGCTGTGCCTCCGTTGACCACAATGCCTCCCAGCGCCACGAGCATGACAACGCGTCCGGCGACTTCCCCCGGGTGCATCAGACGTGTCAGCGCCTCCCAGACGATGCCACCTGTGACGAGCAGCAGCAGCACGGCGTTGCTGAGAGCAGACAGAATGGTCGATCGTTTGAGCCCGTATGTGAAGCGGATGGAAGGGGCTTTTTTGGCAAGGCTGTGGGCAAGCCAGGCGGCACCCAGTCCTAATACATCCGAAAGATTATGCCCTGCATCTGAGAGAAGCGAGAGTGAGTGGGCCATAAGGCCCCAGATTGTTTCTGCAATGATATAGGCAACGTTGAGGGTGACGCCGATCAGAAAGGCAGCACCATAGCTTGCAGGTTCATGCACGTGCCCGTGATGATGCCCATGATGCCCATGATGCCCATTTTCATCACACTGTTCTTGGCCGGCGTGCGTGTGTGCGTGTTCCTCTTCATGCGAACATGGAGGGTGGTGAGCATCATGACCAGCAGGATGGGCATGATCGTGCATGTTTTCGGTCATGGGGCGCCTTCGGTCATCCATCGTCAGACGTTCCTATACGGCATCGGCATGTGACACGCCAAGAAGAAGCATATTGGCTTCACGGTTCGACAGAGAGTGTTTTTTTCTTCCGGAAAACAAAAAAAGAATCAATAATCAGAATTTTCACAAATTATACAAATATAATAGCTCGTTAATAATATCTTATATTATTAAAATATCAGTATGGATTCGGGTGTATTCCATTTTGGCAAATATGGAATGTAGAAAGGGTTTGTCACCAAAAACGTCAATTTCGTCATTGAATTATCTTCGGCAGTGGGGTGGTATGCGGTAACTGTATGCGAATGCTCTTTTGTTAACGTGTTCATAACGATCCTGATGACTGCCTAGGCTGTCGCTGTCTTTTTGGTTCCAGTTTGAAGTCTGTCCTTTCCTGCATGATGATTCCCGGCTCATTACTGTCGAAGAATTCGACCCCAGAACGATATAAATCGTTTCAGGTCATGAGCCTGAAGGCAGGGCGTCATATTGGCTCGACCACACCAAGGAATTTCAAAACCTTCTGGATTTGCAGCAGGAAGCAGCTTGTAACCTGCGATGTGGATACGCTCTATCGTCATTCATGTACCAAAGCCGGAAGATGTCACGACCCTTGTGATCATGATATTCATAATGCGCCCATAAGTCGGGCGCACATAAGTGAAATGCTCGAGTGGTGGCGCCTCACGCCAGTACGCAAATCAAGACAAAAAACGGAAGCTTCGTCGCCGTTTCAATCAAGACAGGGAAATAATGATGCGATCAGCCCGTTTTAAAATCTCTGCGTTTCTATCAGTACTGGGTTTGCTTGGATCGACAGCCCTGGCAGCTGAGCCGCCCGTTTTTGCTCCTGTGAATCCTGCCCGTATGTCTGAAGTCATTCGTACACTGGCCTCAGACCCCTTCGAGGGCCGTTCGCCCGGGACGATCGGTGCCGTACGAACCGTGAATTATCTTATAGCGCAGTTTCAGGCGATTGGCTTGCAGCCCGCCGGCGAGAAGGGGGGCTGGACTCAGGAAGTTCCCATGTTGCACACCCGGATTGCGCCTGATTCTCGTGTACAGTTTCAGCAGCGGGGATCTGAAGGGCTCGAGTTTACGCAGTCCCGGGAAATCTATCTGACCACCAGTCATCCGGCCTCACAGATCAGGATCACCGAAGCGCCTCTGGTTTTTGTGGGTTACGGTGTTGATGCTCCGGCACGTGACTGGGATGATTTCAAGAACGTGGATCTGAAGGGCAAGATCGCGGTTATCCTGATCAACGATCCCGATTTCAGGGCAAAGCCGGGTGAGGCAGTTGCCGGTCGTTTCGGTGGCAGGACCATGACCTATTTTGGTCGCTGGACCTATAAATTCGAAGAGGCCGCGCGTCGTGGAGCCGTTGGAGCGCTGATTGTTCATGATACTGAAGCGGCGAGCTATCCATGGAGCACGGTGATTGCGCCTGGAGGTGAGAATTTTGCCCTTGATCGACCAGGGACGCCTGACTCCCTGCTGCTTCACGGCTGGCTCGAAAACAAAGCAGCGCATGAGCTTTTTGCACGGGCAGGGCTCGATCTGGATGCGTTGAGCGAAGCCGCACGCCGCCCTGATTTCAAGCCGGTTGCTCTCGGAGGTATGGCTCTGACAACGGAGCTTGATGTCAGCACACAGCACCTGCAGAGTCGGAATGTTCTGGCCAAGATTCCCGGTACCACGCACCCGGATGAAACGATTATCTATGGTGCGCACTGGGATGCTTTCGGCAAGAGCAAGGGACCTCATGGTGGTGACATGATCCGCCACGGCGCTATTGATGATGCCTCTGGCATAGCGGCCATTCTCGAAATTGCACGAGCCTTCCAATCCGGTCCTGCACCGGAGCGCACAATTGTCTTCGGGGCATGGACGGCAGAAGAGCGGGGATTGCTGGGCTCTACATGGTATGTTGAGCATCCTCTGATTTCACTCGACAAAGCCGTTGCAAATTTCACGATCGACGTGCTGCAGATGGGTGGGTTGTCGCATAATGCCTTTCTTGTTGGTGCAGGACAGAACAGTCTGCAGGATGACTTTGCGACGATCGCGGCTTCCCAGGGACGAGTGACCCAGAATGAGGCACTGCCCGAGCGGGGGGCTTTCTATCGGGCGGATCATCTGCCGTTTGCCCGTGCCGGTGTACCGGTGCTGCCGATCATGGATCTCGCCGGATACCCGGATCTGGTAAATGGTGGTGTTTCTGCAGGTCGCAAATGGCTTGATGGTTATATGGCCTGCTATCATCAGCCCTGTGATGCCTGGAGTGCCAGCTGGGATCTGCGTGGCGCGGCGGAAGATGCTGCAGCACTTTATGAAGTAGGGCGCAGTCTTGCTTTTTCACGTATGTGGCCGAGCTGGAAGCAGGGATCGGAATTCAAGGCAATCCGCGATCGTACCGAGGCGCAGCGGCCGGCTCTCTGACCGCAGGCGGCTCTCCCTGCCGAAGGCAGGGGAAGGCGGGGTGATGGCCGGGGCTGACAGGCGTAGACATCATTCCGTTCGCTATTCTTTTCTTGACAACGGCCCTCTCTCCGTGACTTCCAGCCGGACATGATCCGGCTAACCGAACTCAGGCTCCCCCTCGACCATCCGCATGATGCCCTGCGCGAAGCGATTCTTTCGCGCCTGGGGATCGAGAGCGCTGCGCTCCACGATTTCTCGGTAGCGCGTCGCGGCTATGATGCCCGCAAGCGCGGGCAGATCATGCTTGTCTACAGCGTCGACTGCACGATTGAAGACGAGCAGGCGGTACTGGCAGCGCATGACAATACGCCATCGATCAAGCCGACGCCCGATACATCCTACGTCCTTCCTGCCGTTACAGCCGAAGCTTCGAAATCATCCCGCCCTGTGGTGATCGGCGCAGGTCCTTGCGGTGTGATGGCGGCACTCATTCTGGCTCAGGCCGGTTTGCGTCCGATTGTGATCGAGCGTGGCAAGGTTGTGCGCGAGCGTACGGTAGACACTTTTGCCCTGTGGCGTCGTGCCGAGCTGACTCCGGAGAGCAATGTGCAGTTCGGTGAGGGCGGTGCCGGAACGTTTTCTGACGGCAAGCTCTATAGCGGTGTCAGCGATCCGCGCCATCTGGGGCGCAAGGTCATGGAGGAATTCGTTAAGGCAGGTGCGCCTGAGGAAATTCTTTATGTTTCCAAACCCCATATCGGGACGTTCCGCCTCGTCTCTATGGTTGAGCACATCCGGGCCGAAATCGAGAGCCTCGGAGGGAGTTACCGTTTTGGTGTGCGGGTTGATGGGCTTGTCACCGAAGGCACGCCAGGCCGTCTCAAAGGACTTATTCTGTCTGATGGTACGGTTCTTGAAACCGAACACGCCATTCTGGCAGTGGGACACAGCGCGCGCGACACGTTTGAAATGCTGCGCGATGCAGGGGTGCCGATGCAACCTAAGCCGTTTTCCATCGGTGTGCGGATAGAGCATCCGCAATCACTGATAGACTGCGCGCGTTTTGGCGATCAGGGCGGTCACCCGCTTCTGGGAGCTGCCGATTACAAGCTCGTGCATCACGCCAGGAATGGCCGTGCTGTCTATTCTTTCTGCATGTGCCCCGGTGGCACCGTGGTCGCGGCGACGTCGGAACCCAATCAGGTCGTGACCAACGGCATGAGCCAGTATTCCCGCGCCGAGCGCAACGCCAATGCAGGAATTGTGGTCGATGTGTCCCCCGAGCGTGATTATCCGGATGATGTGCTGGGTGGCGTGGCATTCCAGCGTCACTGGGAGCGGGCAGCGTTCGTGGCTGGCGGAGGCGATTACAGGGCCCCTGCACAGAAAGTCGAGGATTTTCTTGCCGGACGGCCCTCGACGAGTCTTGGGGATGTTGTGCCGTCCTACAAGCCGGGTGTGACACCGACTGACCTTTCGCTCTGCCTGCCCGATTTTGCTGTCGAGGCCATTCGGGAGGCTCTGCCTGCGTTTGAACGAAAGCTGAAGGGCTTTTCAATGGGTGATGCTGTTCTGACAGGGGTAGAAACGCGTACATCTTCGCCCATCCGGATGCCGCGTGGTGCGGACGGGCAAAGCCCGGGTCTGGCCGGGCTGTTCCCTGCAGGGGAGGGCGCGGGCTATGCGGGCGGTATTCTCTCTGCGGGCATCGACGGCATACGTGCAGCAGAATGGGTGATCGAAGCAGTAAAGGTCATCGCCGAACGAGCCTCTTGATAGGGGTGGCGTTCCTCTTGCTCGCATGACGGGCAAAGTTGCCTTTGTCATCAATAATAAAGGCGCCAAACTCGTACCCGAGGGGGTCGTTGCAAGCTCGTCAACCTTTCATTGGAAACGAGCCCCATGACTTTGATCGATCCGCGTTCACGCTATCCCCGACCGCCCTTCAAGACGCAGCCGCAGGAATTTCCGGGTGTGTCTGCCCAGATGACACCTGAGCCCGATTATGGCGAAGACAGCTACAAGGGCAATGGGCGCCTTGCAGGGCTCGTTGCCCTGATCACCGGTGGAGATTCAGGTATTGGCCGCGCCGTAGCAGTTGCCTTTGCGAAAGAGGGTGCGGATATCGCCCTTTCCTATCTTGAGGCAGAGGAGACTGACGCCAAGGCCATCGCCTCGACCGTCGAGAAAATCGGGCGCAAATGCCTGCTCCTGCCGGGTGACATCCGCGAAAAGGCGCAATGTGAACATCTCGTTTCCCATACGCTCGGCCAGCTCGGAGGTCTGGATATTCTCGTCAACAATGCTGCGTTCCAGCATCCGAGAGAGGATTTTCTGGAGATTTCAGACGAGGAATGGCGTCGTCATTTCGACACGAACATTCATGCGATGTTCTATCTGACAAAGGCGGCTGTGCCCCATCTCAAGCCGGGCGCGTCGATCATCAACACGTCGTCTGTCAATACGCGCACGCCAATGCCTATTCTGATTCCGTATTCCATGACCAAGGCAGCGATTGCCAATTTCACGGTCGGACTTGCCGGAAGCCTGGTTGAAAAAGGTATCCGGGTGAATGCCGTCCTGCCTGGCCCCATCTGGACACCGTTCATCGCTACGGGAATGCCGCCAGAACAGCATGAATCCTTTGGTTCTCAGGCTCCCATGGGTCGTCCGGGCCAGCCCGCCGAGCTGGCTGGAGCCTATGTCTATCTGGCAGATCCTAACAATACCTATACCAATGGAGCCCTGCTTCCGGTTCACGGGGCCATGCCGCAGCTCTGAGCGGCATTTTACCATTGTACCAGCGGGGTTCTGTCATGAAGCATGGCAGAACCCCGGATATCAGGGACTTGAAAATCGATGTCCGTGTGATTTCAGCGTGTCCACGGGGGGCAATTATAAGCCATTTTGGTCCGCGTCAGGCATTCAGCCCATCATCGCGTGGGCATTGCCGAGCACCCAGAGCGTTCCACCCACCATGAGGGCGACGATCAGCAGGGAAAACAGGATCAGCTGCAGGTCATCACGATGAGAGCTCGACAGGTCGATATGCAGAAAAAAGCGGAAATGTACGACAACCTGACAGAGTGCGGCGATGGCGATGATCCAGATCAGGGCAGCTCTGGGAAACAGGCCCAGCATTACCCCGGCAAAGGGCAGGGCTGAAAGCAGCACGGCCAGAACGAGGCCTATACTGTAGCCGCGCAACTCCTGTCGGCGTTCCATCTCATGATCTGCATTCATGACAGCACCCCCAGAAGATAGACGATCGAGAAAATCCCGATCCATATGATGTCGAGAAAATGCCAGAACAGGGCAAGACGCATGAAGCGTGTCTGCACGAGTGGGTCGAGGCCAAATTTTGCAGCCTGCACGAACATGATGAGCATCCAGATACAGCCGCTCGTGACATGAAGACCGTGCGTGGCGATGAGCGCCCAGCTGGCAGAAAGCCAGCCCGAACGCGACGGCACACCACCCTTTGAGGCCATGGTGATGAAATCATGCAGCTCAAGCGAGAGAAAAACCAGACCAAGGAACAGCGTGATAGCGAACCAGAGCAGTGTTTTTGCCAGGGAGCGATCATAGCGCATGGCCAGAGTGGCCAGACCGCAGGTAAAGCTGCTGGCGAGCAGGGCAACAGTTTCCCAGGCAGCGGAAGAGAGATCAAATAGCTCATGCGGTCCCGGGCCACCAGCCAGGGAATGTCCCATCGTGGCGTAGGTCACGAACAGCATGGAAAATATGATGAGATCACTCATCAGGAAGATCCAGAAACCGAACAGGGCCTCTTCAGCCTGTGTACGTGCCTCCTCCCTGTGTGATGCCGGGGCAGAATTGCTCAGACGTATGCCGATATGACTCGGCCCTTTGCCTTGCACGCTTTGCGCCATCAGACTGGCTCCCTGACCAGACCGTTATTGGCGGTCGTGAACATCGCTTCGTTTTCGATAAAACCTGTCTCACGCAGGGTGAGCAGCCAGCGTTCTTCTGTCTTCCGCACTTCAGCTGCAGGAATGATATGCGAGGTTGTGCGGTTGAAGCTGCGAAGAATGATCGCACCGAAGAAGACGACAGCGCCCAGAAGCACGGCCCACCAGATATGCCATGTCAGCGCAAAGCCGAACACGCCACTGGCGACGCAGCAGACAAAGCCGACAGGCGTATTCGAGGGAAGTTCGATATCGAAATAATGTTCTGGAGCACGCCAGGCATCACGATGTTTCTTGGACTCGTGAAAAGCATCAACACAGTCGATCTGAGGGATCAGGGCAAAGTTGTATTCTGGCGGTGGTGCTGCCACAGACCATTCCAGCGTACGCCCATTCCATGGATCTCCTGCACTCACGGAAAGAGCCTCGCGCTGGCGGATGCTGACCCAGAGCTGAATGATCATGCAGGCAAAAGCGGCCAGCACCAGCAGGGCGCCACAGAGTGCGACCCAGAGATAGGGTTTGTAGACGGCCTCGAAGAATTCCTGGCTCCGCCGGGGCATGCCAAGCGCACCCACGATATAGAGCGGCATGAAGGCGAGAATGAAGCCGCCCACCCAGCATCCGAAGACAACCCGCCCCCAGCCCTCATGCAGGCGAAAACCAAAAGCCTTGGGAAACCAGTAGTGATAGGCGCTCAACATGCCAAAAAGCAGACCGGGTATGAGCATGTTATGAAAATGGGCGACCAGAAACAGCGTGTTATGAACCTGATAGTCGAAGCCCGGATTGGCCAGCATGACGCCTGTTGCGCCGCCCACAACAAACAGCATCATGAAGGCGCAGGCATAGAGCATGGGTACGCTGATCCTAATGCGTCCCCGCACCATGGTCAGCAGCCAGTCATAGATCTTGACCCCCGTCGGAATGGCAATGAGCATCGTGGCAATGCCGAATACGGCATTGACATTGCCGTCCTGACCCATGGTGAAGAAATGATGGAGCCAGACAGTGAAGGACAGGACAGCAATCGAGACAGTGGCCCAGACCAGCGACGTATAGCCATAAAGCCGTTTGTTTGAGAATGTGGCTATTGTCTCGGAATACACACCAAAAGCGGGCAGGATCAGAATGTAGACTTCGGGATGGCCGAAGAGCCAGAACATGTTGATATAATTCATCATGTTCCCACCAAGCTCATTGGTGAAAAAATGCATGTCCAGATAACGATCCATCGCCAGCATCAGCGTGGCCACGGTCAGAGGAGGCATGGCAAAAATCATCAGGATGGATATGCAAAGCGCCGTCCAGGCAAAGAGCGGCATTCTGAAGAGTGTCATGCCCGGTGCGCGCTTCTTGTAGACGGTTACTGCGAAATTGATCCCTGTCATGGTATTGCCGACCGAACTCAGCGTCAGCGCCCAGATCCAGTAGTCAACTCCCACCCCCGGACTGAAGGAAAGCTCGGTATAGGGCGGGTAGCCTGTCCACCCGCCGGTCGAGAATTTGCCTATGCAGAGCGAGATCATCAGCAGAACGGCCCCTGCAGTTGTCAGACCGAGGCTGATCGAATTCATGACCGGGAAGGAGACATCCCGTGCGCCGATCTGAAGGGGCAATACGAAGTTGTAGATGCCGATCAGAAAGGGCATGGCCATGAAGAAAATCATGATTGTGCCATGGGTGGTGAAAAGCTGCGCGAAATGCTCCGGAGGGATGAAGCCGGGGTTGTTATAGGCTACGGCCTGTTGCGAGCGCATGACGGCAGCTTCAGCAACGGCTCGCGCCATCATGACGAACGAGACCACGACATACATGATGCCGATTTTTTTGTGGTCGACACTGGTCAGCCACCCGGACCAGAGTGTCCCCCAGCCCTTGAGCCAGGTGACGAAAACCAGCACTGCGAGCGCGCCAAGTACGACAACTGAAGCGGCAAGTGTGGCGATCGTACTGTAGAAAGGCAGGGCGTCATAGCCGAGCGAGCCAAGCAGGAAGTGACGCAAGAACTGATCTCCGGTCTGAGGGTATTAATGAAGTGACGGGATAACCAGCCCGCGTCAGCCGGAACCCGGCGAAGCTGTGGCGTCGTAACGCATGACGATGCCGTGAAAGAAATGCTCGGGCACTGAAGAGAAGACCGGCATTGAGGCCGCTGGGTCATTGGTGAGAGCCCGGGCTGTCCTGCGACCGTTTTCCTGTTTGCGCAGGAGGCGATAAGTCGTTTGGTCGAGATGCAGGGTACTGTTGGTTGCTTCTGTCAGCCAATGCGCGAAATGATCGGCAGACACTATGTCGACAGGGAATTTCTGGTCCTGGAAGCCCATGCCGTTGAATTGTGTGTTTTCACCCATGAGCCGCCCGATACGGTCAGCTTCAAGATGCAGGTGCGTTACCATACCTGCCATGGCGTAGATCTGACTCCCCAGGGAAGGAATCAGGAAGGACTGCATGGTGGCGTCAGATGTCAGGTGAAATTCGACTTCGCGCCCCTGGGGAAGAACGAGATGATCCAGGCTCGCGATATGCGCGTCCGGATAAACAAAGAGCCATTTCCAGTTCAGCGCAACGACTTCGACCCGCAAGGGGGGAGCCTCGCCGATGGCTCGTTCGGGGCTGTAGCGTCGTTCCGGTCCCCAGACCAGAAGGGAAAAGGCAATGACGACAATTGCCGGGAACCCCCACACCAGGAATTCGAGAGGGAGAGCAAAATCCCAGTCAGGGAGGAAGCGCGCCTTTCTGTTCGATGCCCTGTAATGCCAGAGGCAGAGCGGTACGCCGATAAGAACAGGAAGAATGACCAGCAGCAGACCACCCGAAAGCAGCATGAACCAGTGTTTCTGGAGCGAAGCAATCGGACCGGCCGGATCAAGGAACGAAATGTGATCCGCCTGACATCCACTCAGCATCAGGGCCGTCACGCTCAGGGCTGGCAAAAGACGGACGGTGCGGTGCAGGGTTGAAGCTATCAATCGGAGTCTCGGCACGTTCAACCTGTTCCACTTGCAAGGGTCAGGTGGAAGAACTCGAAACTGTGATCAGCGTTGCCTTGGCTATCCCTTAAAATGTCTTTTTGTGTCTGATTTGCTGTTATCTGGAATTTTCATTCCTGTCTGAGCCCTGATTTGCAGAAGTGTATTTCAGGCGTAAGATGCCTTTCAGGCAACTCATTCAGGGCTTCGACGTCAGAACAGCAAGCCTGATCGAACAAGAAGGAGGCGAAGGTCATGTTTCCACGTTCTTTTGCGGCTTTTGTCGCGTTTCTCCCTCTTTGTGTCGTCAGCCTGCCTGCTCTGGCCACGCCGAACCAGCCTGACACATTGACGGGACAGAGCCCTGCGCAGACCGGTCCGGTTTCAGCCACTCCCAGCTCCATCAGCTTCAGTCTCAAGGAAGTCGGTGGTGGGCTTGGTTATGAGTGGGGCAAAGGTATCCTGCATTACAACGGCAAGGATTACGCCTTCGAAATTGGCGGGGGCGGCATCGCCTCGCTTGGATATATTGCGGTCAAGGGGACAGGCACGGTCAAGGATCTGGCAAGGCTCGACCAGTTCGATGGGACTTACTGGACGGTCAAGGCAGATGCTGCAGTTGGCTCCGGGGTCGGAGCCGCGGTGCTTGAAAACCAGTATGGCGTCAAGCTTGACCTCAAGATGAATATCTCGGGGGCGCATGTCGGCGCTTCTGTCATGCGTCTGCGTTTCAGGCTTTTGCCTGAGAAAACAGACAAGCTTGCGGCGCAATAGGCCATCCTGTGCGTGAGACGCAAGGATAAGGGGCCTTAATTCATGGAAATGACCGGCTGGCGCCTGACGGGTGCCTTGCTGAGCTTTGTGGTTCAGCTGATTTTTATCGGACGGGCCCTTTTGCGTCCGCACCGCCAGCCAGCGTCTCGCGTGGCCTGGGTGGCCATCATCGGGGCCTTGCCCGTGCTCGGAACACTCGCCTATCTCATGTTGGGCGAGACCAATATGGGGCGCCGTCTGGTAGCGCGTATTACCGAAGCCCGCAAAACCTTGCATATCCCGGGTAAGAGCAGCGAGGATCTGATTGACGCAGAGGGCAAGTATCATCTGCCACCGCGTCTGGCTCCCCTGTTTCGTGTCGGTCAGTCGGCCAGCGGTTATCCGCCGGAAGCGGGAAACCGGGCACGACTGCTACCGGATTCCAATGCTGCAATTGATTCCATGGTGCGTGATATCGACGCAGCGTGTGACCATGTGCACCTGTGCTTCTATATCTGGCTGACCGATAATAACGGTACCAAGATCATCGATGCTGTCTGTCGTGCAGCCTCTCGCGGTGTGACCTGTCGTGTAATGGCTGATGATTTGGGCTCGCGCCGCCTGATCGCCCATCCGTCATGGAAGAAAATGCAGAAGGCTGGCGCGCATCTTGTCCGCGCCATGCCTATGGGTAATATCCTGACCTGGCCGTTGCATGGGCGCATGGACATGCGCAATCATCGCAAGATCGTGGTGATCGATAACCGGGTCACTTATTGCGGCAGCCAGAATTGTGCCGATCCTGAGTTTCGGGTGAAAGCGCGTTTCGCGCCCTGGGTCGATCTCATGACGCGCTTTGAAGGGCCGGTTGTGCTCCAGAACCAACATCTGTTTGCGACGGACTGGATGGCACATACGGATGAGGATCTTGGCCCGCTTCTCGCTTCGGCACCCGTGAATGAGGATGGCGAGGGTTTTGTGGCCCAGGTGATCGGCACAAGTGCCGCATTGCGTTATGCTGCCATGCCCGAGGTCTTTACATCGCTCATGAATGCTTCTGCCCAGGAGCTGACAGTAACCACGCCTTATTATGTTCCTGACGAACCGATACAGGCAGCGTTATGCGCGGCGGCACGACGGGGTGTGCGCGTGACCCTGACCGTGCCAACACGCAATGATTCCTGGATTGTGGGGGGAGCCAGCCGCAGCTATTATGAGGAGCTGCTCGAGGCTGGCGTAAGGATTTTCGAATACCCGCTTGGTCTGCTCCATACCAAGGCACTGACCCTTGATGGGCGTATGGGCATGATTGGTTCAGCCAATCTCGACCGGCGCAGTTTCGATCTGAATTTTGAAAACAACATTCTGTTCAGCGACAGGGATTTCACTGCTGAAATTCATGCCCGCCAACAGAGCTATACAGCCGCCGCGACAGAGATCACTCTGGAAGAAGTCCGTGCCTGGCGCTGGTCTCGTCGTCTGTGGCATAATGTGCTGGCCATGATCGGACCCGTTCTGTGAAAGCAGAAATCATCTGATTTACTCGAACAGGGCGTGATCGAGATCCCTGCTCCAGGTGTCATGGCGCGGAAGCGATATCTCCTCCACGGCATGGATCTCTCTCATCGACAGACTGTTGATGAGCCAGGCCGCATCTGCCCTGCATAGAGCGGCAAGGGAAAGATGCGCTTCTCTGCACAGCCCTGCCTTGATCAATGCGGCACGTGCGGTGCCTGCCAGAGCGCCATCTTCAAGCGGGGGGGTCAGCAACTGACCCTTGCTCAGCATGATGAGCGATGAGGCGCTGGCTTCAGCAATATAGTCGCCTTGAGCAGAAAGCAGCAGGGCATCGTCGTAACCTGCCTTGTGAGCTTCAATACGTGAGAGGATCTGCGGCAGATAATTGAGATGCTTGATATGGCTCAGCGGTGAGGCCCCATCGCGACGGTACCGGCTGACATGAAGACGGCAGGGACCAGGAGGTGGCGCCGGTGCAGACTGGGTGATGAGCAGTGTCGGACTGGGGGCTGCTGGTGGCAGAAGGCCCCGTGGTCCTGCTCCGCGGCTCAGGGTAAGACGTAGCGATCCGGCGTTCTGGTTATTGGCCTCAATCAGCATTTCAAGCGACGTTCTGATGCTCTCGCCGGATGGCTGAGGAATCTGAAGCAATGCCGCCCCATCCGCAAGCCGGGCAAGATGCGCCTCAAGCCGTATGATTTTTCCTTCCTGCAACCGCATGGTCTCAAATACGCCATCCCCGAGCAGAAAGCCCCGGTCGGTACTCTCGATACAGGCAGACCCAGCTGCAATCAGGCGGTCATTGAGCCAGGCATGAATCATGTTTCGAACATTCCACGCAGGGGGGCGGCCTTGAGGCAGAGTTCATCATACTCCCGTTCGGGATCCGAAAGGGTGGTGATGCCGCATCCGGCGCCAAGGGTCACGCTGCCGGACCCGAGCACCAGGCTGCGAATAATTACGCTGCTATCCAGTGCACCATCGGCGCCGATACGAAACAGGGAGCCACAATAAGCCCCTCTTGCGGCACGTTCAATTTTATCAATCACCTTGAGTGCCTGATGTTTGGGCGCGCCTGTGACCGAGCCGGGGGGCAGGGTGGCGTGCAGAAGGTCAAGCGCAGTCATGTCATTCATGAGCTGGCCAGTAACAGCCGAGACAAGATGATGAACGTGGGTGAACCGTTCCACGGTACAAAGCGCAGGTACATGTACCGAACCGATGAGCGAGACACGACCGATATCGTTACGCATGAGATCGGTGATCATCAGGTTCTCGGCATATTCCTTTTCATCCTGTCTCAAGGCCCTGGCGATCCGGATATTGTCCTTCTCATCGACGCCAAGCGGAGCCGTTCCCTTGATCGGACGCGTTTCGATCAGTCCGGATGTATTCATGTTGAGAAAACGCTCAACGGAAGCCGAAAGCAGGGCGAAACCGGGTGTATTGAAATAGGCACCAAAAGGAGCGGGTGAGACATGACGCAGTTTACGGTAAACCGCGTTGGCCTGAATCGGGGCCGTGCAGGCAGCCCGGAACTGTGTGGTCAGGTTGGCCTGAAACAGTTCGCCATTGTTGATCCGTGCGATAATTTCCTTCACTGCGTCGCAGAAATCTCTGCGGTCGAGATCGGGGGTGAAGAGCAGGTGAGGGAGACGGGATGAAGGAGCAGAGCATTCAGGCAGAGACACTGGCTGGGATGCGTCACAGTAGCTGCTCCAGAAAAGCCGTTTCTGCAGTCGGTCGAAAGCATAGGCGCCGTCATAACGGGCAAGGGTGAGAGCGGGAATGACTGGCGCGTGGCGTGAAACAATACCTTCCAGTGCCAGACCAGCCTCGTAACTGGCGAGTCCGATTACTCCGCCGGTAAAAGGGAGGGAGTTAGGGGCGGTACGCGAAGGCATAAAAGCAGACAGGCGCGCCCAGTCGCCGGTTTCATCGCCTGTGAAGGTTGCCGAAGGGCTGCAGCAGAAAAACGACCAGCGTGTCCGTTCGCTGACCGGGCCACCGCTATCAAGCAGTACGGACCATGGCTTACTGCCATATTGCGCGATGAAAGCATCGGGCGAGCGCCAGGGCAGCTCCTCGACACGCATCAGCGAGCTCCGTTGCACAAGAGCGCGCGCGTGGTCAGGAGATCCCTGGATATCGGGGCTGTCAGGTACAGGAGCCGCATGGACCGGCCATACCGCGCCGATTTCCGGGCGTCCAGTAACAGTCTCCCGAAGGAGGCTGTCAGCTGCTGTATAATAAGGTCAGGTGTTTTTCGGATCGATGGTCTTGAAACCATAGGTGACATATTCGGGTATCACGCGACCTTTTTCGACGCGTACATTCAGATAGCCTTCAGCCGTACCCAGTCTTGTGCCATGCCACCAGTTACCTGAGACAGCACCACCGGTGATATAGGGTACTCCATGCCAAGTCACAGTCTCGTAGACGTGGGTATGTCCCTGAAACACACCGATCACGTTGTAATGGTCAAAAAGGTCCAGCACCTGATAGGCATTTCTGATGCGCGTGCCCTGATGGGCTGGGGGTTTGCCCGGAGGCGGGGCGTAATCTTCAACGGCTGTGACCAGCGGAATATGGGTCGAGACAATGACCGGCATGCCAGCAGGAATTGACGCGAGATCATGGTCCAGCCAGGCAAGCTGAACGGGGTCAATGAAACCTTCATAAGCCCGGTCCGGGGTGATCCCGATTGAATCGAGTACGACAAAATGCACACCCTTGTGATCAAATGAATAATAGGGTGCACCAAAATTATCCGTGTAATATTTCTTGCCATAAAGGGGGTCGGTCGGTTCGATCCCGCTTTTGGTGTAGATCCCGAGACAGTCGTGATTGCCTATCGTATTATAAACCTGATGTCCCAGGGTTTCCGCGGTCTGCTTGTAAAGATCCATCAGGCTCATTGCGCGTGATTTCGGCACGCCCAACGCATCGAAAACATGATCCCCTCCCTGGATGGTGAAATCGGCTTTTGCTGTACGTGCCTGACGGAAACAGTCGAGGCAGCCTTTCGACGCCTTAAGTTCGGGTTGGATATGGGTATCCGTCAGAAACAGGAAGCTGAAATCGTCATGGGCGAGCATGGCCGGGCGCTGGGGTGCCACAGCGTGTGCGCGTGCGCTCAGACCAATTGTACCTGCGGCCAGGCCAGTCAGGGCTGCAGAGCGGAGGAAATGGCGTCTTGGCAAAAGCATGCAGATACCCTGTTCATTGATGATGAAATGATCTCTTTCCGGAGGGATAGCGCCCGGGTCAGCACGTTTGCATGAAGTTTCGATGACATGACGCAGTCGTGTCAGGCCTGTCATGCTTCCATAGGGTGACAAGGCACATTCAGGCTGCTTCCTGTCAGGCATTGACGAATACTGCCTGACAGGTCGTTATGACTACGAATTGTTTTTTTAGGGGGTATGATGCGCGCACAATGGAGAAAGAAGGTCCGAAGCAGTCGCGGTCTTGTCCTGTTCCTGGGGCTCGGACTGATTATGGCTCCCCTTGCCGCGCACGCAGATGATATTGCCCAGATCGTCAGCGATTACGATCGTTTCAACGCGGCTCTCGATCCGGTTGCGGCAGCTTCGCGTGGTGATTCAGATGCAGCGGAACGCTGGCCTGATGATACACAGCAGGCCGAAGCAGCGCGTCTCAGGCAGAGGATGACATTCAGGGAGCGTCTGACCCGTCTGGACCTCAAGGCGCTCAAAGGTGAGGCTCAGCTGAACGCGCAGCTCATGATGTGGGAAAACGATTTGGCTATTGATGGTCAGAAATTTGATACATCACGAATCCCCTTTACCAGCGATGAGGGTTTCTTTCAGGAAGTCGGGTACGCGGCTGATAATACGCCGTTACGTAGCGAGGCTGATGCCCGTCACTGGCTGGTACGAATGAGCCGTATCCCGGTTTATGACGCGCAGCAGATCGATAATATGCGTCGGGGTATCAAAACGCATTTCGTTCAGCCGCGTCTGATTGCCGAGATCGCCCTGCGGGCCGTCAAGGCGCAAGCTGCGCTTCCCGAACGGGACAATGCGGCTTTACGCCCGTTTGATACCCTGCCTGACTCCATGCCCCTTGCTCTGCGTCAGTCCCTGCGTGCAGAGGGTGAACGTATCGTGCATGAGAAGATCAAACCGGCCGAGCTGGCTCTGGCCCGGTTTTTCCAAACTGAATATCTGCCAGCCAGTCGCGATACTCTGGGCGCGTCTTCCCTGCCTGAGGGACGGGCTTATTACGCTTATCTCGTACGGAGTGAGACGACCACCACACTTACGCCAGACCAGATATTTGCCCTCGGGCAGTCCGAGATTGCCCGGATTCACGGGGAAATGCAGCGCCAGATGGATGCGGTCGGCTTTCATGGCGACTTCAGGGCTTTCGTTACGATGATCAAGGCCGATCCGCGGTTTTATGTAACTACGCGTCAGGCATTGCTCGAAAAGGCGAGTTTTCTGGCCAAGAAAATTGATGGCGAATTGCCGCGTGTGATCGGAAGATTGCCTCGTCTCACTTATGGCGTCAGAGAGGTCCCACGTGCAATTGAAGAGGGTTACACAACCGGGCGTTACGATCCTGGCAGTCCGGTCCTGGGTATCTCAGGTGGATTGATGATCAATACCTCTCATCTGGATCAGCGACCGCTCTATGAATTACCCTCTCTCGTTGCCCATGAAGGGGTGCCGGGCCATCACATCCAGATTGCCCTTGCTCAGGAAATGACTGATCTTCCGGGTTTCCGTCGTGATTATGCGACAACAGCTTTTGTCGAGGGCTGGGCACTCTATGCCGAGCAGCTCGTCAGCGAGATCGGCCTCTATCCAACGCCCTATGAACGTTTTGGCCAGCTTTCCATGGAGATGTGGCGCGCCTGCCGACTAGTTATGGATGTTGGTATTCACTGGAAAAACTGGTCCCGCGATCAGGCGCTGTCCTGCTTGAGGGACAATACCGCACTCGCCGAGAAGAATATCCAGAACGAGACCAATCGTTATATTTCCTGGCCCGGTCAGGCGTTGGGTTACAAGATCGGCGAATTGACCATCATCGAGCTTCGTCACGAGGCCGAAAAAAAGCTTGGCGCGAAATTTGATGAGAGACGGTTTCACGATCTTGTTCTGGATGAAGGTGCGATGCCGCTCGCCCTTCTGCGTCAGCGTGTGCAGGGGTGGATAGCAAATGAAAGCCAACGTGCGGATTAAGCCGGGACGTTTTAATCAGATGACATGAATACGGTCCTGTTATCCGGGCTGATGATATTTTCTTTCAGCCCGGCTGGCAGACGGAGCTGTATGATAGGGTGCACGTAGACAAAAGCCGGAAGAGAATAGGTAGTTCGTGTGAGGAGATAAGCCGGGTGACGCGTTGAATAAACAGACACAGGGGTTTAGATAAGTTGAAGGCACCAGGCAGAAAGCTTCGATTGTTCCCCTGGCTTTATTCTACCAGCTAAAAGGCGTCATTGCGATCAATGTCCACAGCAAGTTCTGCCAACGTTCCAGTTTCCGAGGCTCAGAGTCTCCCTCAATCTCAATCCCATTCTGTGGCCAATGCGCAGCCTTATCTGCCGCCGTCTGATGTTCCTACGATCGATGCCGGGCAGGGGATTTATTTTGACTTCAACTGGGGGGCACGCGTCCTGCTTCCCAAACAGGCAGAAGGGCGCTGGCGGGCCACGCTGACAGATCTCGATAATTCGACGATCATA
>Ga0157360_1000087_pt1 | contig 50235 bp, 52 predicted proteins | sample AttlaeALBM1_FD_111483 | JGI IMG/M metagenome (GOLD analysis project Ga0157360, IMG submission 111483) | Fungus gardens microbial communities from leaf cutter ant in Ribeirão Preto, State of São Paulo, Brazil - Atta laevigata ALBM1 | ecosystem: Host-associated > Fungi > Mycelium > Unclassified ...
AGGTCAGACCGTTCTCAAGCACGAGAGGGAGGCAGCTCAGTTTGGGAACGCGCAGAATAGCGGTTTCGCACCCTTCGAAGTTCAGCCCGTTTAATCTGCTGAGGACTTCACCATAGATGCGGTCGGGGTCATGCCCAGTAGGAACGGTCCATTCGTTGAATACGAACACGGCGCGGCTTGGACGAAAAAGCGCACTGGCCCAGAGCCGCTCCAGATAGGCGGTATCACCTTGCTGCGGCCCGATCATGAAAGCGCCGGTGACAGAGATGCCCAGGCCCTCGGCGAGTTTGATGATGTTCTCATCCTTTGCCCAGGTCTCCAGTGTGCGATCGCCGCCGCCGACATCGACCACCAGGGACTGCTCCGAAGCAGCTGCTCTGCCGAAGATATCGGCGAACCATTCGCGCAGCTTCGCGGCTTCCTCCGAGGTCGGCCGTGGTACGCCGTATTTGTCGTAGAGCGTTTTTGCGATGGAAATGCCCGGATTGCGGGCATCACCGTCAGCGAGGAGTGGCGGCGTGCCCCTGTAGATGGCGATCTCACCTATTGCCGACAGAAATGTCGACCCTCCGAGATTGCCTCGTCCTGTCTTAACGATAGCGACGGGGGTTTTCTTTTTGCGGGGTTCTGCTGAAGCCATATGGCCCTCCTCCTTGAAAAACGACCTTCCGATCTTGGGAGGAGCCTGACACAGGTCGATGTGAGCGCAATCAGTCAGTGCGGCAGAACTCTAGAAATTGCGCGCATAGCCTCTAACCAGCAGCAACATCCCCTTGAGCATAAGTGATCTCTTTTCCGGAGGAATTGCTTCTATCATGGGCACACAGGCTCGGGCCCAGTCCGATTGCCGTTCGAAAAACGACATGCGCGGCAGTCCGGGGATTTGTTCAAAGTCCGTCCGCCCGTCGGGCGTCAACCCTGTCGCATCCAGCGGCGTCAAAGCTTCCAGCGGCAGATTCTCCGGCATCCCGGCAGGGCGCGGTCCGACATAGCAAGGCGGCAAGGGCTTGAACCGATCCTCTCCATAGCGGGGTGCGGCTTCCAGCATCTTCACCGGCCGCTTGATCTGCCCGATGACGACGTCCGGCGCACCGTACTGAGCCGTCGTCTCAGAGCTGACCTGCACCGGCATTGTCGGAACCGCTGCGGATACAGGGGCGCTGGATGGCGCAGCCGGGGTCGGAGGGAAGCCCCGCTCTGCAATCTGCCGGATCTCGAGCTCGCGTTCTGCTCCCGCACGTGCGACTGAAGCCGCCTCGCGATCTGCGGTTTCCTTGGCAAGCCTGGCGGCTGTTGCGTCTCGACGGGACTGCCTCGCCGCATCCTCTGCCTCCCGCTTTTCCAGTGCAGCTCGAACCGCTTTCCTGACGCGATACCAGGTGGACTTCACCGTGTTCACAGCAGCCGGTCCGCCGTGACGGGCTCTCAATCCATCAGCGTGGGCGGCCTCGGCAATGCGTCCCCAGCGAACACGGCCGCCGCTGATCGATCGCTCTATCACCTCGAAATTATCGGCCATCCAGAGATAGAGCGCGGAGTGTTGCCATTCGCCGCGCTCACATCCTCTGAGAGCGTCGTGAAGGGCGCTGCGCGGTGTCATCGCGATCGTCGTCATATGGCAGGCCCTCCGGTGTCTTCGCCCTAGCTATCACCCGCTAGAGACGGATGCAAGGTAAATGCGTACCGGATTGACTGCGGATGCAGATTGGATGCGAAGTGGATGCAAGTTTTTTCTTTCTCCATACACAAATGCACCCTAGCGGGTGCGTCCCCTGCGGGGCTCGGGAAGGCATCCAGCACTGACGGGTAGCAGCGTCATATCGAAGGCGCTTTCGGTATGTGCGTATTTGCTGTATATGTTGTCGAATACAGCATTGGTGTATGTATCAATCACGGGGATTTTCGGTATGCGCACCTTCTCGACCAGCGATCTTTCGCGCAAATCGGGAGATATCATCGCAAGTGCCCTGCAGGGCCCGACAGCCATCAGCCAGCGTGGAAAGCCCCGTCTGGTGGTTCTCTGTGTCGAGCAGTATGAGGCACTCACGCAGGCGCAGCTTGACCGTCGCATTGTCGGAGCAACGGCGGAGATGCCTGACGCACTGGCAGGGGACGTCGCACTCGCTATCGACTCATTTCTCTCTACGGATGAGGGGTAAGTATGTCTGGCGTGATCGAGTCAGGCGCGGTCTTCCAATATCCCTATCTCTGGCACTGGCAGGACGCCCGAGGGGAAACCGAGGGGCGCAAGGATCGCCCTGTCGTTGTGGCCGTTCTGTTTGTTGGGCGGGACGGCTTGGACTATGTGCTGCTCCTGCCGATAACGACGCAGGCGCCGGGGGCCGGACGCAAAGCCATTGAAGTCCCCGTTACAGAGAAGTCACGTGCATCTCTCGATAAGAGCCGCAGCCAGTGGATTCTACTGGACGAGTATAATCTCGATCCGCTGAAAGGCTCGTACTACCTGCGTCCTTCTTCGGTGACCGGGCAATTCAGTAAAGCATTCATGACGACAGTTCTCGGGCAGTTCCGACGCCTGCTTCCGCAGGCCAAGAAGGTCGCCCGATATCCCTGATATGACCCGACGGAAGTGGTCTATGACTCGTAATCTTGGTGCCTGACCGGCTTTCGAACCTACAACCGCCAACGATCAAATCGTTCGGGGACTACCCAGCCTCCACTTGAGATAGGCACACCGAATGCGACAGACACGCCAATCTTCTCGTCCACGTATGCATTTATCTTGTCGAGTTCGCGGAAAAGTGTGCCCAGTTCCCGCGGAATGAACCCGCTGTCTGGCTTCAGGTAACGATAAGAATGATCGCCGTGCTTCTTATTCAGATATGCAACTAGACTGGTGGCCTCGGGCAGAGAAAAACCGTGATTCTCACAAAGGGCGAGTAGCTCTTCGAGACTATGTCTTACCGAATGTTTGCGCAGTTCTTTTTCGTCGTGGTTGAGGTGGGTCAGGTAGGCTTTAAGATACAGTTCAACCGCAAGTCCAAGCAACACATGGCAAGAGAGTGCAAAGGAATCATCGGTTTTTAGTTGGAAACGTAGAGGATTGGTCAACATCAGGAATGCCGACTGGACATTACCTTTTGCTGTGGCAAAACTCCGAAACGGCTGAGTTATTAGTGGTTGCATTTTAAGAATATCCTCCGATGAGGTGACTGTCAGACTATTTTAGTTGTCGGTAAACATCTTCTACTTCTACCCCGCAAATCCTACAGCGTCTCTCAGCCATGGGTCATATGCGCTCGGCGCAAGTCTATGAAGGCTGGGGAATGCACCCTGTGAGGACTATTGTTGCTTACCGCAAACTGGCAATTGCTCCGCGCTCACATCGTTCCAAGCCAGAATGGTCCCAACTTTGAACGAGGGGCTCACAATGGCAGAAAACGGCGTTGATCTTCACGATACACTCGGGCGAAACACCCGGAATCAGGTCGTGATAATCAACCTGCTACGGCAGCAGGGCAAGATCTTGGCAGAGATTCACCAATTGGTCAGTCCGCCAGAGCAGAGCGATAGTCCCAGTCTGCGCGATATTCTGATCAGGCTAGCCGAGGGCTTTGAACGGCAGGAAGAGGCTATACGGCTTCTTACCGACCAGATGGATGTCCTTATGCACCGGGATACGTCCCAGGCATGATTACCTGGCGAAAGATCACGGCTGAGGGAGCCGGAAAGTTGATCGTCGCCTACCTGCGCGAGCATCAGCTTCAGGCCGAACAACCTGAGCAGGCTGACCGAGCCATCCCCGCGTCCAACCCTAATATTGATAGCGGCGCGAGGATGAATAGCTACTATACCGGGCGTGATGGTAAGGGCGCCTGGGCACCTCAGATGGGCTCCCGTATTGCAGGGGCACTTGGTATCGATCCCGCACAGGCACCCTCGGACGAGGGGCTGGCCCGCCTGTTTGAGGGGAAACGTGCTGACAACGGCGAGAAATGGGCTGGAGAGCACGCCAAACGCACCCTGTCGGCGATTGATTTTACCGCGTCTCCGGACAAGTCAGTGACGCTCGCAGCCGAGTTTGCTTCTACAAAGGCCGAGCAGGCGATGATCTGGCTGGCGATACATCGTGCGAACGATCGAGCAATGAACTTCATCACCCGTGAAATAGGGGTGGCACGGCGTGGGCGGGGCGGCCAGTCCAGCGCCGAAAATGGAGAGACCGCCTGGGTGTCGTTTCGCCATTACGCCGCCCGACCGGCGATGAGTATTCAGGACGGCCCGGATGGAGCCACGGGCATCGTCGAAATACCCGTGCCTGGTGATCCTCAGGCTCATATTCACAACCTTATGTTCAACGCGGTTGCGACGGAGAGTGGCCATCTGGGTTCCCTGGACATGGCGCGGATAACACGTGCAACATCCTTCATGTTCGGGGCATATTTCCAAGCCGAACTGGCGTCTGAGCTTCGCGCAATGGGAGTCCAGGTCACAGCGAATGAGAGCGGCCGTGCGATTGTCATAGAGAGTATTCCAAAGGCCGCTTGCGACCTTTTTTCGAAGCGTCATTCTCAGGCTGCTCAGATGGGTAAGAAATATGCCAAGGAGCAGGGCCTCGACTGGGACACGTTGAGCGCTGACCGAAAGTTTTCGATCCTCCATCATGCAAATCTAGCTTATCGATCCAAGAAGTACGATGGGACCAACGACCGAGAAATCTGGCAGGAGCAGGCCGCAGAACTCGGCTGGCATCATGAAACGGTGCTTACGAATCAGCCGGCAGGCGAACGAAGCGATGCTGAGAGATATGAGGAAGCCTATGCGATCGCGTCCCGAATGCTGGTTGAGGAGTTCAAGACCGCAGCTGTAGTCGATCGGGACATCTTCAGAACACATGCTGCTCATGGGTTGATTGCCGCAGGAATCAAGCATGCAGAAGATGTGGAGCACGTGGCTCAACTGGTCGAAGCGAGAGGCATCGATATTGCGGGAGAGCGGGTTCACTTCGTGCAAAGTGAACAGGAGGGGCGCCTACGCGTCACGACAACTGAACAGTTGCGGGTCGAGAAGGAGATGGCTGCGCTTGCAGGTTTGTCGGCACGAACCCGTGCCGGTGCGCTCACCGAGGAAGCGATAGCTGCAGCTGTTGCCAGATCGGGACTGGACTTCACTTCCGAACCTGCGCATGGGCAGGCACAGCTCGCCGCGATCCGCTCCCTTGGTCTATCCGGCGGCTTGGCGTTCCTCACTGGGGTCGCTGGGTCAGGTAAGACGACGCTTCTGCGACCGCTGGTTGATGCCTGGAAGAATGACGGCCGCCGAGTGATTGGCAGCGCCCTGGCATGGCGACAAACCAATGCGCTTCGTGATGCAGGGATCTCCGAAGGCTATGCACTCTCACCGCTTTTGAAATCGCTCCAAAGTGGGTCACTGCAGTTAGATAGTAAAACCGTCCTGGTTGTAGATGAAATCAGTCAGGTGGCACCGCGCCAGCTACTCACTTTGCTCGAGTGGCAACAAAAATGCGGCTTCTCGCTTCGTCTTTTGGGTGACCGGGGACAGGCGCAGGCGATCGAGGCCGGCGACACAGTGGAATTACTCTTACGGGTTATGCCTGCGGATGCGCGGCCGGAGCTTCTCAGCACCGTCCGTCAAAGTACAGCTCGTGGACGCAGCATTGCGGGGATGTTCAGAAGTCAGGGACGCGATCCCGAGAAAACAGAGATGGAGCAACGGGAGTACGACACGTCAAAGGCACGCGAAGCACTGGAGATGAAGCGAAAGGATGGAACAATCAGTTTCGTCGGCGGAGATCATGAACAGGTCGTTGCCGACATTGCAGACCTTTATCTCAGGCGTCGTGACGCGATAGCCCAATATGGCGGCAAGCGTGGCATTACGATGTCTGCTCCGACGAACCAGGATGTCATGGATCTCGGTATGGCGGTACGTGATCGGCTTCGGGCTCGTGGGGAAATTGCGTCGCAGGAGATCGTGAAACCCGCGATCGATCAGAGAGGTGAAAAATACGACCTCCCATTGGCTGTCGGTGACCGCGTGCGTCTTTTCGCCAAGACCAGTGTCCAGGCCGACACGCCCTACGGAAAACGCTGGCGCGATCTAGGCTCTAACGGTGATTTTGTAACTGTGCGCGGCTGGTCGGAGAAAGGACTGTTGCTTGAGAACGACAAAGGTCGTCTCGGTCTTGCCCCTTGGGATCGTCTTGCGCAACGAGACAGCGGACGCATTCTCTTGGGAATGGGATATGCAATAACAATCGATGCAGCTCAGGGCGTTACATCGGACGAGCATATAAATGCTATGCCACGCGGATCTGCTGCCGTGACAGGATTTACGAGCTATGTCGCCGAAAGCCGTCACGTTCATCGTTGTTGGACCAGGGTAGGGGAAGCTGCGGTGCGAGAAGCCGAACAATGGTCCCGACCTCTGGGGGATCGATCACCTGTTACCATGGCTGACCTGTATAACAGGCTCGCGGCTGATATGGGGCGTCACCCCTACAAGGACCTAGCAGTTGACCTCGTGAAAGTCGATGTAGGTGCAGCAGAGGCGCAAATGCGCTGGATAAAGCAGAGCCATGATAATGAAAACTCAAGGAGTGCAGGGAAAACTCCAGGTGCTCGTTTGCGTACCCAGCAGGAGGAGCGGCTGCTACACTCGGTGGATGATGAGGTCTGGAATGATCTCAGCCGTACGCTGCGTAAATCCGCCTACAGTGCTCAGAATGAAAACGAGAAACGCCGTGCACGCGAGGCCCGGCGTCGTAGCGCACAAGGTGATCTCGGCCGTGAGGATGCAGATATTGGCCGATCGTCCGAGACCGCTCGTCCCATGCATACTGGCAGAGGCAGATAATTATGGACGCAGAAGATGAGCTCGCCCACTTCCTACGACATGATACAGAGATGCGTCGAGGGGTTACAGCGACGACGCGTGAGTCGGTGACATGCCTAGTTGGCTCCGCTCGTCAAGATAGTGAACTGGCTGGCGACACCGCGGCCGAAGAATGTATCGCGGCTGAACTTGTTGAGATTTTAAATCCTCTCGTCAAAGTCGAGGTGGAGGCCAACAAAGCGCAGACGCTAGAGGAATGGCTGACGTGGAGGAAATCTATTGAGGCCCTCGACCGGTCGGTCATGCTGGAGATCCAGGCTGTTACCGGGGAGGTAGGTACTGTCGCGCAGTCTTGGCGTTCCCATGTCACAGATATGGTGCTTGCTGATCCTGTATATGCCGAGAGTGGAATTGAGACACTCGCAGTCGTCAAAGCAATTCTGAACGAGGCGTGGCAGAGGATCGATTGTCGTGCTGATCCCCAGGATGAGGTTGGCTGAGATGTAGCGGGGGGCAATGAGATGCGCAAACCTCAAGGCACCCCTCGTATATTTCTAGATAGACGGAGGGGAACCCGGCGCCGGGATAATTTCCAGATTATGAGCAACGTGGAGTCCGGACACCGTTTTCCCCATCAGGGGAACGATATGCGATACCACGTGTCGAATTCCGGTCTCCGTGTTTAGCCTCTCACATTCGAGATATATGTCCCTGATTGCTCGTCTATCGACCCAGGGCGGCACACGATTAATGCCAAGGGCCTGACGCCATGAAACCCTCTCACGCGATGCGCCGAGGTTGCGCCTGTAATACTCATTAGCTGCCTTGCGCTGGGGGTGTGGGTTTTCCTCACGTCGCAGTCGAGCGTAACTGTTATCACGGGCTCTCTTGTTTGCATCGGAAACGTGATGATCCCCGCCTTGTTTCTTGGAAACGATATGAAGATTGCCAGCCACATGCAGGCCTGTCTCCAGCTCTCCATGCAACGGCACGATGTGTTTGACCCAGTGCCGGATACCGGTGTCCGATTGTATTCGGTGACACTCAATATAGATCGCGCGGATTTCGGTTCTGTCTGCCCAAGACGGCGCTCGATTACATTTTTGAGCCAAATGCCAAGCTACAGACTCTCGTGTTCTGATAATCAGGGGTAATTCCTGTGTGGGCGCGCGCTGTTGTTTGGGCTCTTTTATCGCTTTTGTTTTGTTTTCTGTAAGCGGGGGGCGGTCCCTGATCATGACCTCCTTCTTGGCAGCGTAGTGCTTTTTACTCCACTCACTTACCTTTTCGCGGTTTGCCGCTTGATATGCCCGCTTATACGCTCTCTTTTTTTCTAAATTAGCAACGTAGTATTCTCGGAGACACGCTCGACAACGCGTGGAAAGTCCATCCGCCGTGTTGCGGTTGATGTTAAACGACCCGAGTTCCTTCTCCTTGCGACAATAGCTACAAATCTTCATGCTGTTCGAATGCCCTCAACGACGTATCAATTCATAGGAGCATGATACATCCCGGCTATGTGAGCGCATACGATTGATGCACGGCTGCTCAATGTGGCCAGAGCCTCCAGTCAGGAGGTACTGTCTCGCCCAATCAGCCAGCATTTCTGGTCGCGATCAAACAGTGTGTTATGCCGGGTCGTTGTAGCCCTTTGTCCAAATGAAACGGCCAGGGCGATCGGGCTGCGCATATCCGCGTACCCTCTTAAGTAAACTGCGCCCGACAAGTGAACCCAATCGGGGTTCATAGCAGCCATGCGGTGTGATGGGCGTCTGCAAAGGCAAGGTTGAACAGCCCGATCCCTGCCCACAAGGGTACCCAGAATAAAAGTCGCCATGTCGTGAAACGATCGATCTGCGCCCGCAGCGCAATGACGAAGAGGGTGCTGCAGGTAGCGAACCCCAGGAAGATAGCCTGATTGACCATGATCCAGATAAGTCGTGCGCCAGATGGGGCGATTACCCATCCTAATCCGAAGACTAAGCTGAAAAGTATCACGAGTACGGTAGAATTTCTGTGAAACATAAGATTTTTACTATTGATTAAATGCTGGCGCGCATCATATGCGCCGTGTCGCATCGGGCTGTTTGAGGGTGGATTTTTATGCAGCACCAGCGCGGCGCCTTGCGTTGAGCATCGCAATCAGCCGGTCGCTTGGGTTTTCGACGCCGAGAGCCTCATCGGTCTCGCGCAGAGCCTCGAACAGGTGCCGGTCGCTTTCGTTTGCAAGCGTCTGCCCCTTGGCGGGCAGTATCTGCGCCGGTGTTGGGCGATTGCGAAACAGGGAGGCGAAGGGACGCGCTGTAACGTCGGCTGCCTGTAGGGGCGGGAGATTGTTCAGAAGGATCCCAGCATCATCCAGAGGGCTCGCCACCGTCTCGAGAACGCATGGCAGGCGATCCATGACTGTTCCAAGGAGTCCTGGCAGGGCGACGAGTTCCTCCTCGGAGACCAGATGTCTGCCCTGCGCGAGCTGCTCGGCAACGGCATCGATCGTGTGGATTTCAGGCGTCTCGGGTGTGCCGATCTTCTCGAAGCGCGGAGCGATCGTCGGGAAGACGCGGTTTTGTCCCTTTGGCTCGATGCCGGCGTAGAAGAGGCGCGCATAGATCCGCTGTCCACGCCAAAGCATGATGGCCTGGCCTTGGCGCAGGGTCTGGATGTCATTCCAAGAGATACGTTTAACCTCGCGGATATCGGCGCGGTTCTGATCTGAATATAGTCCGATATCGGACGAGCTGTCATACCCTGGCAACATGGAGACATTCATCGTCCCACCGGTCTGTTCGACCCACTCACGCGTTGGGCCGGAATCCTCGATGTTCTCGAAGACTTTCAGCTTGGGATTGCCGAGCAAGGGAACGGTCCGATCGCGTCCCAGTGTCGCGTAAATGGTCCCGACCTCCTGGAAGGAGAGCCAGAGGGAGATGTTGAGCTCGCGTCCCTGCGCCATCATCGCATCCATGCCGCGTGTCGCAAAATAGCCGAACTCATCCATCACCATGGGATAGGGCGTGTCGGACGCGGAGGGGCGGTTGACGACAACGTCCTCGTAATCACCCTCGACGGACGTTCCGAGTGCTGCAGCAAGAGCGTAACGCAGTGCGGTAATAACAGCTTTGCCGAGCGCGGCATTGGTCTCCGCATGGTTTTCGAGGGATGGTAACATGACGACGAGGATGCGTCGGTTATACAGCACGTCGCGCAGATCCACGTCGGGGACTGAACACCTGAAGACGTGACCAAGGGTCGAACCCATCTGGGTGAACGTCTTGGCAAATCCACCGACGACGTATCCGTGCTGTTCCCGAACCTTGGTTTGTTCGTCTGCGGTCATTCCGGATTTGAAGCCGCCGGTTTCCTTGAGGTAGTAGCGGATCGGGTTGAGTAACGTCTTTGGAAAGTTCTCCGGGAGAACCTGCGCTTTTTCTTCTCCCGAGGTAAAATCGTAGTAGTAGAATTTATTGAATTCGACCAACGCACGGAGCTTCTCAATATCAGAGAAGGTCACGCGGATCGTCTCCGACGTAATCGGGATGCGCAGGCCAGGGCAATCACGAACCCATACGAAAATGAATGCCATCCCGGCGATCAGGGAGTCTGCCTTGTTCTGGAAATACTGGCTGCTTCCATCTCCTCCACTTGCTTCATCGGGGAGAAACAACGTCTTGAGCAGCTCTGTCATGCCCTCCGCACCGACTGTCGCGAACGGGTTCCAGGTGTTGGTTTTCTTGTCTCCCGAGGAAACCAGAAGATTAATCACACGCACATCGGCTTCGCGGCCGAAGCGGCGGGCCATGGCTTGTACGCTGAAAGCGAGATTGTTCGACGATTTTCCGTCTATCAGTGTGAAACCGCTGCCCGCAGCAAGCGCATTGCATAACAGGCTGTAGATGAACTGGGTCTTTCCGGATCCAGTCGCGCCAGGCAGCAGGCCATGCAAGGTCAGATCCTTGCCGGCCAGCCAAAGCTGTTGACCATTTGTCTCGTCCCAGCCCAGGAGCCAGTCGCCGACGGCAGGGCCAATGATCTCGGCCCCTGGCCTCTTGGGATCGGGCAATATGTTGAACGGGTCATTCCCTTTGACATAGGCCGGCAGACGCAGAGGCAACTGTACGGGTCGTGTCATGACAAGGGCCGTATAGGCCAGAGCTGTCAAAAAAATCACAGGGCACAAGGCTGGAACCACGAGACACAAAATGGCGCACGCAGCCAGAGGGACCGCCGAGAAGCCTGTTGTAAGCATCTCGGCGAATTGCTTCCCGATGCCACGCGTATCACGGTAGACTATGCCGTCGCGCTGCTCGTGCTGGTTCTGTGGGCCGTCGATACGACGCCTTGGCACGACCATGAGATCAGTCCAGCCCGAATGGTGCGTTTGGAGACGCTGTAGCTGCCGATGGTATGCCAGCCACGCTAGTTGGCGAGGGGAGTTTTAACGATGAGGAGGCCTGTTGAGCCGCCAGTGGTTCCTGCAGTGCCGGATGTGCAGATAGCCCCGAATGCCGCGCATACATAAAACCGAGGAAACAGACACCGGTAAGCGTCGCGGCAAAGGTCAGCTTTCGGGTGAAGAGATTGCCGATCTGAGCGACGGCAAAGGGAAGGGTGCGTTTTGAGGAGATGACGCTTCCGACGACATGCTGCGAACTGTCTTGTCTGTCCACCTCGTTCCATACGTGACAGGAAGTGGCATAGCCCCACGTCTGACCCGGTTTCTTCTGACCTGTTATACTCAGAGCATTCAGCTTTGGGTCAAATGTGATCGTGAAGGCGCTATCAAGCGGTATGTCGAGTTTCATTGGAAGCATATCCCTCGGATTTGATCCGGTGAGGATACGGTGATGCGATGTGAGCGCGGTGCAGAGCGTATAAATGGATGATGCTTTTGCAAACCGATCTGTCTGAGGCGGTAGAAACAGCAAACAAATCGACTGGCATATTTAGGGATGCGCGTTGATCTCAGCCCATGCTTCAAAATGGGCCAAGGTCAGTTTGGTGTCCTTAGCTATCTCGAGGATCTCTTCAATGACTGCGTCTATCGTCGTAAGGACGATTGAGGCTGTCGCATGATGGATCCGGGTCACGCGATAGCCCGTCCAGGCATCGTCGTCCGTAACCAGAACGAGACCGAAAAGGCCGTTCCCGCAATCGCGTCGCCACAGTTCTTCGGCCATACGCAAAAGCACAGGCATAAAGCCGTCAGGGCGCGCAAGAAGATATGGGGAAATAGGGCGATGCGCGGCCATGTCGGCAGATACTTCTCTCTCAGATCCTGACAGAAGAGAGGTCACGGGTGAAACGAGATCGTCGACGTCCATTGGTCACTTTCCCTCAGTAATAGGCACGGCGCTTGTGGGCGGGGATATGGCGTCGCATTGGACCTGCGATCAGAACCCTGAGCATACGCAATGCGACGGGCAGGGTAAGGCCGAACCAGGCGAGTACCGAAAAGACGAACACGCCAGTGACAGCGATGCCCAGAGTCGTGAAGCTCCAGTGGGGAAAAAATACTGCCATGGGAGCAAGCGCGCGTGCATCTACGGGTCCGATCCGTACCGGGTCGCTTGTATTGCGCCACATCCTATTGTTCTCCCTCCATCGCGCGAGAAGCAGTCGCGGGCGATATGCGCTCTTCGCGCAAGGCCTTGTCGATCGCACAGGCGAAGCTCTGCCCTTCGCGCTCGACCGCTTCCCGGATCATGGAAGGCCACCGGTCCCGTGGGGCGTCGAGCAGGGAATTGCGCAGCTTCCGTGTGACAGGAACAAACTCACGGATCGGCGTGCGCCTGCCATCAGTCGAAGGGAGAAGGCGCTGATTGACCAGCAACCTCAGGTTTTCCACGAAGCTGATCGTCAGGTTATCGCGCTGATCGGCCGGGCAAAGGCTGATCGCACGTCTGATCGTCGCAGAGCAGTCATTGGTGTGCAGGGACGCCATAACACGGTGTCCGGAAATACCTGCCTGAATGGCAGCCTCCATCGAGGCGGGATCACGTATCTCCTGCACGATGATATCGGTTGGCTCGCGTCGCACGCCGGCACGGATGAAAGCGTCGAATGTCTTGACGTCTCGACCGACCTCGACCTGAGTGATGGTTGCATTAATCCGTGGTACGCGATCGTAGAGCAATTCGGTGGGCGCCGAACCCTCGAAGATATTGACGTGCTGATTCGGGTCCTCCAGGCGCCAGCAGGTAATGCCGCCCATCAGTGTCGTCTTACCCGAGCCTGTCGCACCTGAGATGATGGCAAAGCCGTTACCCGCATCGATCGCCTCTATAATTGCAGGCTCGACGTGCTGATGGGCGAGCCTGAGTGGATCTTCGACAATGGGCCTTGTAACCAGAGAAATGCCGTTATCAGGTCCGATGACAGAGCTTGAAGCATTAACGCGAAAGCAGTAGCGCTTTCCGTTATTGCGTCGCTCCGGCCAGAATCTGTGTCCGAAATCGAGAGGCTCTCCTCCGCGTAGTGTCGTAATGCCTGTCTCCGAGCGATACATATGAGTGAGCGACGCCTGAACGTCGGATCCCAGCATCTTTTCCGATGTCACGCGTATCACGCGTCCATGAATGTTCAACGTCACGCATCTGTCCGTCTCAATATCGATCCGTGACGCGCCCTGATCATGGGCCCAGGCCAGAAAGCGGTCGAGCTCCTCGCCGCGCAGGCGGCTCCTGTCGCCAGGCCACAGGAGTACGAGCTCGCCGCTTTCCTGATCTGTTTGGACGCCTTTAACAGCTGCCATAATGCATACTCCTCGAGAGGTCGGGGAGCGCTAGACCAGAGAGTGCGTTCTCACCGCTGCGATGCCGCATCAGGGCAGAGGGCGCAATCGTATCGCTGTGATCGAAGGTTATGAGATCGAGATAGGCCTGAATCGTCAGCAGCAGCAGGGCTGGCGCGTCGGATACATCATAGCCGAGAAAGCGCCTCTCCTCCCTGATTTCCCGGAAGGCAGCCGGGGTCATGCCGCGGCTCCGATCAAGCGCGGTACTGTCCAGATCGTAGGTGTCTCGTACCCATTGCAGCAGGACTCTCGATGCTGCGCGCGCCGCGTCGAGTGCTGGCCGCAACCCGAAGCCGTGGCACTCATTCGGAAGAAGCTGCATCATGTAATTTCCAGAACCTCCAGACTACGCTCGATTTTCTTGCGGTGTAACTTGTCTCCTGCTTCGCATTCCGCACGCCAGTGTTCGAGCGCGCCTGATGCTTCGATGCAGGATGCGATGGACACGATATGCCGGGGCAAGCCATCACGGGGATAGGAAACAGCCGACAGCGCCAGCCACAAATTACGATCTACGAGCTGAATGCAGGCAAACAGGCCAGGATTGAAAATTCCTGTCTGTACGCGGGCGAATTGGAGAAGGCTCAACAGGGCTGGCACGCTATAAGCGTGCTTGTCGGTAAGATCTCGTGCTTTGGTCCAGTCATTGCGCTTGAGATAACGTCGAACCAAGCGCGAGATATCAGCTGGAACCGTAAGGGGTTTGTTTGGCACTCCCTTGTCGAAACACCCGGAGAAGCTTTTGGACAACCTGCCCAACAGAGCGGCCGAATCCTTCTTGCGCCGCTCTGCTTGTAGGGCAAACGCAACGAAAAGGGTCTGAACGATAGGGGAGGCCTCCTCGGGAGAAGTCCATACCGTTCCCAACTGATCGCCAAGAGCTCTTTCAGCAGCGTCAGATCGCGCTTGTTGCGTGTCACCCTGACAATAGCGCGCCTTCCACTCCTCGATCCGTAGCGCGGGATCGAGCGGTTTAAGCGCTTGTGCAGTCGGGGAAGGCGCAACCAGAACGGCATCATTGCCAAGGAAGGCGCTACCCACAGGATGGATGCGTGCAAGGGTCCTCTGCATTCCATCGAGCCCGAGGCGCTCTCTGTATTGCTCGCGGGGGGCGCGGCGAATGCACAGCACGGCCATAGCGGCAATCAAGGCTGCCAGAGGCCAGCGCAGGGCGCTCCCGGTGATTGTGAAAAGCTGCCAGAGCTTGGCCGCAGTCACGCGCTCGGGCAGGGCTTCTTCAAGATCCAGGCGCAGGCCGTCATAGCGATGCGTTATGAGAGAGAACGCGCGCAGCGTCAGATGTTGCTCTGCGAGAAGAACATGCGAAATTTCGGTGTGAAACCGGTACCACAATCCACAAACAAGGATCGCAAATAGGACTAGACCACCAAGCAGAACGCCGATCGTGCGCTCTGCATCATTGCGGCCTATGCCGCCAGAAGATGAAGGTGATCTCATGGCGAGTCTTCCTCGACTTTCCAGTGCGCACGGTCGGCATCAAGACCCGGCTGCTCACGTATTCGCCGCGTTGTGTCTCCGACGCGCATGAAATCATGTCCTCCTTCTGTCGAGGCATAATGCGAAGTTAGTTCGGGAGGACGGACTTTGCCCGCCTGCAGGAGAAGGCGGTAGCGCGCCATGCCGACCAGGTCGCGCTGCAAACGCGCAAGGTCGTCAAGAAAGATTTCGACAGCCTGTCGCTCTCCGGCCGCGCGACCGCGGACGAGGGCATCCTCCCAGATTTCTACTTCGTGACGAGTTCTGGGGCGAAGCGTCTCGTCGGGCTCAGGAGGGACTTCAACACTGCGCACAAGCCAGGTCCGCCATTGAGGCGCCGCCGTGACAAGAGCCCCTTGTCTGGTGATCTCGAATATCTGTTCGGTTTCGCGAGCTGTCTGGCCGGAGGGATCAACGGCAACAGCCATTTGCGCCTTCGTTACGACGGGGGGACGCAGCATCAAACCCCCGTTGCCGATCGGAAGCACAACTGTTCTAAAGTCAAAGACACGATCAAGTGTAGGGGCATAGCGGCGCAGCATTTCGTTCAGCGCTTCACTTCTTGCTGCCAGGCCCCCACGCGCGCCGTAAGACCATCCTGCCTGCCTAAGCGCGTTGTCTCGAGCTGATGTATCTTTCTGTCCAGGCTCATACCCGGGACGCAAAGCCATTTGTTGCTCGAGAGAAGGAGCATGCACGATATCGGGGATTTCAGGTACGATGCGCGCGCCTTCAATTGGTGTGTCGAGCGCGTTGGCAGCGCGTGGCTGCGTGATACCTGGGATGGGCGGGGTGGGATCGTCGACAGGGCCGCTCGTTTGCGCATGAGCAAGCCCGCAGCCGCAGAGCGACAGGATGACGATGAAAACAACCTTACTCATGCCAGTCTACCCGGATGGAATGATGGGGAACGTCGATAGCAATCGAGGCCCGGTTCTCGAGGGCTGCTGCCATTTCGTCGAGGATCGTTGCTGCCGTGCCGTGTTCAATGTCAAAGATGACAATGGGTGCAGCCGATCGGTCGGCTATATCAGCCGCATAGCCAATACGCGCGGCAAGGATCTGCACGGCTCGGTCGACCGGACCATTCCAGTGCCACGACATAGGCCGTTGCAGTTCGCCGGGGAGTACTGACCCTGCTCGGACCATGGGAAAGCGCATAGAACCTATGTTGTCGAACCCGCGTAGGACATGGCCCATATCCTGCGCAATGTGCTCAGCGGCAGGAGCTGGAGGCGCCGAACACCCTCCAAGTCCCGCAAAGAGAGCGCCGATGATCACGAAAAGGGGGAGTGGATTTACGAGGGCTCGGGCGCGGTACGTCATGGGGTCGACTTCAGGTCGATTGCATATTCATAGACCAGGCGGAGAACGACGAGCTCGTCTACGATATCCGGAAAGTATCCCAGACCGGCCTCTTTTGAGGCTGGTCTGAAATTATACAGACGCGAGCCCTTATGCTCTCCAACAAGTTCAAGGGAGAAACTTTGTCCATTACCGCGGGGAGGCTGCAACTGGATTGCAAGGAGTTCAGCACGCGATGTTGTTCTTCCCAGTTGCTCGACGATCTCTTCAAAATGAGCGCCGATTGGCGTTTCCGGGCGCGCGATCATGAGGAAGAGCTTAGCTTCGTCCGACAAAAACAGGCGCCGCATCCGGTTCATGCAACGTTCATAGTAGGCCCGGTTTAGTGGCTCACGAATGTTGCGATGCGCAAACACACGGGAGATCCCGAAGAGCCGACGATAGAGGATATGATCATCCTCGCCTTGTTCGGGCAGAAAATCCTGAAAATCCGTCTGCAGGCAATGGAGAACCATTGCAGGTGTCGCCCACCCCCAGTCGAATGGCAGCGAGTAGCGCTTGAGGTCGGCATTCTTCAGGATACCCGATGCAAGGCAGTGGGTGCCAAATGAAGCGACATGACGCACGTTGCGGCCGCCGATCGTGCGTGTGCCATAATCCGGCATCTTGGCCGAGCGCCCGTGGCGATGACGGGTGAGCCTTTGCCTCAGATGCAACAGCCATGGTGGCGTAAGATCATAAGTGCCCGGTTTCACCTGGATTCCGGTTCTGCGATCGAATGATGCGTCAGGCAAAATCGTTCCTCAGTCAGGATGCAGCATGTTTCTTCATGGCGTCATTCTGACTCATGGCGATGTGAGCGCGTGCGGCCTCTCAGTTTTTGGAGGTGATCTGCTCGACCGATGAGTGGTTGCTCCGCGAGAGGCGACTGACATTTGCCCAGACGCGGGCCTGATAGGCCTTGTTGAAAACCGGCGTTGCCGAATTGTAATTCCCGACGCGCCGCCAGAATTCACCGGGATTATCCGGTGTCTGGCCACCCAGAGCCGTGGCAAGAATCCATGCCCCGATATGGATGTTGAGGCACCCGTCATTTAGGACGCGATTACGCTCGATCCCCATGGAAGCAAGGCGCGGAAGCCAGCTCGAGTTGATCTGGGCCGGGCCCATATCATAGGAGCCGTTCCTGTTATGCGAGATTGCACCGGCGTGCCCACCTTCGGTCAGAAGGATTGCACGGAACAGCACTTCCGGCAGCCGATATTGCCGTGATGCGTGCCGGATACAATCACCGTAATCCGGCATGACAGGTGAGGGGAGAGGGATTGGCGTCTCAGGTAAAGGAACGTTATGTTTTCTCGAAGGAGTGTTCTTGCCCGCGCCAGCCCAGGCAAGGACCCATGCACCAGCCGCGATGTTGATGCAGACATCTTCACGCACGGCTTGCAGGTCAAAGCCTGCGCGCTTGAGCACCGGGAGCCATCCGGGATCGATCCCCATAATACCGATCCCACCTGGGTGAGTGTGCGCTGTAACTGTCTCGATGATGCCGACCGGCACATGGTAGGCTTGCGCCATGATGGCCGTACAGGGTGGAAGCGCGGTCATTGCGGCTGACAGATATGAAGCGTTGAGTACCCGTAATCGCCGTACCAGAATGTTGCCCCATAGGTATCGGCCGTGCCGGCTTGGCAGGAGTAGTTGCCTGTAGCAGGGTTGGATGATGCATAGCCTGCAAATCCGGTCGTTGTCGGTGGAAGATAGCTATAGAACTGTTTGAATGTCAGGCTTTGCCAAATACCTCTGGTGCAGGACAGGATCTCGCCACTGCCGTCATTGCGTCCCGTTGTCAGGCCCGGTTGATCGCATGACGCGCCGAGGGCAGCTGTGCCGCTGTATTGCACGCCGGTAGATGCGCTTACCGTTGACGCCGAAACTGGCGCGAGCGAGCCATCCGGGTGCTGCACATAGAATTTGCCCGGCGTCTTCACAGCAGCGTTGTTGTCATCGCCATAATAGGAAGCCGTGCCCTCTTTGATGTTGTCACCGTTGGGTAAGGTAAGGGCGCCGGCAACAAGGGGCGCAAAACTTCCATCGGAATGCTGGATGAACACCTGGTTGGGCGCACGTATCGCTGCGTTGGAGTTGTCCCCATACATGGAGGTGTTACCCACTTGCAGCGAGTTGCCCGAAGGTAATTGCACGGAGTTTGCGGTGAGCTGGTTTCCAACGCTAAAATTACGATCGACATGCCCATCACCACTGGAATTAATCCAGCTCTTGGGACTCTGACCTTTCGGTCCTGCGCCGATCGTACCCTGGGCGGCCACATCCCAGGTTGCAAGACCACCGCCCCAACCCGGGGGAAGCGTGTTCGCGTCCACTCCCAGGCTTCCTATGCGTCCGGAGAATTGGGCTGTAGCACCATTGACGATATTGTTGCCTCCCATGTCGAGGTTCGCATTCATTCTGTTAAGCTCAGGATGCCCCGGGACATTGTCCCGATATAGGGTATCGCTATTGTACTGAGCGCTCGCTGAGGCTGTGGCGATACCGTAGAAGTGCCCGGAACCGGGGTTTGGAAGGCCGGAAAGCGGCAGACGCCATTTTCCCATATTGCCGACAGCCGTACCACTGTTGAGCGCTGCCATGACACCATCCGGGGGGACAAAGCCAGATTGCCCTCCTGCCATTCCGACGACCGATGTCAGTGCAGGGAGACCAAGCTGTGTTCCTCCCGCGCTCTCCACATAGGCCTCGATCTGGCCAGCCTGAGGCTGGGTTAAAAAGATTTGCCAATATTGTCCAAACGGGTTGGTGGTCGTGAAATTAGGAGGCAGGTCATTTGCCGCAATCAGTGCTGGAAGGCCAAGTTGGGTAATTGATCCCACCGGCACGGCGGCAAGGAGCTGCGCGGAGTTTGCGTCGACATACGCTCGGGTACCATCCAGAAGGCTCTGGAACTGGCTGGCCGCAGCGGCATAGACTACCCGGTTCTGCCCCTGTTCATGGACAGTCGAGAAAAGCCCTATCATGTAGATATTTATCAACATGGAGGCGATCATGCCGAGGACTTCATGCATGGCGACTTCGATCCGATCCAGACGGCGAGACTAACAAGGCGGCTGGATTCCAGCCGATGGAAAGCATCGCCTGATGTGATGTGAGCGCAGAGTAGTCATGAGAGTGTGATAGGCTCGCCAAGAGCTGTTCCGGCTACTGTGAGTAGCCGGTGCCGGTGAAAGTCACGACAGAGACGACATCGCCGGCAGGGACCGAAATCGGGAGCGGCCCCATATCGCCGAAGGAGGATGTCGACCACCGCGTGCCTGACGACGTGCCAATTGCGCGATCGCCCTGCGATGCCTGCATCACTCCGTCAATCAGGCCGGGCTGGCCACCTGCCCAGGTCACGATTGTGGTGCCAGAGGATGCCGCGATGATCGTGTTACCCGGAGCGATCTGTGTCGTGACCCCTGCATCGAGCGTCAGAGCTGATACCGGGATCGCCCCCGATCCCAGCCCTGGATGGTGAGAGACGTAGGTCTGCACCGCGTTTTTGTAGGCAAGAAAGGCATATCCCGCCCCAGACAGGTTTGGAGAATGAGGGAAAAGCCCCTGATAGACCGTCCGATCCGAGGCTATTTCCGCCCGGAACAGCACAATCAGAACCAGTCCCAAAAAGGCAAAGGCTGGCACAGCGGATCAATCGAAATTCATGACGTAAGAGAGCTGCACTGTGTTCAAACTGCCGGAAGTCCCATTGCATGCCTGAGCTACCTGGCTTGCAACGTTCTGGCCGGACCCCATGTTGATGGCGGTGCCATTGATATTCATGTAATTTACAGCAGCCGCATTGGATAGGCCTGCGCAGGAGTTGCCGGGAACGCCGGACCAGTTTTCATAAAATGTGCCGCCATCAGTTGAGCCCGACATCTGAACTGTGCTGCCGACCCATGGCCCCTTGATCGTCTGCCCGTCACCATTCAGCATTTCGCGCGGTACAGCCCCAACCTTGATCGCCTCGCTATTCGAAATCGATGTGAAATTGGTGGCGCCGTTGATGCTGCCGCCATAGGCAGCCTTGATATGCGTGGAGATGAAGTTGGCATCTTCCACGGCCGTATTGCCAAGACCGCCGGAAAACATCTGGTTAACGCCGCCTGCGGCCTGACCTAGAAGATAGACACCGACGAGCAAGGCGCCGATCATGATGAGAGCTTGGAACATTTCTGATTTCCTTGTTTGTTAATGGTATTAGAAGTGCGTCGGCATGAAATCGAAGAGCTGCTTGTTGAGCTCGGCGACCAGGAAAAAGACCACCATGATGCAGACGAGCTCCACAGCGCGAGCGCGTCTGATAGCCGTCTTCTCGATTTCATCTGCCCAGATCGCGTTGGTCTCCAGCAGCCCGTCATAGCTGTCACCATCGCCCGTCCATTTCGCGTCGATGTCATCGATCATGTCGGGGGAGGGGAACAGAAAACCCGACTCATCGAGAGCGACAGGCAGGAGCCGTGCATGTTGACCCATAAGCACGGCGAGACGATCGAGGCGCTCACGCAGCCAGGGCGACGCATGCTCGGCCTGTTGCTCGAGGACCTTTGTTTCTGATCGCCCGGAGCGGACGAGGATGACAAATGTCGAGAGCCAAACATATCCCTGAAGGCCACGATAGGTTGACCAGGGCGGGAAACGCTCGAGGAAAACCCTGACGCGACCCGTCAGAAAAAAGAGGCTTGAACTCACGCCCAAGGCCAGGGCTACCAAAACCAGACCGAGATAGGCCGGGCCATGGCCAGTCGCCCATTGAGCAACGCTGATAAGACGTTGCTGCGAAGGTGTCGGCGGATTGTGCGAGACCTCCATGAGCAACTGCAGGGAGGGCAGGGCCTCCTTCGCCATGAAGACCAGCGTTCCGATCATCAGTACAAGATACAGGACGAAGGAGCCGTACATTCTCAGCGTCGCGAGAAGAATACGACGCGTACGGCGGCGAAGATCAATCAGCAGAGAGAGCGATGTCGCGATCTGCCCACTGGCCTCGCCGGCGGTAATAATTGCATATTCGTCGCGCGGAATGACCGGCTGCAGAGCGCGGGCGAGTTTCCTCCCCTGTTGTGCCATATCGAAATGGGCACGCTCGACGATTGCCGCGGTCCCTGAGCGTCGGGTGCGGCGCAGACGTCTCGCATGGCGTTCGAAGAGACGCTCAGGCGTGCTTGGCTTCTTTCCTCTCATACGGGGGATCATCGTTTCGTAGAGCAGCTCGCGATGTCCCCAGCGGAAGGTATAGAGCGCGAGGAGGCGACCGAACGGTGTCAGTCCCTGCATACCTTTGGCCGGCCCGCGATCCTGGGTCAGTAATTCGATCGCCATGATCAGACCGCCTCTTCCATGAGCTTTTCAGCGTTGCGCTGATCGGCGGCCCGCTCGAGCGCACCGCGCTTGCGATCGAGGTCGAGCTGCGCCTTTGACGGGATCTCCCCGACATCGGCCAGAATGGACTTGGGGTCGATGCGTCCCTCATAGGCAAGAGTGATCGCCCGCTCCGCCATGGTCCTGTCTGCGTCCGGACGAGAGCGAAACCGGCGTCGGGCGGCCGTGACGCCTCTGGAGACGAAATCATTCATGAGCTCTTCGTCGGTCATGATGACTTCGGAGACCGCGGTTACGCCCGTGGTACCGGTATGGTTACAGTGCTGGCAGCCCTCTGGATTGGCGCGATAGAGTTTCGTCGTATCGCCCCATTCGCATAATGCGCTGCGTGCAAGCCGCGGCATGCGTGTATCGTCGGTCGACCAGGGCTGTTTGCAGTGGTCGCATAAGAGTGGAACGAGGCGTTGAGCGACAAGGCCGAGTATGATCGTGCTGTTGCATGTCACCCGAAAGGCCAGACGCTCAAAGGCCATGTTCTGCAGACGGAGCGGAAAGTCGAATATGTCATCGACGTGCAGGGTCGTCATGACCGAATGACCCGTCTGCGCCGCAGAGAAGCAGGTCAGGGCAACTTCTGCATCTCGAATTTCTGCGATGTTGATGCTGTCGGGATCCATACGTACCGCCGCACGCATGTTCCCATTGAACTGCGCACCCGCTTCTTCTGCATTGACCGCGTTGATGACTTCGAGCTGCACTGATCCCGGGATAGGATATTCGACTGGTTGCTCAATGCAGACATTGCGCTTGTCGGGCGATATGCGTGCTTTCTCTTTGGTGAGCTCGAACATCGTCGTGGATTTGCCCGAGCCTGTCGGTCCCGTCATGATCACTGCGCCCGAGGCTTTGGAGATCATGTAAATGAGACGATCGACCTGCGTGTCGTCGAAACCCATGTTTTTGAGCTGACACTTTCCGGCAGGGGCTCGCGGCACGCGAAGGGTGACGCCTGCAGGTATGGCGGTGCGTGTGGTTGTCTTGCTGCGATATTGAAGGCGCAGCGACATGAAGGCACCGCGATTCATAGCCGGGTAGGACGGCCCTCTGACGATACGGACGTTCTCCAGCCCTGAGCCTTCGAGCTCCGTGCCTGGAATGCCACCGTCCTGGATCTCGAACTCCTTGATCTGATTGTCCTGACTGGGGCCGATACGATATAGCGCGATCATGAGATCATGCGCATCCTCGACCGTTAGATCGCGCAGGTGGCGGATACTCTTCTTGATGCGTACGGTGATCTCAGCGTGATCGCGAAGCACGTGGATATGGATGTCGCTTGCGCCCAGTGCGGCGCCCAGGCGAACGAGTTCGAGCGCCTTTTCCTTTGCCGTTTCGGCTGACGCCCCACCGCGGTTTTGAGGCTGAACGATCTGGGCGTGAGCACGAGCGTCGTCACGCCGCCGCTGCAGATCGGCAAGGGCCTCGTACCGCACCGTATGAACCCTCCCTGCCTCCCCATCGAGCCACTCGAGCCATAGGCGCAGTTCCGGGTCGTTGCGCTTGCCGACGTCGATATAGATGACATCCATTTCATGGTCCTGGAACACATGCTGCTGCTGCGCGGCTGTCAGGCTCAGGGCGGCAGGTTTCTTCCGGAAGATGTTTTGGAAAACGCCCACTACTGTGCTCCTCTATCCAAGACGGGCGATGATGCTCGGCGAAGTTGCTCGCCTTGCGACATCATTTGCCAGGTTTTGCCGGTGTCATGGGCCACCGGCCCTTCGACCATGCGATCATGCGTCCTCGTGATGTGAGCGCAGACAGGGGGAATTATTATCGCGGCATTCCAAGCACGGGGGCGGACACCGACGCTTCCATACGATAGCCTGCACCTGTCATCACGACGCCCCCGGCCGGTGCGGCACCGGTCTGATGAGACACTGACTGGATGCTGAGCCCGGACACACCGTCCCAGAATGGGCTGCGTGGATCCGTCGGGAAAACCCAAGAGACGCCAGTTGAGATAGAATTAGGCTGCCCGGGGACAGCCATGTTGGCTGCTTTGATCTGCGACAGAGTGATTTTTGGCCTGATACCGAGCGTCTGCAGCCATGAGACGAGTTGTTTGGTACCGTCACCTGTCGGATGTCGTCTCAATTCAGGGCGATGATAAATCAAGGGAACTGTCTGGGTGATCTTGTCGCCATTCGCGCTCATGGCGCCAACAGGTGCATCAGCCAGGGTACCTCCCGACCTCACCCACTCGAGGGTCAGTACCTTGTCCGCACACTGCCAGGATGTCTGGATCCAGCCTTCGTAGAAAACAGGCTGATGAAGCACACCTGCCATACAGCCCTCCACCCATTCTGAGGGTGGGATCGGAGCATTGCGCAATGCGGTCTCGGCAATGATGTTCTGGCTGGCCACGGCCTCCCGTTGCGCCTGCTCGGCCTGCAGACGTTCGATATGAGCGCGCCACAGGTGGTGGCCTTCATAGGCGAGCAGGAGAGCAGCTCCTGCCGCTATGGCTGGCTTCCACTGTGCCTGGAGGGAAACGTCGTGGAATTTGGCCGTTACAGGCTCGAGCGTTGCCAGTATGGTGTCAAGACCATGGCCGTCGATGAGGCGCCTTTCACTGAAGCGGCCCATTTCGAAACGCTCGGTAAACGCATCAATGTCCCCGGATGCGATGACTCGGTCTGTTCCTGACAGAAGCATGGCATCGTGATCGGTTGCGATGACCCATATGGATCCGTCGGGGAGACTGATCTGCGCAAAGATGTCAGCGCCGAGGACCCGCGCCATAACCGGGGCAAGAGGGTTGCCACGTTTGAAAGGCAGCTTCTTGCCATTCTCCGATGTCAGCATGGCTGCAAGATCGAAGAAGCCAAGCGCAAGAGGCGTCGATTTCATGACCACGTAGTGGGTTGCGCGGGAGGCTCTGGCACGCTGACGCAATGCGGAAGCGCCTGGCTGATTGCGCGTGGTCATCCATGTTGCCCCAACGACCCATTCAGTATCGTTCGCGCGGAAGATCACGCTCATCGGGGCATTCCCCCGCCAGGCATGCGATAAGGCCCGGCAGGCGTCGTTTGACCTTGTGTCGGCGCATGGTCATCTGCATCAGAGATCAGAGACTGACCATTATCCATAGGCAACCGAACGAGCGTGTGACCACGTCGTACATAGACCGCATCGCCGTCGATCGCGGCCACTGACGTTCCATCCGGAAGAAGGCTACCGCGCGTGACATCAACCGATCCCCCCTCCGGTAGACGCAAGGTGGCGGTTGGCCGGTCCTTGGCATCGCTCAGGATCATGACGATGACAGGAAGTCGCGGTGGGGATGGTTTTTCAGCTGTCTGAGGCGTGGTCTGTAACGGTTTTGGCGCCAAAACAGGCGGCATGGCAACGCCGGGATATCCGGGCAGGATCGGAGGCAAGATTGACGTTGACACGGGAGAACCACCCCTTTCTTTATGGCTCTCGACCTCCTCGATTTTCGCTTTGGCTTCGGCCGCCTTCTGAAAATCGTTCAGGGCCTGGAGACAGGCTGCGTTCATGGCAAGCTGCTGCGCTGAGAGAACGCCATCAATACCGGGTTCCTGGAGGTGACTTGCACACTGGGGAATAGCGGCTGCGGCTCTTTGCACAGTCGAGACCATGCAAAAGGCAGTCGTGAGGAGTGTTACAGCGAGGATCGGGGCGGAGGATCGCGATCGTGTCATAGCGTATGGGCCTCCACGGTTACGATGATCTGTGTCTTGTTGATCTGAGCGTCCCCGCCGCCACCAAACAGCCAGTTCATGGCGCTGCCAGCTCCTGTACGATTGCGGGATGAAGCGTCATCGATGTAGCCGGTGAGCATCAGAGTGCTCCCTGACTTGAGAACGACCTGGTTCTCGAAGGACGTGCTGGATGTCTTGGGTTCCTGGATCTGCGAGCCATTCTGCCCGAAGGTCGACAGAGTGAGCAGCGTCTGCAGAACGGCATCGAGATGCAGCATGATGCGGTCGCCGATGATTTTGGGCGTGACGTGCCCTGCAAACCCACTCATGACGATGCCAGGCTGAATGCTGGAGGACGAACCGGCGTTTGTTGCAAGGACACTCGAGGTCGAGGCTGCGTAGGTATCGTTTACGCCGTTCTGGAAGGGGGCTGTTATGTTATTGGTTGTTACCACCGGGCGTTCATAGAGCTCGGTTACGTTCCCGATTTCCGATAGAGCCTGGATTGCGCCACCGGAGCCGGCAAACTGTCCTGCGGTCCCCTTGGCGGAATTGAGGATTGTCGCCCCGAAGTTGAATGGCGTCGTCGTTGACGAAATGATCGGCGCCGCGACTGGCACCATCGTCATGCCATAGGTCTTGGCGGCGCTCTCGAACGCAACCTTCGGGCTCCATCCATAGCCGGTCTCGTGCGTGATCTTCAGCGTGTAGACGTGGATATCAATCGCGACCTGTTTGAGCATGGTTTCGCTGAGCTCGTGCATCCAGTCTTCGACCCGGGCAACTTCCTCAGGCGTTCCGGACACAGAGAGGGTGCCAAGCCCCTCATCGGCAAATACGTGGCCGCCTCCAGCCATCATCTGTGCTGTCTGCTGCAGACCTTTCCATCGATCGGCAGTTGATTTGTAGGACACGGAGGACACGCCGGTTGACGCACCCGAGGAGCCGGAGCCGCCTCCCATGCCGCCGCCGGATCCGGAAGACATGCCTCCACTGGACCCGCCGCCCATACCGGAGGAACTGCCGGACGAGCTGCCACCCGTATAAGCGGAAATCGAATCATTGATCGTCGACGCGCCACTGAATGCCGGTACGATGAATGTCTTGGTTTTATTGCGGAAAAACTCTTCGTGATCGTCGCGATATTCGGCCCAGACACCATAACGCGTCGCGATTGCCTGGAACATTCCATTACGATCTCCCTCGTACTGGATCCAGGGCCCCGAGCCTCGCCATCCTGCGAGATTGACACCATGAGCGTGATTGGACTGCCCCTGAGATAGGGGGGCGCCTGACAGGGAGGGCGGAGCAGGGAGGGACTGACCGTTGAAACTGACAGGGCTCACCGTGATCGGGACGGCACTTGCGGTGCTGCCATAGTCGTCGTCCTCCGCATCGGGCGAGACGATGACGGGGATATGGGTCTTGCGCGATGCAGCGATCGCAGCATCCCTTAAAGGTACGGGGCGTGCGATAAGGATCGACGCACGCGGCTGCAAAATCGTAGGGACCAGAGCCTGGTCCTTTACAGGCTCACCCAGCAGATAAGGTGCATCGACTGTTGTGACAGTTGCAGTCTGTGGGAGATGTCCGGCATCGACAGCCTTTTGTGTCTCTTCTTCCCGCTTTTTAGCAGCCTCGAAATCCTGACAACCTGCGAGCACGGCAGCAAGGGCAGCGCCCGCAGTGAGACGGCGTGAGAAGGTGGAAACTATCATTGGCCGACTCCCATATTGGTAACGACTGCAACGTGGTTCGTCGTCCAGAATCTGAGGCTGAGCGCCTTGCCCTGCTGGGCCAGTGCTCTGATTACCTGCGAAAACACGCCGGTTTCCTGGCCCTTCGCATCCGTAATCTGAAAGGGGCCCGTGAATGTTGTCGTCACCGGTACAACCCAGTTCATGTTTTTGGGCCAGATTACTGTCCAGCCGGCGCGATCTCCCCAGGCCAGCATCTGGTCGCGGATGGGCTGACCTTCCACAAGAGACCAGCTCGGCTGCCAGGTGATGGCTGCAATGACAGGTGTCGGAGCGGTAGGAGCTGTAGCCGGCTTTACTGCAGGGCTTTTCGAAGCGAGTGGCGTGAGCGCCAAAGGCGCACCCGGCGTCGCTTTCGCTGGAACGGGCGATGTCGCAGGAGGCAGAGGCATTGCAACAATGGGAGAAGGTTTCGCCACCGGCCCGGGAAGCGTCTGCGGCGGAATAGTCAGAGCCAGAAACCGGCCATTGCGTATGGTGCATTGTCCAATGCGTTGTGTTGCCCCGTCGGTTGCATGGTCATACAAACAGGTGGCCGAAGCGTCATCGACGTCGAGCGCCAGCATGATGTTCTGGCCTACCGGAGTAACGCTGTAGCGCACGGCATGAGCGCCCGGGTAATCCATGCCGTTTGGCGCAATGCCAAAGCCTCGTTCGCGTAAGGTGTCGGTCAGGAGGATTTCCGCATGAGCTGGGTCCGCCCCGTGAAAGGGGGCGAGACGGAGCGTCGATTTCGGTGCATTTAGACTGTCGGCGAGAATATCGGCGATAAAAACGGTAAGCGCTGAGATGTCGCGAAAACCGGTTATGTCGACGTGAGAAGTCCGTGCCTCATCGCCCGTTGTGCAGGCGACAAGAGAGACAAGCAAGGCGGTTGCGCCTGCTACGCGACGCATCATGGCGCCCTCCTGTGGGTTAAGCGAACGCTGGGCGCATCGGGCTCGGCTCCGATGAGCAGGGCATCCTCGATGCGTTGGTCGATGACGTAGGAATCGCCGACCGTATGATAATCGCCGATCTTGCCGCCGCTTGGCGCCAGAACGACGAGGCGCGGGCGCGCAGCGATCGCGCCAGGCGGGAACTGGATGTAGGTGCGATCTCCCTCGCGATAGGCTCGCAACGGTTTCCACCGAGGGTTCGCACCACTGATGACGAAACCGAAATCAGGTGCGACGGAGGACGATCTCTGTCCTGTTCCTTCAGCGCGCGGAGCCGCTCGAATATCGGCCGGATTGGGTTCGGGTTGGGTTTGGGCATCGTTGTTGTCATAGATGAACCGCACCGACTGCATTGTGTCGCCGGCAGGATCGAGGACGAGGACGTAGTGACGTTTGGTGGTTGGGATATGAAGGACCACGCTTGTGGCCTCCATATGCGGAGTCAGGGCTATCGCCCAGCTCGAGTGAACCCCTCGTGTTCCCTTGACGATTGTGACGGTCCAGCCTGCTTCCTGATCGGTCCGCAGGCGGCTCGTCGTGACGCGCTCGCCGGTCTGAAGGTTGACGACGCAGATCTCTCCGGGGCGGCAATGCACACGGACATATCCATCGCCATAGCCGAACCATGTGGCGCCCGTGCGCAGGAAACGCGGGCTTGCCTCAGCGCCTCTGGCCGGGTTGGGCGCAGCGCCGCTGGTGGGGCTGTCTGGGTGCAGCACCAAAGGGCCTCCGTGATAATCGTTTGTGGTGTAGAGCGGCAGCGTCTGTCTTGCAGGTGTCTCAATTCGCTCATTGAGGCTCGCCATGAAGCCATGAGTGCGATCAAGAGCCTGTTGCAGAGCCAGTTCCGGGCTTGGCAGGCCAGGAACATCGAGGGCTACTGGCGCGGTTCTCTCGGGCGCGCATCCCGCCAGAGACAGCAGAGCAGGAGCGAACAGTATTGCGCAGGCTCTGGTGCTACGGAAAAGGAGTGGCTTCATGAGGCTGAGTGTGCCTCAGGATGATGTGAGCGCGTTCACTCCCTGATGACAGCGCCGAGGCCAATCCCGTTGATGATCTCAAGCGCGATTTCGTCAATGATGCCCGACTGCACCATGTCTTCGGATTGTCCGTCTTTCATGCGCATGCTTGTGCGGCGATCGATTTCTTTTTCTGCCGAGCCGTGCGGAAAGACACGTGCAAGGCGTTGCCGGGCTACGGTGGATCCCAGCGCCTCATAAACACGACGTCTCAGACTACTATCTACCTTCGTTGTCGACAGAGCCCAGAGTTCCACAGGACCCATGAGATTGAGCAGGTACATTTCATAGACCTGATCGCCGACCTTGACCTGCATGAGGAAAGGGGCGCCGCTCCCGTCGTCGCGCGGGCCATTGAGGCTCGTGAGAATTGCGGTTCCCTGCTCTGTAAGCTCGAACCTCTGTCGGCAGAGCTGAGCCTCCGGGCCATTCTCCACACTGACGATGAAACGGCCCGTCGATTGATTGCACAGATAGTCTCCGAAATCTTCAACACGTTGGCTGGCCAGCCCGATCGACATGCGTCGCTTTGCACCGCGTCGCGCCACTTCTTCAAATTGCGCCCGGACATAGGGCGCACCTTTTGTCCGCTGGAATTCGTCGCATTCAAGTCGCTTGAACGACTCAGAAATTTCCCTGAACTTCGCTCTCAGGGCGTCGCGTATGTGCTCGGGAGCATCATCAGCATGCTCAGGCGTAAGGAAAAGCTGCCGGGAGACGATATTAAACCCTAGCAGATACATCAGCTCATTCTGACGCTGGGTTTCTGGCGTACTGCCTTCAGGCGCAATTGAATCAATATCAAGGGCAATGATGCGCGCAGCACTCAGATCGATCTGCGTCGGCTTGCACAAGGTCGGATACTGCTTGGTGAAGCTGTTGAGATAACGACGGCAAATCGAAATAATGTCTTCGGCTCCTGCTGCGGGCCGGACCTTGTCGAAGTCGATGCCGATCGCTGTATCGCTCGACAAGACGTCGATCAGATCGTGCATCGTGGGCACTGCGTAGCGTGTGGCCAGTCCTGCACCATGGAGATCTCCTGCCTGCCCTAGCGCATCCGCCGCATCCCACCATGTAGGGTTTGCTGGAAGTTGAGCACCTATCGCAGCCAGTTTCTCTGCAATCAGAGGGGCTTCGCGCGGCTCATATCGCTGGGGTCTCGTACTGGGGCCAGAGTCACTCTTTGCTTCATAAGCAGCATTGATCGCGTCGTAGAGCAATTGGCTCATGCCGTCATAGGCACTTCCATCAGGCCTCGCGCAGACGAGGTTGATAAAATTGGTCAGGAACGTGCGATGATAATCGAGCGGCTTGCGACAACAGGGCTCTGTATCAAAGATGTTGATTGCATGTTCGTCGATAAAACGGAGGGACATATGCGTTGCGAGGTGGCGTTCCTCCGGGCGCAAGGCTGATCGAACCATGTCCACGAAGCCGCTGCAGGAATCCCCGATATCCAGCTTTCCGATAAGGGGCAGTCTAATACCATCCGATGTCATGGCCGCTTCGCTCGTGATGGTTGACAACAAGAGCAGATTCATCAGTGCGGATTTTCCGGTGCGCGAACGACCGATGAACAGATCGAGCTGTGCCTTGCGCCCCCGTCCGGAGGGATCGTAGGGAACGATCGTTCCGTCGCTCGTTCTGAAAAGCGCTGCACCGTCCCCCCATGGCGCACCGGCACGCGCCCAAGGCATCATGGTCATGATCTGGCTAAGCGGAGCTGCTGTCGGCGGCGCTGTGGAAGCGATCGCGAGACCAGGTGCGCTCGAAAGGACGCCAGCAAGGGGATCGCCGCACATCGTCGTTGCCGACATTCCCCCCCATGTGCCAATTGCCTGACCGAGGCTCGATGAACGTTTGCGCAGCAACTCCATTTCGCCATCAGGCGCTGACGTCGCAAAGCTCATACGCGCCTTGACGATCTGGTCAGTACGCTGTCTCCGCAAGGCGTTCACGTGTTCGAATGCGTCATAGACTGACTTGTTGGGGCCAAAGCGTAACATGCCGGCCAGCGTCTTCTTCCAGAGCATCAGGCTTTCCGGGGCACCCTCGATCAGCGTCGAAAATCGCCATGGCTGCGAACGGGCGGCGCGATCGGCGATTAGTTCCGTAATTGGTGGCCGGGCCTGCCCGATGCGTGTCACGTCCAGAGGTAACCAGAGAAGCGTATCGAGGCGCGTCGCTGCAAACCCGTCTGTCTGGGCGTCGCCCATGAAAATCTGTTCGCGCAGGGAAGGCCATAGAGAGGCTTCCGCATTCTCCGGTCGATCTTCGTCAGGAAGTGTGTCGGGTGGCGGGTCGGAAGGGATTACAGGGTCCCATTCGCTGCCAATCGTGTCAGGATAAATCTCCTCACGGATCACACGCAGAGCGGCTCTGGAACTCAGAACCTGCGTTTGCACATCGTAATTGGCGAAGATCTGCGCAACGTTGCGTACAAAGGCGTGGTGGATGGCGGCGAGTGCCGGGTCATGTAAAAGCGGGTTCTGCGCGTCGCCCATAGGAGGAAGCGTTACAGCATTCTTTCGCTTCTTTTTATCGTGCTCTCTACGCTCTCCTCGTGAAAGTCGTCCTGGACGGGTCCATAGGACGAGCCAAATGCGCTCTTTACGCATGTAGCGCGGGAAGATGGAAAGACGTTCGGCAAAGATATCGTCGAAATTGGCGCGCAGCCCCTTGGCCAAGCGTTTGCGCTCAGCAATCTGTTGGCTTATGGCCGCCTCTGCGCCTTGGGGATCGCTGATATAGACGAACTGTGCAGCATGTCCCGGTTGCTCAAAGGATGAGCCGAAGCTGACGCAGATTTCCTGCGCGCGCGCCTCGATCTCGGCGAGCGTAGCCAGTCTGCGCATACCGTCGATGCGGATGATACTTGCATAATCGCCACCAAAGCTGATGAGCCCTTCCTCGCTGCAGGTCGCCAGATCGCAAAACGCTGTGAGGGGAAGACGAAACCGGCTCCAGAGTTTGGCGGTGAGACCTTGCAGAGCGACTAGGGGCAGGAACCCCCGGGTGAACAACTTTTGGGGAGGCGTCAGACCCGTTTCGCTCAAGGGGGAGAACCTTCTCTCAGTGTGTTGAGGTAATGACGGTAGGCGTGCGGCTCATCAGGTAGACCTACGCCGTGATGTAGGACGCGTATGCCGCTCGCGACGTACTTACGCTGGAGCGGGTCATCCCTCAGCTTTTTGGCTGCGTCGCGCAGGTGGGAAACCTGAGCCGTGCCGATCCGCTCGATCACCCCGCCAGCAAGGGCCCGGAGCTCGGCGAAGATAGCTGCTGCGTGCCCTGCCTGGCCGGTGGTTGCTGTGGAGATCGTTTCGCCCTGCTGCGCGCAGGCAGAGTGCAGTGCGAGAACAAGTCGTGAGAGAACACCCTGATCGACGTGCGGTAGCCAGATCAGCGATGCCATCTCATCAATGCGTGGGGTGTCCAGTGCATAAACTGGGAAGCAGGTTGGGCAAAGCGCCTTCCCTGCCACCGACACTGTAGCCTTGGCGTGTTGGCAGCAGACGCAGATCGTCTCGTCCGGTCCTTTAAAGCGGCCTATTATGAGCGTCTTAGGCGAGCGGGCGTAGCGGACGAGATCCTGCATGGGGTTCAGCCCTTACTTGTCAAAGCGCATCATCTGCTGGCTGCCATCCACACTCGCGCTGGTACCGAAGAACGTGAAGGTTGCCGTACGCACAATGAAGGGGAGGGTCAGAAGAAGCCCGCCCGCGACAATGCCGGCGAACACCGTGCCCATGCGTGTTCCGGCATTCGGGTTACGCGTGTGCTGATACCAGCCCCATATGGCGATGATGAACAATGCGCCCCCGACGATCCAGCAGACGCTGTTAAACCCCATCGCTGCCGCGTCATTGAAATGCCCCGTTGCGGTACGGGTTAGATCGTCGATCGCCTGGGCGTGAGCGTGAGGCATGCCGAGCAACAGCGTCGCGGTGGCGATAACACCAAGCGGTAGGCAGGAGGGACGTAGAAGGGTTCGAAAGAGACGCGGCGGGAATGTCTTGATCATGAGGGATAGGACTTTCTTTGAGAGGTTAGTGACCCTGGATCGCCCAGGTGCCGATCTGGCTGACTTTTTCGATGTTCATCATCAGGATGGATCCGATGAGTGCCGTGATGTTCATGCCTGTCGATGAGTCGTTCCTGCCTTGCGCCCTGTCGATCTGACGTTTGACCGCCAGAAACGCGATAAGCCCGCCATAGCTGATGAAATAGGGATCGAAGACATCGATCATGGCTTTCATCAGCGAGGTCGGACCCTGGGATACAGCCTGGTTAAATGCGGCAGCGTCGAAACTATAGGCCGCGACACCACCGTCCTGACTCTGTGTGAGCGAGGCCGTCGTCGAAAAGCCAAATGACCTGTTCAGAACATTGAGAAACTGGGGGAAGGACAGAAGAGTACCTGAGCCGAGGAAGAGAATTTCAGGAGCAAAACCCTTGGTCACCAGACCGTTTTGCAGCGTGGCACGTCCGTAAAACCCCCAGATGGCCGAGATCATCATGGAGCCGCCGACGATGTAGCAGAGCGTCGGTAGCAACCAGCCGAGCGCGTTGCCGAGCGACGCGCAAAAGGAAAGGATGCCGACCATGGCTAGTGGATTACGCCATGCTCAGTGATGATTTCCCAACTCTCGCCGACCTGACGCAGCTCGCGGATGGCACCCCATCCCGCCAGATGATCGTCACCGGGGGCTTCGACACCAGCCGGATGAACCATGCGACCCTGTCCATCAGGGCCAGCAATCAGGGCGATCGTGGGTGATCCGGAGAGGACGTGATACGGGTGACGCGGTACGGAAGGCGGGGAAGCCGGCTTGCTGACCGAAGAAGGCTGCGAGGGTGGGACAGCAGGGCTCGCGCGATGCACCGTCGCTGCCACAGGAGCGACCGGCGATGCTGCGGGTGCAAGAGGCTGGACGGCCGGGTCGATTGCCGGATGAGCCTGTAAGTTGTTATCGATGCGGTCGACACGATGACGGATCTCGCCGAGCGCGCCATTTACAGTGCCGAAGCTTGTCGCGCTCTGAGTGACAAGGGTTGTCAGTGCCTGCTTTGTTTCCGACAGGTCAGCACTGATTTTCTCGTTCTGTGCTTTAACTGCAGCAATCTGACGTGCGAGATCGAGAATGATCGACGTTTGGCTATCTGCAGTGAGAGCCGTAGGCATGCTGTGTCCTGCCAGATCGCCGGCCTGGGAAGCCCCGGTATGTGATGTGTCCTGTTGGTCTGAAGCAGGACCGGCAACGCCGGAAACCGCTGCAGTTTTCGGCGCTACTCCCTGATCCGGGCTGTGGGGCGACGCTGAGGGCAACCCGGGTCCCGAAGCAAAGGCAAACTGTCCGGATGCAGGTTTTGCAGTGCTGGTGGAGGCGGGCGTTGATACGACGTGGTCGTTAACAAAGGGTACCATGACACCATGCTGTGTCACGATCTTGAGGCCGATATAGCCTCCCCCGGCAATCACTGCGCCTCCAATGAGAAGGATGGGTAGTGACAGGTTGCTAATGCGCCTGCGCGTGCCCTGCGCATTTGGTCCAACCATGCGCATCTTGCTTGTGCGTGGTGCGGCTTCTTCCTCTTCCTGCGTGATTTCCTCAAGAGCGGGATCAGCATAGGCGCCCGCGCGCTGAGGGGTGCGAAGCTGCGTGACTTTACGCTCGTTCTGCTCGCTGGACTGAGCTGCGGCCATGATGCGGTCCTTTCCTTTCGATGACCGCATGATACCCGAGCGCAATGTGAGCGCGGTGCAGGGCTTCTGAAATCAGGGGGCGTAGACAGGCTCGAGGAAAACAATCCCGACCGATGCGCCCTGTTCGAGCTTGGACGTAGCTTTTTGTGGTGTCTGCTTTTGCAGGAACTGGCCCAGACTTTGTCCCACAGCCCCACCCGCCATGCCAAGCTGTTGAGGCAGCGTGTAATGAGTGAAGGATGTAAGGCCTAACCCTGCCGTATAAGTCTGGGTGTTGTTGTTCTGCAGCGCTGTGCCCAGGCCTTGAACAAACGCCGCCGCGGCTGGCAGGGCAACACGTGTCATGAGATGCTCATTGACCTCGGTTGCAACGCCGGCCTCACCGCTGTCTGGTGCGACGACAAACGCATTGACGGAGATGGGCGCGCTGTCGTCGATCATCAGCTTCTGTATCTTGATGACCAGGAGATCGCTCTCCATTGTGAACGAGCCTGTCATACGCGCGCCGGTAAACGGGCCACTATCGGCTTGCAGCAGCACGCTCTGATTGAGGTCGCTGTTCACCGTCAGGACAGCGTGCCCGATGATGCCACGACCACCACGAAGCAACATCGTGCGCTTGCTGGTACCTGATGCTGTGTCCTGTGTTGCAAAGGACGAGTTTTTACCTCCCGTTTGCGTCTGGGATGCCTCGAACCCGCCTGAACCTGACCCAGCCGCTCGGCCGGATGCTGTATTTCCTCCTGCGGGGAGGGTGACGTTCAGGCTTGCGGGACGACCGCCCCATAATGCGAAGAGCTCTGCTTTTTGCGTGTCCGATAATGCCCCAGGGCGCGGCGGGCGAGGAGGTGATGCGCCTGGCTCCGCAAACCCGACCGGTTTTACCGGCCTCTGCGGCGAGGATGTCGAGGCCGGATCCGGGTCGACAGGCCCGGGCGCGGTGGCTGATTTCTGAGGTTTGGCTGCTGTATCCGACTGAGGGTTTTCTGCAGACTTGCTGGCTTCCTGCATAGGCGTATCGCCCAGTTCGCCTCCGCCTTGCGCGGGGGCTGAGCTGCCCTGTAATGCACTTGCGTAGGAACTATGAGTACGCCGCGCCTTCTCAGCAGCAGCCTTATCGGCATCGCGGTTTGTCTTGTCCATTACCGCCGAATTGTTTTCGCCCCCTGCAGGTACTGGCATCTGCGGCAGAGACAGAGCAGTTGATCGTGGTGCCTCTACATGCCGCCCACCCGAAAACAGGTAGGTCGCGGCGACCCCGAATACGAGAAATCCTGCGGCCCAGGGCGCGAGCCTGCGCGCACCGAGGGTGCTTTGCGTGAAGTTGGTCGGAAGACGAGGAGATGACTGCTCCGTCGAATGCTCGGAAGAGTTGCTGTCGCTCACGGCCCTTCTTCTCCAAGAGAAATACCGGTGAGTTGCCCGTTCACCGTCATTAGCAGGCGCGAAGTGTCGCGCAGCACATAGGCTGTTACGCCATATTCGGTCTCATGCGCGGTAGGGGCTGGTGAATCGAGCGCATATCGCGTCCGGAGCAAAACCTGTCCACGGTATCGCCAGGCACGTAAATCGTCAGCGCTGACGCTGGTTACTGTAAGAGGTGTGGCCTGTTCGGGAGGGACACCATCAAGCAATGCGTTGAGCCACGGTACGCCTGTCTCAGGCGCGTCCGCCTCCAGAACGGGCAGATCCTGCGCTTTGGGGCCGCGCTCCTTGACGCGCACCGTCATCTGCCCGTCATAGACACCGGGGCCTGCAATAATGACGAAATAAATAGGTTGCTTCGCCTTTTCCAAGCTGATCAGCACACCGCCGCGAGGATAACGCGAAAGAGGCGTGAGCTGCACGACATTCGAACCGGCAACAGGGACACAGGCATTGATGCCAATGGCGCGGATGGCAGCGTTCTCCCCCGCGCCGCGGCTGTCGCAATCGGCTGTCTTGTTCGTCATCAGGTTCCATGCAATCGGCCAAGGTTGACCCGTACTGTCAAGAAAGGTCAGCGATGACGGATAGCCCTGCGCTAAACGTATGATATTGGTCTGACCGCCAGGCTGCATGGTCACAGTTACCGACCGGGATTGCGGTATGGCCATGCGATAGGGATCATCGATGCCGTCTTTGAGCCGTTCGCCTTGATCATACTGGTCAAAAGCCTCTTTAAGTGCGCCAGGTGGCGCAGGAAGGTTCTGGTACATCGGATCCAGGGGCTTTTGCTGGCTCTCCTGCTGCGCGTGCGCGGGGAAGAGGGATCCTGCGAATAAGAGAACCGATATTGTCAATAATCGGTACGCGCGCAGATCAACCATCGCGATCTGAAAGGGGCGCATTGAGTTCGGTAATCTCCAGGCCATCTGGGTGTTCGGGGTCGTTCGTCTTCCGTACTGTTACGTGAATGGAAAGGAGATTATTTTTGGAACCACTTTCATTTTCGAAACGAAGGTCCATTGGAAAATCCACTTTCCAGAAATAGACACCGTTGCGCGTGCCTTTACTGCGCACCGAAGCCGCAGCACGCGGTGTGGCAGTCAAAAAGACCCGCCTGTCCTTGATGTACTGGATGTTTCCAGCCCCCTGAAAGGACTGTCCCCAGGCATTCCAGGCTGGCGGCGCGAAAGCTGCGCTCGAGGCGTCCAGTTGCTTCTCAATATGGACGAAATCGAGCGTATAGAGCGTTGTTACCTTCTCCACTGCCCAATTCGTTACTTGAGCGTCCGTAAAATACGGCTGGTCTGTCACGAGGAGCTCGCGCGGCTTGTTGAACCCGTCATGATATATGTATTTGACGCGAGGCGGGTTCGTCACGAGCAGAATGATCGCAATTGTCTCAAGCACGAGTAGGCTGCCAAGAATAAGCGCAGCCAATATGCCCCAACGCGAGAGCTTTTGCAGAAATGCAGGATCGAGCAGAAGACGGTCGATCGCCTTGGCGGAACCGCGCATCTCAGTGGAACCTTGCAATACGCTTGGCTCTGTCCTTCGAATAATGAAGACGTCTTTTGTCCTTTTTTTGGACAAACCAGCGCATGCCGTTATCTGAGTCTTCCTTCACTACAATCTGGTCGGCGATAGCGTGACATATCGGGTGGTCAAGCGGACTGGGAAACTCGACAGCGTTGATCAGTGTGATCCCATGTCGAGGCGGAAGGCCAGCCCGATTTGCCCGCTCCCTTACTGCGCCTGGTGTAGTGCCGATCAGCGTCGCGATAAGCGACGCAGTGAAGCTGCGCTTCCAGAGTTCGGCTAGCATATCAAGGCTGTCGTTGGACCACGATAAGCGGCTTCCGCGCGTCTGGAACAGGGATCTTATCTGGTCAAACGGACAAGCTCTTTCGACAAGCAAGTTGGTGAGAGTCGGCGTACCCGTCAGGGCACCTCTAGCGGATTTGCCGCGCAACGGGCGGCGCACACCGAGCTGACGCGCCTTGGCGCGAACAGATCCTACCGAGCGTCCGAGCTTATCAGCAATCTCGTGTGATGGCATTTTTGTTGGATAGAGAAGCTGGACAGTTTTTTCGTCTGCGAGAGTCCAGAGACGCCGCCGCGTTCGCGAGGGGATATAGGACGGCGATGCCTTCCACTCGTCTTCGGTCTGGTACAGCCATGTCTGATAGGCGAGCTGCGTGCGCTCAGCTGTGAAATTGTTTGTAACCATCGAAAACGAGGTGGCCGAGGCAGTCCCTGTAAGCACCGGACATCCTTCCGTTCATAATATCCAACTAATTCAATCGTTAGAGAGGCTATACCGAGTTTTCACGCAAGCGTTATTTTTGCGTTATAAGGCGCGTGTGACTCGTTGGTGACGAAATATATCTCATTTTCGTCACGTCTTTTTGCGCGGAAACAGGGACTTAGATTCGATGTCGAATCAAGCCCTGCGCTGAGCGCATGACAAAGAAAAATTCGCGCATAGCTCTTTTTTCCGTCTTTTCTGCCTTAAGTGACAATTAGGTAATGGAACTAGGGCTTGCACTGCCGAATTATTTTTTTTTTGACGGCGCTCACATCGCGTTGACGAAAGATAAATGGGACATTGATGGAGGTCCCACATTTGCCTGACGAAGTCGCTTCTGAGCCTGACGCTGCTGCCGTAGAGCAGAAGTTCTGGCTTACACCCGATCATGTGAGTGATGTTCTGGACCGCATCAGAGACAACCTCACTCCGCTGACTGGCGACATGATATCAGGGGCGCGGCTCCCCGGAGCCGAGCGGCAGTGACTATTCGTCGATCATCATGCGGTAAACGCCATTTGGCCGCATACCTTCTCGGTCTTATGCTGGTCGCGGCGTCACAAGAAGCGCATGCCGGTGATGCAAGCGATGCAGGATGCCAGGCTCTTGTGAATGCAGCCGCGACAGGTATGGCCAATCAGATCAAGGCGGATGACCAGACAATCAGGCAACCGCAATCGATCTCGAAATTTACATGTCTTGGCGACATCTTCGGCGGTGTCGGACTCAACGTCATGACGAATGGTCTTGATATCGGGGCTCTCGCCCAGTCCGCGATTGGTAAGGTCTGCACCCAGCTCGCCTCAGCCTGGGATAACCTCAAAGGCTCCGCGCAATGCGGCATGACGGTGACAGGACTGAACACGAATTTCGGTCTTGGATCGCTGGGCAGTGGCAATTTCTGCCCGTCGCTGAATTTCGGCGGCGGCGGTGACGCTTTGATCAATGCTGGCACCAACACGAATGGATCAAGCTCCTGGGATGCGCAGGGCTCTACCCAATTGCCCACGGGTTACGAGCTCGATCTGGCTGGCCCGTCCACGGGCTACTCGCATTTGCAGGGGAACTGAGCCATGGGTCGTCTATTTCGGCTGCGAAATTACGTGGCGCTCGGCGTTGCCTTCCAGATCGGAACCTTTTTTGCGCCCAGGCCTGCTTACGCCTTTTTTGATTCGGTTGCGATCGTCAGCGCGATCACCGCACTACAGAGTGCGATGAATACCGCAGTCTCCACCGCGAAGAACGTACTTAATAATTCGTTGGGATTGATTAACACGGGTCTTGGAGACGGGTTTGGGCAACTGAGTAAACTCTCGATTGCCAGCATTACCGCAGACCAGAAAATCGCCGACGCCAACAACATTGTACAGGCGCAGATCCAGCGTGACGAACGTAACGCCCAGGTGCGTGACCAGCATGCCGTTAATCGCCAGGACTGCCTCAATCTGCAGGATGGGGCGGCCACAGTCGTCGCAGCACGTTCCGGTGAGCAATTCTCGGCGGCTCTCGATGGAGGAAAGAACCGCCGAACAGACGCACGTCAGGGAACGCCCTCCTGGACTGGATCGGGACAGGCAACACAGGCCGCTAACAACCACCATTTCTCAAAATACTGCAACGACGCCGAGGCCGAAGCAGGATTATGCAGCGCCGCATCTGATGCGCTGGTTAATGCTGACCAGCATGCAATCAGCCTGCTGGGGCCGTCAGTCTATGCCGATCAGGACGGGATCAATCAGGCCAATGACTACGCTCAGGGACTGATCGAACCCGTTGCGCCTCCCGCGCTACGCGGCGATGCCATTCGCTCCCCCCAGGGACAGAGCCTTCTACCCGAGCGACGCGCTTACGGTGCCGCTCTCTCCCTCGCTCATTTTGTCGTCGATGATGTCCAGGGCTGGCGTGCGCCAACCGTGACACTCTCGGCCGCTCAGCGTGCTGAGGCCACCAGGGAGGGTCGCACGGATACTGAAAAGGGATCCGAACTCGAGGCGCTCGAACTGGACATCAACCGCAAGCTCGGCGGCACGGACTGGCAGGGCGATCTGCAGGCCATGCCCAGTGATAAATCCGTGCTGATCCAGATCGCCCTGCTCGATGCCCAGCGCAATCAGATCATGCTCGCCCAACTCAAGATGCAGCAGGCACAGGCCATGATGCAGGCTGCCCAGCTTTCCACCATGGAGCGCGACCGCCTTGCACACGTCACGCCCATGACCGTCCCGACCCCAACGAACTGAAAGACAGCGCGATGTCCGAGACACAATCGATGTTCGCCTCCCTCCTTGAGCATCTGGATGGCCAGCAGAAAGCACTCCCTGCTTCTCAACGTGGGCTCGATAGCCGTCTTACCGAGTTGCGGCAAAATCTGGCACAGGATCCCTCGCTCGAGAACAATGCGCGGTTTCAGGTCGGCGTTGCCTGGTTGCTGCAGGACTGGAAGCAGATGAGCGGCACCGGGCAGCAGCCTTGGCTGCCACCGCGGGAGGCAGCCATGATGCAAAGTCTCAAGGTCAATTTGCCGGGGCTGGAAAACGAAGACGTTAAGGCTCTCCTGCGCAATTCAGAGGGATTGACCGATCAGAAGCTACTTGCTGAACTGCGTAACGAAGCCCTTCGCATTGCCGAACTTCCTCCAGGAGAGCAACTGGCTCTCGCGATCATCAAGAACATTGCCGTGCTCGACTACCGCATGCAACAGGCAGGCGTGGGGACAACGCAGCCGCAGGCTGCCCCGGTGCAAGCACCATCTCCTGACCCCGTACAGACGTCGATGCGCGAGCAGGAAAAGGACCAACACCGGCCTTCAACGCAGGATCTGGAAACATCACCTCCCTCCTATGAACCCGGAGAAGATCCCGGTCTGCCGATGCAAGGAGCACCAGAACAAGCTACGCACGAAGCGAGGGGTCAGGCAGTGAACCTGAGCCCCGAACAGCCGCAGACGAAACCGCCGGAAATGGATACGTCCTCCCAAGAGGGCGACGCGAAAATGCGTCGCGAGGATCAAGAAGCGGCTCAGCGTGCGCAGAACGAGAGGCCGATTGAGAAGAAGATAACCGACCCAGCCCCGGCAAGCCCTAAATCACCAGTGTCAGCCTCGACAATCCCCGAACGCGAAAAAGGGCAAGGGCCAACTATGGCTGCCAACACACCAGCAGTAGGTAGCTTGCTTCCCTCGCGAACACCGCAGGCCCCAAAGCCCGAGCGCACCGGACCGGGCATGGTCGAGAAAATCGTGGAAGTGAGCAAAGGTCTCGGACAGTCTTATACGAACTGGGCAGATCGCAAGGCGAGCGAACGCGACCAGAAACGCATGACAGAGCTCTCGGCCAAAGTGGACGAGGCGGCGCAGAAGGTCGACGACAATATCTCCGCCTTTCGTACGACAGGCGCGTCCTTCTTCGGTGATCTTGAAAAAGCCGTACAACGCGACGGCAAGACGCATCAGGAAGTCATTGCTGGCATGCACGAGAAGGGGCCCTATGCCCGCCTGCGTCAGCAATTCGACAAAGCACTTGCCGATAACCCGATGCTTGCCGAGCAGCACGCGATACTGAAATCCTCGCTGAATAACCTCAACAATCGCGTGCGGAACCTGAACCTCGAGGCGCGACAGGTCGACATGCAGGACTCTCCTGTGGTTACGGAGTCAAACAAAAAGCTCAGTCCCGTCGCTGACAGGCTGGAGAAGCTTCCCTCAAGCGAACCGGGAGCAAACATGCTCGAACGCGCCGGTAATTTTGTCGTCGGGATTGTCGAGAACGTCCGCCGTTTTTTGGACCAATTGCGGGGAAAGGAGGCAGGGCGTGAGCGCGATAATTCGCCCTCTATGTCGCGCTGATCCTCTGCTCCCTGAACGACCTGTTGGCTAAAAGAGACACCATGAACTTGCCTTTCGCCCCGTTGCGCTTTTGGCTCCTGCTGCTGCTTGCGGTTGTTCCGTTGTTCGGTACGGGCCTAGCGCAGGCGCAGACCACGAGCTCATCGCCGACTTGGTCGTCCTTTGATCCTGGATCGGATTGGTCCGCAACGGTTCTGGACGGGCTTTTCCCGGCGAGTGGGACGCAGGGCTCGGTCATGGGAACGATGCTTGGGTATATCTCGAGCGTCGTTATCTTCTTCTGGGTCTTCTGGTTTTCCTATGCGAGTATCATGCAGGTGCACCGCACGGCTGAAACGGGGAAATTGCGATCGGCCCATTTCAATGCTTGGGCGCCTATCAAGATCGTCTGGTCCGCAGTGCTGCTGCTTCCCGTCGATAACGGGTACACGTTGGGACAAGATCTCCTTCTGCGGGGATCGCGCATTTCCCTGGGCATCGCCACCCAGGGTGCCACGATTGTTGAAAACAGGATTGGGCCGGCAGCTTTGCCCATAGCCGCACCGGTGATGCCAGGCACGCAGTCCATTGTCCTTGCTGTGATGGAAAGCGAACTTTGCCGAGCGCTGATCAATCAGGCATCGAACACGGCTTCAAGCAGTCAGCTCGTGCCGCAGCCGCAATTCAGCAGCAATGGTGCGCAGGTCAGCGTAAGCTGGTCTCTGGCCGAGGGCGACAGCGTCGGGTCGAGTGTTTGCGGCAGCCTCAGCCTGGAAATCCCCCTATCCTACGCACAGTCCGCAACGTCCATGACGAATCCTGTCGGGGCAATCGACTGGACCCAGTATGCCCAGGATAGACAGAAATCACTGGAGACACTGGTTCAGAATGTTCGTGTCCCGATGGAACAGATCGCGACCAATCTCTGGAGCACGCGACAAATGTCTGCGCTGCGGGCAATGGATGCGGTTCTGACTGCGAATACGGCGAGCTACCGCGCAAGCATCACTCAGGCGTCAGCGGCAGAAATTGCCCGCATACGCAGCGCCTATGACAGCACCGATAAATCAGGAACCGGCTCGGGGATAGCGGCGATGTCAGGTCTTGGTTGGACCGGGCTGGGCGCTTATTACCTGCAGATCGGCAGACTTAACGGCGAGATACTCTCGCTCGCAGCCCTTTCGCCAAACGTCGAGAAACCGAGCTGGGAGGGCATGGGATCGGCGCTGCACCAGGATTTGGGCGGAATAATCGATGCGATCCATCGCTATGAAACGATCGAGAGCAGTCGGGCCTGGCTCGCAGACGATAAATCAGCGCCTGATAGTGTTCCTTCTCTGTACCCTGACAGTGCAATTCAGACAGCCAGTCCGGCCGATCCTTATAGCCTACTGACAAAAGTGATACAGACAGCTGGGGTCAATCGTAGGCTTCTGGCAGGCGCGCTTAACTACGTCGCTGCGCCGAGCAGCGGGTCTGGCGCAACCGATCCACTGGCTGGACTGATCGGGCTTGGACATCTTCTTATCCATATCGGCCTTGGTATCATCGCGGCAAGCGCGATAGCCGCCAATCCGACAGCGAGCTTCACGGCAGCGGCTGGCGAAGCCTTGACGGGCAATGTGGGTGGCGCTGTCGTGCAAGTTGCCTCCACCCCATTCTCAGGCGTCGTGCAGTCGCTTCTGGGCCCCCTGTTTACGGCTGCGGCCGGTCTCATAGCTCCTGGAATTGCACTGGCGTTCGTCTTGCCAATGATGCCGTATTTCTACTGGATTGCCGGTGTTGCGGGCTGGTACCTCATCGTCATCGAGGCCGTGATAGGCGTTCCGTTTTGGGCTCTGGCCCATCTCACTTTCGCAGGTGACGGCATCCACGGTCGGGGTATTCGTGGTTACGAAATTCTGTTTTCGATCCTGTTTCGTCCTCTGCTCATGATCACAGGTTTTCTGGTCAGCTATCCCCTGTTCCAGGCAGTCTCATGGTTATTGCTTAAGACTTTTACGATTGCAGCATCTTTCGTATTCGATGCGGGTTATCTGGTTACGAACCTGATCGGTGTGATCGTTCTTACCTGCATGTTCGTATCGGCTGAGATCGCATGGGCGGGGATCTGCTTCAGGATGATCAATACATTGCCTCATCATGTGGTCGCTCTTGCAAACATGACCTCAATTGGGCGTTTGAACAGTGACGAAGTGACCGGAAAGACCTCTATCGAGGGCCAACGCGGTGCTATCGATAAGGCTCGGGATCTCGCTCAGGATGTTGCAGGGGGTTTAGGAGGCGAAAAGGGTGAAAAACAGATCGACAGTCACAGACCGCAACAGCTAGATTCCACAACACAGGCTCTTCTGCGCAACAGCGGACCTATGGGGGAGTAGAGAGATGTCTCTCAACGTATTCGAATACAAGCATCTGGGCGATATCAACCGCGGTATCAAGCAGCTCGCTCGTAATGTGCAGGCTCAAGGCAGTGCTGCGACCGTGCCGGTCGAAACTTATGACCAGTTATTCGCCCGCTATGAGGAGCTGCGTGCGCAATTGGACGCTGCTCTGACTACGTCAGCGCATTGGGAGGCGGAAGCTAGGAAGATGGAGGCAAGCAACAAACAGTGGATTGCCTATGCTGATAAGCAAGAAGCGAAAGCAGAAATGGCGGAGAAAAAATATCTTCGCACCTTGGCACCCGGACACAATGCCAGCTGAGGTAGCCGTCGTGCGTCGATCTGTTTGGTTGTTGGGCTTTCTTTCGTCGCTCACAGGATGCGTCGCTCCGAATGTCGCTGCTCCAGGATCAATCCACGGTCCTAAAGCGCCCTACGTAGCCAATCGGAACTATGATCCCTACGCCGCATATGGGTCTGCCCCCGTCATCTGGAGGCCGTCAGTAGCGACGAGGGCCGGCACCATCATCAAGCCAACAGACCCGACCGATCAGGCAGAGCGCCCTGATTACGAGCACGCGCCCTGGTCCATCGAACGAAAAGCCGCGCAGGCCGGTACGTTCTGATATCGAGCGCCGTCCCGCTCATACGAAAAGTCATAAAAACCTTGGAATAGCGGTAAGTCTGTACTAGGGTTTTTCCTGTCCCCGACGCGGGGGCGCTCCGCCCGGGTGCTTGCAACACCACGAGCGAAGCTAACGCCGACAGAGACCGTAACTCATGACGACGCTGATCGCTTTCCAAACATGGACTCGAATTGCGCGCAAGCCCCTTGCGCGCGTGGATTGTTCGAACCCCTGATTCCCCGCCACTGTTTCTATGGCCGGGGAGCGGTTCAACCGCTCCCGAGCGCGTAGCTACGCGCCCCGGACGGTTTTCGCCGATCTCGGAATCGATGCCTTATTCCGTTTCCCAGGGGCAGACGAGGTCTTCATCAAATCATCGGAGAAGCGCTATATGGCGCGGGGAAGAAGCATGATCGCTCAACCAGGGAGGATCGTCGAACCGGTCGGAAGCGACGACATGACGCCGGAGCTCTGGGACAGGCTTTTATCGAGGGACCAGTGAATTGTGCCTTTCAGGTACTGCATGACGCGTCAGCTATCGTGCTGGAAGGCGCGATCGCCATCTCTCAGTGCGGCCATAAATTCTGGGCGTCCGACAAAAACGCCGTAAAACTTCCTTGATGCCCGCGCGCACGCCAGTTGGTATAGCTTTGCACAAGGCCTTGCAGGCCAAGGGCGCCAGATATCAAGGCTGTCTCGAAGCTGGGCAGACTCATGATTGCCCAGGCTGCAGAGAGTATATGGTCAAACCACCATGCCCAGACTCCTGTACTCAACAGCATGAAGAGCAGCGCCCATTTCCGGCTGATGCGTCGTTGCCGCATGGTTTCTGCGTCGTCGATTACCAGATCAAAACGCGCAGTGTCTGACTGAACCAACGAGATGTCCTTGAGGATCGCCCGCGCCTGACGCAACATCATTACAGGGCGGAGGAACGGCAGAACAAGTGGTCGGACGACCGCAAATACAAAAGAGGCCTTCGCGCCCCCCCATAGGCCGGGCCGCTTCATGAAGCGATTGCCTTTAGGAAGGCTTCGAGATCGTCTGGCAATCCTGCTTGTGTATGGGGGTGGCCGTTATGATCGCGCCAGGCGAGGGTCGGTGTGCCGCGGATCGAAACTGCGTGCGCGGCCGCCATGTTCGAGACGAGCTGCGCCGGCACCGTTGGATCGGTCGGCGTGTCGAGAGCGCTTTTTTCTCCTGTCATGATCTGCTGCCAGGCATCCCCCATTTTCTGCGGACCAGCAGAAATCAGCATATCAGCGGCAGGCGTGCTGCGGTTTCCGTTTTCGTAGTCATTGATGGAGATTGGAACGAGTGCGACCTGTATGCGACCAGACCGTATCGCGCCCTGCAGGTTTTGCATTGCCTGCTGCGAATAGGGGCAGAGCGGGTCAATAACCATGTAAACGCGCGGTGCGCCCTCGCGCCCGACAAGTCCGTAATCGGCGGCTGCCAGGCGCGCGACAGGATCAACCGAGCCACCACCTTTCCCGAGATCCCCGGCAGTCGACTTGGATGGCGTCCAGGTAACAGTCGGGATTACTCCCGGAATGGTTGCGACCTGATCGCGTGTGACATTCCGCCCGGCTTCATCCCACATGACACCACCTATTTCCGCGGTGCCGTCTGGCGTCAGATAGAACACCCGAAACTGCTTTCCATTCTGCGCAAAGACGCCCTGCAGTCCATGGGAGACCCCCAGATCGCGTAACTCCGCGCCATGGCTTGCCAGTCTTTGCAGGGCGGCGCTCGACTGGATGGCTCCAGGCGATAGGAGAGGGGGCAGAGCGCCGCTTTGCGCAGGGATATGCGCGAGTGCGGGGGGTGCAGCGCATTGCTGCGCCCAGACTGGCAGGGGAAAAAACAAGACTGTCAGGCCGATGATCTGAAGTGCGCGCATAGGGTTGATCCTCCTGGGATCAGTATGACCCTGCCCGATGTGAGCGCGCGTACGCGCTAACGGTGTTCGCGCTCACATCACATGAAACTACGTTTTGGGATGTCCACCCCGGATGGAGACCACATGATGATAAGACGTTACGCCGGCGCGATGAGCTTTGTTGTCGTGGCAATGATGGGTGCGATTGCGCACGCCCAGACTTTCGCCCCTGAGCAGCTCGATCGGATGGCAAAAGAGCGCCAGAAGGAAATCGGGCCACGCGATTGGGGCCGACCGCCGCCAGTCACACACGAGACCTATGTTAAACGGTCCCTGCCTGTTGCGGTCGAATGCAAAAGTCCCCGCAGGGATTTCGAGGCGCTTTATGCCGAGCCCAATCTGAATTCAGCGCGGGTTGGCGCGGCTGCTCCTCAGATCGCTGTCACTTCTGTCACTGTTAAAGGATGGCGGAAGGTTCTACGGGTCGGTGACAGTTTCGCCTGGATACCTGATGCGGATGTTATCCCGTACCAGCCTCTGGTTCCCGGCAATACGACACGCTGCGTTGTTGCGGGCGAGGCAGCGAACGGGATGATCCTGTTCGACCATCCCGTAAAGTGACAGTCATGGGCGGCAGGGGAATTATAGGGCGAGCAGGCTATATCGCCCTTCTGGCGACGAGCTATCCTTCCATCTGTCTTGCCGTGCCGCCCCAAATCGTTCCCGAAATTGGCGAACTCGGCACACCGAGCTTTTCATTCCCCGGTAGCACATCATCGCAATCCTCAACGAGTGCATCGTCCTCGTCAGGGTATAGCGGAGCGTGGGGAACAGGGGATGCCTACAGCACCATGCTTTCGCAAAGTTACGGTGCAGCCGCACTTGCGGCAGCGCAAGCTCAGGGAATCAATCCCGATACACTCGCTGCATTCGGCCAGATCGAGAGTCACTTCTCCAATGTCGGGAATTCATCATCAAGCGCGAGTGGTGTGTGGCAGGTTACGGATGGCACGTGGAACGAGTACGCGTCGAAACTCGGACTAACCGGGGCTGATCGCTCTGACCCGGCCGTGCAGGCGAAAGTGGCCAGCGCGATCATCGACGACTACGCAAGCTCTGTCAGTCAGGTAACAGGAACTCCTGCGACAGGCACCCAAGTCTATGGGGCTTATATGTTTGGTACAAAGGCCGGAGCGGAAATCGCTGCAGCAACGGATTCACAAACACCGTTGAGCCAGTTCGTGTCCAGCAACGCTTTAGCGGCGAATAATATGACGGGCTGGACCGTCGGGCAGTATTATAGCACGGTCGCTCAGCGCATGGGCTCCGGAGCGTCGGAGGCGGTGACGAATGGTTAGACCGCCCTTTTTTGCGAGATTCCCAGACGACGTCACCCACAACGCAGGTGTCCTATGCGCGTCTTACCGTCCGGTTGTTGAGCGATGCGTCACACCTTATCGCGTCAGCGTGCAATTCCGCGACAAGATAGGGGGACAAACACCGGCTCCGCCCCGCAAAAACAGGGCAGTACGAGGCAAGGCAAGACATCCACAAGGCCGTCCTCCCTCTGCGCTTCTGGCCGGATGGGGGTTATGCCTCGGACTGATCTGTGCCTTCGCAGATGGGTTTCTTACGGCGGATCAGATGGGACCGGTATTCGCGTGGCTCAGTTATCACCTGCCGTTCTCTGTGGGGGTAGGGCTCCTTTCCTTCCTCAGGACGCACTGGCCCCTGCCGCATTTCCACTGGAAGCCTTCGATCTGGATCAGCATTGGGCTGGTGACCGCGCTGCTCGGCAAAGTAGCTTTGCTGCCTGCGCTCCGACTGGCACGCTTGGCCGGCCCGCGTGCAACGAAAACCCTGTCTATTCTTGCCTGTGTCGCCGGCATGGCGGGGGCAGCAACTCTTGTGTCGGGGAGTGGATTGAACACGGCGGCGTCCGCGCGTCACGCGCTCACATCACACCAGCCCATACTGGGCTGATCCACGGTGATGCAGAGAGTGAAGCGAGGCGCAGCCATGCGCGCCCACCGGGCCTGGAGATAGGACCTTATGAACATACCATTCGACATAGACGAAGCGGTTTCCAGCCGGGCACGCCAGGCAGCCGACCCCGATTCCAATGTGGGCGGTATTGCTGTCGATCGTCTGCGTAGTGTGATCGAACGCGTCGAGCGCCTGGAGGAAGAGCGCAAGGCACTCGCCGGCGACATCAAGGATATCTTCAGTGAAGCCAAGTCCGCGGGATTTGACGTTCATACGATCAAGAACATCATCAAGCTCCGCAAGAAGGAACCAAACGAAATCGAGGAGCAGGAGACGCTGCTCGACATTTACCGACGTGCCCTGGGAATGTGAGACGCTGAATCGTGGATAGTCTCATCCTTAAGCCTGGCCCCTCAGTGCAGATATTGCCCGGTATCAGCCGGGAGATGTCTCTTCTGAATGCCGCCAAGTTCCCGGACGTGAACGGAAAATTTCGCTCCCTGCACGTTTCCGACTTGTTCGGCGAAACAATCTGCCGCAATTTCGGCGGTTACTGCCACCGGACCGTTTTGGGCCGTCTGGCGAGTCGAGGAAAAGAAGCACCATGACCTGACCCCCAGACGCCAAAAACCCCGCCTCCCCCGATTTGGCGATCGGAAGAGCCAGGGTTCATGACAGATCGGAGATCTGGTTGGAGGCCACTAGCGATTAAGGCCCCCATCTAGCGATGCTCCTTCCCGAAACGCAAGAGGTTTTTTGCGAACGGGAGAGATTTGTCTGAACGACCAGCCGGGAAGCGGTTCACGCAACCACTTTTCGATGGATGTTGAACCATGGAGTTCACCCCTCCCTTTGCAGG
>Ga0157360_1000089_pt1 | contig 49642 bp, 69 predicted proteins | sample AttlaeALBM1_FD_111483 | JGI IMG/M metagenome (GOLD analysis project Ga0157360, IMG submission 111483) | Fungus gardens microbial communities from leaf cutter ant in Ribeirão Preto, State of São Paulo, Brazil - Atta laevigata ALBM1 | ecosystem: Host-associated > Fungi > Mycelium > Unclassified ...
AGGCTAGTCTGTCAGTGGCGTGTCCGTCCGCAGCTGACCGGCGAATGTAAAGACTGGACTAAGCATGTAGTGCCGACGGTGTAGTAATTTCGGACGCGGGTTCAACTCCCGCCAGCTCCACCATTTTTGAGAGGACTACAACCGGACAATAGCAGTAAAAACAGCTATTTAAGGACACTGACCATACGGTGAGTAGACCACGAGAAGAAAAACAAATGCACGTGAAATGCACGCGCACTTGATGCAAACAAAAAAGCCTCAGATTTCGGTCTGGGGCTTTTCTGTTTGTGTCTGATTGAAACAAAATAAAACGCTTATGCCGATGGTTTTGTGGGCCAGGTAATATTGGACGCATTGCTGGTGTCTAACGCTTGTAGTGCTTTTATGTACACAATCCAGCTGGTCAATTTTGCTTTGTCATCATCGCTAATCATCCCCAGCAAAAGCTCTGTTTGCCACAGACTGATATTCTGCTTTGCTTCACTTAGCAGCCCGGATTTTTTACTTACAGCATTTGCTGTCAGATCATCAGCTTGTTTCTTTTTACTCTCGTCGGTAATGACCCAGGTAGAAGAAGTTTTGTCGTAAGTGTACTGATAACCGTCAGAGGGGTAAGGGATCAGTTTGCCGTCAACGTATGCATCACCAATTCTGGCTGTAAATTGTTCGCTTACTTCAATGACAGTAAAACCTTCAAAAATTACACGCGCATCTCCTTGCCCATCCCACACGACAATGTTTGCCACATATCCATCTTTGATTAATGCGTAGCCAGACATTATGCATACTCCCAAACAATGATAAGTCCATCGCCGCCGTTCCCGCCGGCCTGCGTATTGGTATTGGACTGGATAGTCAGTGCACCGCCACCGCCTGCACCATATCCACGACCGTCTCCACCTGAGCCATTGGTTGAACCGAACCCGCCATGCCCCAGCGCTGTGTTTGCACCTACACCGGCACATCCCCCGTTAGCGTTGTTCATCTGACCTGCAGCGCCCACAGAACCGCCCATAGCAAAGATTGCTTTGATAGAACTCGCTAATGCAGGAGCATCCGCACCCACGCCGCCGCCTGCCACACAACCCCAGTTGAATGAGTTGTTGGTTGTGCCGGATGTTCCTCCCTTGCCTCCGGGTAGTGTGAGTAGTGAGCCAAAGGTTGTTTGACCACCCGGAGACCCCTGGTTGTTAGGTGCGCCGGGTTTATTTCCGCCTAAACCTCCTTTGCCGCAGCTGTACGCAATGTTAGAAAAAGAGTTTTCTAAAATAAACCTGGCGTAAGCTCCGGAGCCGCCACCGCCCGAAACTGAATAAATATAGTTATCCCCGGACCTTCCTCCCGCATCTGCGCCGCCGCCGCCGCCGCCAGCGCCAACTGCCTCCACGACGATTTTTTTTGTTCCGGAAGTCGGAACATATGTTCCGCTGCCTGTCAGTACCTGAACGTTAAGCAGGCGACCGGGAGTGAGGGCCGTCATTCCAGCTTTCAGGTTAGCCAGTATGGTAGCCAGGTTGCCATCGTCTAACACGTCAGTGGCCGCTGAGTCGGAAATGAACTGCGCCAGCACAGAAGCCATCACGGTTGATTGCCGCAAGGCTTTATTTATCTGAGCAGATGAAGCCTTACCGCTTTGAAAACCCGATATCAAAGCCGCCAGCGCCTCATAATCAGCCTGGCTGGTGACGTTTGCGCCGTTGCCGGTTGCAAAAGGTTTGAAGTTATTTACTGCCATCAGAGTCGTGTCTCCCATGAACCACTGTCAAAACCCGATATGAAATCGTTGTCCATATCGAAGCCGAAAAATTTGCTGCCCTCAGTGGGCGTATAAATGGACGGAATATTTACGGTGCCGGCATACACGCCCGCCGCTTTGACTGTCAGATATCCCTGCCGTATGGCGGCAATCAGTTCGCGTGAAACCAGGCTGATATCCTTTTCGGGAAAGACCCAGATTGAGATGGTCATGTCCTGACCGTCCACGATCTGCATCGTCAGCCCCGAGCCCGCCAGCGCGGTATCAAGGATGGCTCTGAGTGTCTCGTTGGTCCCGTCCCACTGGTTTATCGCTATTTTTGCTTTGAGGATGATGCGGTACGTTTCATCGCTAAGACTGGTATAGCCGCTGTCAGGATCATAGGGTCCCTGCCATACGCCCTGATCCCAGCCCAGGCCATCCGTATCAAAAGAGAAGTAAACGCCAGATATAGGGAGCGCGACCGTCCGGCTGCGCCCAATCCATTCGCCAAGAATATCCAGCTGCACGCCCACGGCTTTATCGATATCGAACGCCGTCAGCAGTTCATTCAGAGTGCTGGCCACATCGGCCAGAGGTCGTGTAGATAGATCCACATGCTGCGTGAACAGCGGTTTCCCCCGGTGCCAGTTGGTGATGAGGTCGGTGTATTTACTCATTGAGCCACCGTTACTGAAATGTTATCTACCGAGCAGGTTACTGCCTCGTTATAAGCGGTGACGATGTTGGCCGGCGCGACCGCTGCCGCTGAACGCCCAATCTGCAGGCTGGTGATGTCGTAATAGCGACTTTCACCACCGCTTACAACGCCGAGGTTGGCCGGTGAATAGACGCGGCTCAGTAGCAGGTCATCGCCTATATCCAGCGAGTTAACATAAGCCGCAACAGCAGTCCTGATATCGTTGCCTACCTGAGTGGTGTAGCCTGTGAAAACTTTAAGAACGATGGCTACATAAACCGGCACCTGTGAAGGCCGCGAAAAACTGATGGTGTGCGGATTGCCCCAGCTGTCCTGCACTGATACCGCCGTACTGCCAAACGTTGAAACGCCCTGACCTTTTTTACCCTGGATTACCTTCGCAATAGCGTTAACTTCACCGCCGTCTACGATGGCCGCCACAGAGTGCGCTGGTAGACCGTTCGTGTCCTGACTCCCGGTATCGTTCTCGTAGAGTTTGTGACGGGTCACACCTGCGACATTTGCTATCGCGCCATCCAGCGCGTCGAACGGAGTTTTAGAAGGCAGTGATACGCTCTGGCGCTGTCGAATGCGCAGATCTGAGTCCTTCTCGCCCGCACTTCCCACCGTGGCCGCCGAAGCATTGGTCACGCTCAGCCAGCCCCGCGTTGGCGTGTTGATTTTGTTCACCGAACCTGCCACTGCCGCAACAGCACCCGCTACAGCACATGTTGACGTAGCAATCACGCTACTGCTTGTGCCGATTGTCACGCTGGCTGGCAGGTTCCAGATGATGCCGTTGGCATCCTTCACCGATCCGTTGGTTATCGTTAAACCGGGGGTGCCGGTCAGCGTCAGGTCAACCGTCGAATTTGTGGGTGCATGACGCGTAATGCCGTTTATTTTTACATTCCTTGAAAGTGCATCGCTCATGCCGGTAGACGGCGAAAAGGAGTTGTAAACAGCGATGGAGGTATTATTCGCATCGTGAATGGCCAGCGCCACCAGCGCCACCATCTGACCATCTTTACTGTCCGGATCCAGATAGGCATCGGTACCGTAAATCTGCTGAAAGTAGCTGGTCATTGCGGTGAGGATGGCCTGATAAGCGGGCGCACTAATGCCCTGGGCGGTTACCGTTGCTGATAACCCCAGCGTGTCTATATTGAGAGCCATTAAGCCTCGCTTGTAACGGTCGTTGTTCCGTAGATGGTGTCTATGGTGGCGGTGAAGACAACGCGGCGGGTTGTGCTGTCGGTAGTCGTGTCAAAGGACTGAACAGACTTTACGCCCTGCGTTTCAAGGATGCGCTGGCGTATAGCAAGGTTATAAGTTTCCGGCTTCTGTTTGCCGAGTACCGACTGAATCCATGGCGTTCCCGCCGTGTTATCAAGAAACCACTGACCGTACCAGAGCAGAAATCTGGTCTTAACGGCCTGCGCCACTGCCTCCGGTGAGTTAATCAGCCAGGTGTCATCGCCCTGTCCAAACGTGTAATCACCGTTATTATCTTCGCGCCGGTATCTCATTGCGGGCCACCTGTCTGACTACTTCCTGACTGCACGCCGCTGTGAACGTGTCCGGTCTGGCTGATGCCTTTCGCCACCTGATCGCCGGTTGATGTTACGGTCCCGTTAACCTGAACGTTACCGTTCACTGTAAGCAGTGGCGTGGTGATGTTCACGTTACCGCCCTGCATCAGTTCGATAAAGCTGCTGCCATCGTCGGTGCGAACCTGCACTGATGTGGTGCTGATGCCGGATATCTTCTGCGCCTGTGACTGTGGCCCAACGAAAGCAAACGCATCTGATAAATCATGCTGGCGCGGATCGACTGGTTCCTGAACGCCGCCGTTTTGCCACCAGAAATCGATGCAGCGGTCAGAAAAGACCACCAGGCATTCGTCACCCACTTTTACTGGGAAAGTGATTGTGCAGCCACCGCCGCGAGGAAAGATAACCGGCACATCAGTAAGCAGCGGTAGCGGCGCTGACTGAATCTGCCCTTTTTCATCTACTCCCTGACCTGCAATAGCAGGCTGAACTGTGCAGGTACAAGTAGCCGGATCGAAAGACTGGACAATGCCGGGCAGAGAAACGCGCAACATTGAAAAAATGGTGTTGTACAGCTGAGAACTCATATGCTCACTGCTGCCTACCTGAGAATTTAACGAAACGGGCATCTGCTTTTCTCCAGACATAAAAAAACCCGCCGAAGCGGGTTTTTATCTCATATTTTCATCGCATGCTTTGAATTTTGCTGAGTATTTTATCAACTGCTGCCAACGATGACTTAGCTTCATCAAAGCTTACATTCTCGTTCAGTTCATAATCGGCACGTTTTCTTTTAATTTTTTGTTGTAATAATACTGCGCCAATTTGAGTTAATGAGAGTATTTCGTGCCTTTCTTTGTTACGGCGAGAATCGTGAAGAAGATACTGTACTACACCATCGTGATTGAATGGTGGGCAGTGCTCCAAAATAGAACAAGTCTCGTGATAAAGCGCATAATAAGCTCGCGAAATAGCACTACGGTGTGATGATTCTTCTGAATCTTCTAAACAAAATTCAGCAGCTTTGAAAAAATGCTTCCCTTGAATAGTCATAAGGTATTGATTACCTCTTGTTTTTCATTGCCTCGATACCAAGCAGTGACATTTTTTCCATTTAGAATTTCAGAAGTCACAAACTCTACAGCAACGTCAATATCCATTTCAGCAATTACTTCTGAATCCGTGCATAATACGTCACATATAACAGCGGCATCGCCATCCTGGCTTGTATAGTAGTCTTGATGAAAAGCAATTACATTATGCTTTTTAGCAATTTCAGTAATGCGTCGAGATAATTCTTTGATGTCGTTAGTACTTAACTTAGTTATATTTTGAAATTTATTGAGTTTTTCATTTTTATAATTGACTTCATATTCCATTTTCTTTCTTTCTTTTTCATCGCCTATCATCGATAGCGCTTTGCGAGCAAAAAACAAACTCAGCTCGCTATCACCATCTGAATATGCTGCGTTTCTCGCCAAAAGAGTAATAGGAACGCTATTCAGAATCCGGCCTAACTTAATCGCTTCATTACGGTATTGTTCATAATTACCTGTATGACTCAAGTAAGAAAGAAAATTCTGTGCAACCATATCGTTGCCATAAGAAATGCCTTCTTGGAAATAAATGACTGCTTTTTCATGCTCTTGCGCCGCTCCATAAGCCAATCCAATAAGCATTAAACGCAATGGTTCATCTGATATTTTATCAGCTTTACTTATCGTACCTTTTAAAGTGAACGAGTCCATTTTTTCGCCACTTTCAATGTAGCTGATTAGGTGCTCATGAATTTTGGTAGCTTCGCTTTGAGGGGCAACCATAGTTTTTCCTTTTTAAACAGATGCACGATCACTTTAACACAGATAAACGAAACTATCATTTAACCCGCTTGCAGTCGTAGGTCCAGAACTGCCGGGGCTCATCCATGTTCTTGCGGATCACTTCGACGTTGAGAATCGCTTTCCCATTGCGCTTTACATAGTCAATGCCCAGCCAGCGGCCCACGCTCGCATCCGGCAACATCCACTGCATCATGACGTTATCGAAATCGTCCTTCTGCTTAAGGAAAGTCATTTTCTGCGTTTCAGGCGCCTGACCATTGATGTGCATCAGGCCATCATTTTCACCTTTAAGGAAAAAAGGGCCGCATTGTGATGCTGCAAAAGCGGAAACAGGCGACAGGAACATCAGCAATGCTGCAACTTTTAAGAGTTTCACTATCCGACCTTATTGATTGTGGAGAGGCTTTGTAGCTCTTTGGCTCCTTTGGCAAGACAGAGTAAATCCATGTACCAGTTCTGTCCCCGCGTATCACCAGTATAATCAATACTGCCTACGGTGTAATCACCATCAGTATTTATTGCGGCCGGTTGCGAACTTGGGATGCCATCAACGTACAGATTGCCGTCGCTGGCGCTTTCATTCAGCCTGGCGGGTGACATGCCGATTTGCTCATTACTGAGAGCCACCCGATAGACGGATGCCTGATCGAGGCGAACCAGGCCGCCCAGCTTGATGGCAGGATTAATGAGGCACCGGACGTTTACCCCCGCCCCCATTGTCTGCTGTGGCATCCCGATCAGGCCGGTACTGGAGTTAAGTACCACCACCTCATCGATGTATTTCGACTCAGGAACAATGTTCACCTGATTATTTTCATACCACCAGTTGGCATCGCATTTTCTTGCCAGGCTGTACATCACATCACAGGTATTACCCACCAGCACTCGACCACGAGGAAAAACGGTATCCGGAAAATCCGGTACCGACCCTGCTGTGATGCCGTATGGTTGATAAGTTTTCATACCCGCTTCGAACAGGTCAGCATATTTCCAGCCAGCGGCTACCGTCGTGCGGACACTGGCATATAAATGCCCCTGCCAGCCGTCAATACACTGCAGCAGCAGCCAAGAGTCGGTAACGTTGTCTTTACCGGCCACCGTGAAACGGATATCGCCGTTAAAAATCATGCCGACATTGCGATCGGGATAATTACCCGCTTCATCGGGGTTACCGTTGTAACCGGCAATCACCTGAATGCGGGTGAATTCCTGCGACATGATTCGGTTCTGCGTGGCCGGTGAGAGGTTGTAAATTTTAAAGTCGCCCACGAACCCGTTAAAAATCGTCGCGGGCATCTTCTGAATGTTAAAGGTGACTTTCAGATCGGTAAGCGCTATCCCGTCGCCCTTGTCATTCAGCAGTTGTAACTCAAAATGGCGCATCCAGTTCTGTGACATAATTTACTCTGTCCTTATAAAAAGGTGGCTGCGGATCCCGAGATCGTTTTCTGTTGGATAATCCTGCCCGTCAGCATCGCAGACAACGAACAGCGAAAATCCCAGGTTAAGGTAGGCATACTGCGCCAGCAAATCAGCGCCGGTCACCAACGGGATACTGCCCGCGATCAGCGTGCCAGTGCTGTCGCTCAAATCCATGTACCAGCATGCTGATCGCCAAATGACGCTGACCTTATAAATGTTGCCTGCTATCGTGATGCTGAACGCCTGATTCTGAGGCTGCAGCGGCATTTCGGTAATGGTCATGAAAAAAGCCCTTTTACGGCGGATACTGCCGATCTGAGAATAGATTCAGAAGGCTGTTTAGGTGTCTTCACCCCACCGTCCTGCACAGCGCTGGTATTGGCACCGAGCTTCATATTTTCTTTTGGTGCCCCCTTGATAGTCTGTGCCTGAGTGGTGATCACTTCACGCAATGTGACTGTGGCCATAAGCACGTTTTCGGTTGCCTTGTCCGTTGTTACGTCCAGCACGCGGATAAGCATGTTGCTGTAAAGCCGTTTGCCAGTAACCACGTCGAACGGCTGACGAGAGCGCTGCAAATCCAGCAACTGGGCGTAGATTTCTTTGGGGCTGCTTCCCAGCGAAAGGCCGATGACTGAGGTGTTAAGCAGGTCCAGTACAGAACCGCCCCCGGAAAAGCCAATTTCCATCACCAGTTCAGAGGCACGCCGGTAGGCGTGATCGGCAATAAATCCCGCGCCGTCAGCGCTTGCACCTGCGGCCTCAGACGTCACCCGTTCAACAGGGTGCTCAGTTATCTCCAGCACGTCACTGTGCTTTTCGCTGATGACCACATCGGGGATGATGATGCCGATCTTCCTTGACCGCTGGTGCAGCAGTACCGAAAGTATGTCCATCAGTTACCCCTGTTCATCTGCTGTATCGCACGTGAAGCAACCTTATTTTGCTTGTCAGCAATGATGTTGCCTGCCTCACGCGGATCGGATACACCGTGAATGTTGATGACGGTTTCCTGATGCATTGAGGCACCGGCTGCCTGACCAGCAAGCGGGCTGTTCCAGTTGGAGAAACCTTCTTTGCGTGCCATCGACTGCATCAGCGAGGTCATCACCTGCGGATTGTTGAGGTTCAGCGCCACATCCGGCGACACACCCATCCACTTCGAAATATCGCGGATATATTTGCCGGTGTCATTTTCACTGGAAGGTGCCCAGGTAGACACGATATCGGTAATGGACTGGAGGGCTTTTCCTGTGGTTTTGCCGGTAAAATAGCGCATAAGCTGATTGCGCATCGCGCCCCAGCCTTCCAGTGCAGTGCCAAATGTGCGAAAGCCGTCACCGCTGACCGGGCGAAGATTACCCGGGTTGTTGTTGCGGTCAGGGAGATTCCCCCCAAACAGACCACCAACAACCTGGCCGATACTGCGCGGATCGAAACCGGTTTTGCTTTTCACCCAGTCTGCCGCGCTGTTGGCACTCGACGATACAGCCGGAAGTGCATCAGGGTTTTCTTTACCCTGGTGAAGTATCTGGCTGCCAATACGGGCTGCATCGGACCAGCGCCCCTCGTTGATGGCGCTCAGCAGATCGCCAATCATCGACAGCATTTTGCCAAATTCGCCAAACTGCCTGGTCAGGCTGGCGATATCACCTTTTAGCGTCCAGTTTTTCAGGTCGATATTCAGCAGTCGTGCAACCTGATCGCCCGCATCCCTGATCGATGACCTGAGTTCTTTAATAGCTTTCAGGGCCGCATCGATATCCGGCTGCCATTTCTTCCAGTCGATAAGACTTTGTCCGCCTTCCTTCCAGACCCTGTAGTCGTCATAGAGCGCAAAGATAGCCAGGCTCAGCGCAGTGACAATCCCGACTGGCGACGTCAGAAAGGCGGTGTTAAGCAGTCGCCAGGCAACCATCAGCGCACCGAAAATCTCAATGAGCTGGCGTGTGCTTTTATCGAGAGTGCCCCACCAGTCACGAATATCGGCCGCGGCCTCGATGAGCCGGAAGACAACTTTGCCGACAGAATCAGCCAGCCAGAGGACAAGTTTTATCCCGCCTGTCAGCGCAGCCTCGATTTTCGGGAAGTTGTCGATAACCTGCTTACGCAGCGTGTCGATTGAGCCCGCCAGTCCGCCCGCAAGGTTTGAGCCGATTTTGTCCTGCGCCATGCCCGCCATTTCGCCGAACGAGCGCAGAGAGGTCATAAAACGGTTAGAGCTCACGGCGGCTGCATCGGCGTTATAGCCAATGGCCTTTGCCATCTGCGTATACTGTGCGGAGAACTGGCCCACACCCCGGCGCATGGCCATCAGCGTGTTTTCATCAATTCCCAGCATCTGGGCGAACTGGTTTGCCCGGTAGTACGGCATGTCGCGAAGTCTGTTGCCCACACCCGTAAAAATGCTGGCCATATCGCGCATGTTGCCCTGAGCATCACGCGTCTGCACACCCAGACGGTTGAGAAAGCCCTCCGCACCCGGGTTGTTTCGCATGAAGTGGGCCAGGCTTTCCAGCGAAGAACGCGCCCCCGCAACGGTACCGCCCAGCTGCGACACGGCAAAGCCGATCTGCTGAATACCTGCAACCGTTGCGCCAGTGCGCTGGGATGCCCAGTAAAGGTTATCAAGCCCACTGGCTATTTTGGCCGTGTATGCAACGACCGACAGCGCCGCTGCTTCAACCGCCGCGCCCAGCTTGACCGCCTGCAGGGTGGTGTTCGCTATCGTGGCATCAAACTTTCTCGCGCCGGACTCGTCCACCTGAAAGCCCAGGGAAATCAGGAAATCCTTGATTACATCAGCGTTCATTCGCGGCTCTCCAGCGGGCTATTCGGGCTTCGTTGTCGGCTTTCAAATCCAGCCAGTCGTTCATACGTGCGAAATCGGCCAGGTCTAACTTACCGTCTGTGAGGGATTCATAGCGACAAACGCCCTCAATGACAGGGCGCATCAGAAAATCCTCGCCATCCGGCAGCGTATCGAGTATCAGCCCTGCGGCGGCTGGCCCTCCGTCACGCTGTCTGGGGGTGCGGGCAAAAAATTTCCCAGGCTGTCGCCCACCACGCGACCGACAATCTGCAGCATGCTGAACAGGTCGATGTCGTCGAACGCCAGATCGTTGCCCTGCATTACCGACACCCAGCGGTCTTTACCGTGGGCACGCTGAACGACCGCCAGGCACGGAAAGATGATTGCGTTGGTGTCTTCTTCGCTCAGCCCCGCCACCGCATCGGCAATTTTTGGCAGCACCGTTTCGATGGTGCTGTAGACGTTGCCGCCCTGAGAAGACTCTCGCAGCGCCTGAAAATCCCCCAGCATACCGGCCAGCACCGGCAGCAGCTTGCGGGACACTTTAAGCTGGTCGAACACGCTCAGCTTTGACGCGCTGTAGCGGATACCTTTAATTTCAAACTGCATTATCAGAACTCCCCTAAGATTTCGTCGATTTTGCCTGCATCAAACACCCAGGAGACGTTGCCGGCCACCTTCGGGTTGTTCCAGTCTGGCTGTTTCTGAAATGCACAGGCGCGTGCGGTCACGATGTCACCGGATGCCTTGTTGCGCAGGACGATGACGTTATTGCCCCACAGCGCGGACGAAAGAGACTGCGCGTTATACATCAGGGACAGTTTCTTGTTCACAGGTGACGTCTTCTGCAGGTTGACGGTCACGGTCCCGGCTTTGCCTGCATGCAGGCTGTGCATCACCTCACCGTCAGCGCCTATCGTCATGGTATTTTTGGCCTCCGACATGGTGACCACGATCCCCTCATCAGAGTTTCCGGAACCGTAACCCAGATCGATAATGCCGGTCGGCCCCGTCAGAGAGGCCGTGATATCCATAAAACTGTATGCACCACTCATTGATTATTTTCCTCAGCGCATGACGTTAATCTGAACGCTGGCGTAGTGGATTGCTCCCGCCAGCTTACAGGCCACCTGAACCGGTACCGACTTACGCGCTTCGCGGTCAGCCTGTGCCTGAGACGAAATCGCGGGCATGTAGACGTAATACCCCTTGGTCAGGGTATCGCCCGGGGAAAGCTGGCCAATCTGACCGCCGTTCCAGACGCCGGGCGCGATCAGACCGTTGTTCACCGCCTGATCCATAGAAGCTTCCACGTTCGCCATGATGCGCGTGTTGCCCGCATCGGTCTGCGGCACCTTCGTTCCGCTGGTGTACAGCAGGTTAAAGAGGTTGGTCTGCACATAGTTTTGCAGCCAGTCGAGGCCGTGGCGCTCATCAAAGAAATCGCCGTTGCCCATGACACCCTGCTGCAGGATGGCCGTGTCGTTGGCGTAGTACACGTAAACGTTGCAGTTCTTCGCATCCAGCGCGGCCGCCTGTGGGGGCGTCAGGCTTTCATAGGTGATGCCGGGCTCCTGCTTGAATTTCAGTGTGATGGTGGTACCGAACCCGTTAAAATCCACGGTGAACGCACGACCAAACGCCGAAATTGCCCCGTAATTACTGGTGGATGAATACTGCACGAACGTGCGGCTGTATTTAGCCGCTTTCACTTTCGACGCGATATCGGTGTTCACTGTAGTGAGCAGTGCATCGGTGTTTTTCGTGGTAACGGCAAGGATGCGGCTTAATGATGAGGACTCAATCGCGGCGCATACCGGCAGCAAATCATCATCTTTACGGTCGGCGTCATACGTCACCCCGAGCCCGTACCAGTTGGTAAAGCCCAGGCAGGCGTTCACGCCATCGAGTAAGGTCTCAACCTTACCGACTTCGGCCGCCGCCAGCGTTTTCGCCCAGCGCCCCACATATACCTGCGAAGGCGTCGGCGACTGCGAGAAGTACGCCACGGCAGCAAGGTATTCCTCACTGTTGGTACCGAAATCGGTTCCGATGCTGGCCGCCGAGGTATACAGGCGGATACGTTCGGTCAGCGGAATGATGGTTGCGCTACCCAGGATGAGCAGTGAGCCAAAGTTACGGCCCGCCGCCGCCCTTGGCGACATAATAATGTCCACGCTGGCAACGTTTGAAACGGGTAAGCCCTGCGGCATGGGTTATTCTCCTGAAATACTGAAAGGGGCGTCGGTCAGCGACTGGATGCCCCAGGTGCTGATGACTTTGCGGCGCAGGCGAACCATCACGTCGTAACGGCGTACCCACTGGTTGTTAATGAGTTCCGGTGCGGGCCGGATGCTGTCGCAGTCCGCCAGCGTTAATCCCCACTGGCCCAGCGTGTCGTTGTTCTGATTCACGGCGAGCCCGTCCCGAAACTGCGCGGCGACCTGCTGACCGGCTGGTCCGTAGAAAGAGGCCAGGCACTCCACCAGCTCATGCCGCCACTGTTCGGCGGTAGCGTCGGTCTGGTTAACAAACGCGGGACCGGCATCAGCAGCAATGCCTGTCACGCCAAACGCGCACCAGTTAACATCAGCAGCGGGAATGGCGGGCTGATCGGGTTGCCAGCGGGCAATGACGCGCCCGGGTGCCAGCCCCGACAGGTTCCGTATCCACTGGCTCAGGTGCACGTCCAGCGGCGTGTCATAGTTGGTCGCGGCCTGCTGCGGGGTGAGCCAGCCGGGCTGGCCAGTGGTGTTACTGCTCAACGGGCGTCCCTCCGTCAAACGGCAACAGTTCGCAGTGCGCCTGAACAAAGCCCGCGCCGTATGCGGTGTACGGATCGACAAACGACACGCGGTAATCGCGCCCCTGGTACGTCACTATGTCCGCATCCCGTCCGGTCTGGCCCTGCGTCAGGCGTTCGGTAGTGACGATTAGGATTGCACCATGCACCACCTGCCCCGCCTCAAGCCTTCGGCTTTCCAGCGACTTATCCACCGTTACCACGCCAGCAAAAGGGGAGCTCGTGACGGTATTTTTCCCGAACCCGTCATCATCAACGGCCATGCTGCGGCGCTTTACAACTAAGGTGGTGTCGCAGAAGTCGGGATCGAAAAGGATGTCTGTTACGTCAAGATCCGGCATTTTTATCCCTCACAACGTAGGTGATCGAGCGTAGAAGCTGCCCGGTGTCATACAGCGGTTTTGTACCGCTGCGGCCCCGGCTTCGGCGGGCGCGTAATGTGGCTTCGGCAAGCGGGGTAAGCTGATCACCGGCCGTGATGACGTTTCTGGCAGCGTTTACCGCCTCCGTCCCGGCGCGGTTAAGCATGGCTTCGGCAGCGGACGCATTACCGCTCAGGACTTCAAAAGCGGCCTGCTTCATCAGGGCGGCCACCTTTTCGCGCGACTGCGCCACCCCCATGTGCAGAAACGGACGTGGCGGCAACTGAACGCTGTAGGCGGCGACTTTATGCTGCGTGGCAAAATTGCTTTTCGCCTGCTGCACAAACTGCCCGTTGCGTTTGAAACTGCCATCGTCAGCAATCTGGCGGTAAACGGTGGTCATGTGCTCCGGCACGCGGATGGTGCCGCCAAAGCTGTGCAGGTAGCCCAGCTCGGCGTTGTTGATTTCCATCCCGTCTGAACGTTCGGCACGGTCAGACGGAATACCCACCAGCACGTCGCGGTTGCCCAGCGTTTTGAGCGCATCGAGCACCGCCTGTGCATTATCCGCACGGAGCACAAGACCCGATTTCACAGTTGCCGCCCTCCCGCACCGAACATGCAGATTGTCTGGTAAAACTCAGCGCCATAGCGGGTGTTGTTCCAGAAACCCGCGGCAGGATTGAGCGTTGACGAGTTGTCATAACTCACGCTCACCTTATCGACGGATTTTGATGAAACAATCCCGCTGCTGGAGCCGCCCGCGCGTCCCAGTACTGCGGAACGGTTGTCACCCGCCTGCAGCGTGAGGTAATGCGCGACAAACAATTCCACCATGTAAGGGAACAGACGCCCGAGCCGGTTCTGATCCAGCTGGATATCAGCCAGATTCAGCCGGAACTGAACCTGGGGATCGGGGTAGAGGGTGTCACTGGAAAACTGAGGAAAGTCAGTGCGGAACTGCTGGACAGACGGGAGAAGGCTATTTTTTGGCTCCATTGACCTGCTCCGTCAGCTCAGCAATTTTCTGCTTTTGCTCTTCGATCAGCGCATTACGCTCGGCCAGACCTTCGGCAGCCGCTGTGACCTGCGCGGTCAGTTCACCGTTTTTAGCCGTTAACTCAGCATTCTGGGTGGTCAGATCAGCGATTCTGGCATTGAGTGCACCAATTTCCGCCTGGCTGGCACCCTCACCGCCGTTGTCCGTTTTATCCAGCACTTCGGCATAGCGCTGCGTAAACCAGTGATCGGCAATTTCGTTTTTGACGTTATGAACACCGACATCAAAATCCGTTTTGTTGTACTCGGAGTCGTTGAACGTGAAGGGGGTATGTACACGAATTCGTTTCATGGATTTTCCTGAAAGAAAAGGCCCCTGCGGGGCCGGTTGTCAGATACCGTCTACGTACAGCATGGTGTCGCTGTAACGCAGCTCGACCGCACCCACCTTGCTGTAGTAGGTCACCAGCTGGCGCAGGTCGCGGTATTCCATCGGAGTACGCTGCAGCGGCACCAGCGGGAACTGAACGTACTTGCGGTCCTTGGTGTAGAACACCATGCGGTTAACGTTCTGCATCGCGCCCGCTTCCAGCCATTTCACCGGCTGGATGTCCAGCGGCTTACCGTTCTGCTTGTAGGCGATGGTGTTTTCGCTCAGGTAGTCCAGCAGCGAGCGGTTACCGGCATCGGAAACGATGATGCTGGACAGCAACGCATACTGGTCAGGCGGCAGGCGCAGCGAATCCGGTACCACGGCACGGCCGGTCTGTTTCCAGGCAGTGGTGAGACCGTCATTGATGGATTTAGCAATCTCCATCGCCGTGCTGGATGCCCACGTTTTGGCGGCAGGAATGGTTTTAACATTCGTCTGGTTAAACAGCCCTTTTACACCCAGGATGGTGCTGCCCACGTAAACCTGACGGTCAACGTTCAGCTGGTAGGTCTGGTTCATCGCTTCCAGCTTCTGGGAGTCAATCGGGCGTCCCATCTGCAGCGCGGAAGCCAGTTCGAAAACCGTCCATGACAGCTGGCGCGACCAGGGCGTGAGTGGCAGCGTGGTTTTCTGGATATCCAGATCCACACCGGCAATCACGTTGGTGCTGTTGCTGATCCACGATTCGCCTTCGGTACCCACGGAACTGGGCGCGGCGAAACTGCTGTTTGAGAAGCTCGACATTTCGTCAGCAATGGAGACATCTTCGCGCAGGTCAACGTCACGGCTCCACGTGTACGCCAGCAGCGGCATGTTGAGAACCGGATCGAAACGCTCCAGTTGCCCAATCAGGAACGCACCGGAATTATCGATGGTCTGTCGGTCGTAGGTGATCATATTCAGTGCTTTCCTTAAATATTGAATGCCAGTTCGGCGATGCCGTTGGCGTCGGTGGTACCGATAAAGTGCGCGTTGGTCACCAGCACGGTATTGGCTGCGGTGGCATCCGCCGCGGCTTCAAAACCGCCGATCGGCTGTGTTGGCGTTGCACCGCCCACGCGGATGTAAACCGCCCCGTTGTCCGCCACGGTACCGGCATTCACTTTGACGCCAATGTAGCCTCGCACCAGCGCATCGCCGGTGTAGTTCGCCGGGTTAGTCAGCTGGCGGGCCAGGTCTTTGTCAGACGTGAACGGATAGGAGCGCACGCGGATGCCGTAAAGCACGGCGGCGGTGTCACCGGCCGCCAGAGGCACAAATTTGCCGTTCACTTTTTTCCCCGGCAGGCCGTCACCGGCGAACGGGTTGGTGGTGTCCATCACGACAGGCTCTACCGTTGAGTGATTAGGACGGGTTAGCGCACCGGCGTAGCTGAACGGCTGCGTTAAATAAATGGACTGACCTGTCATTACTTGGCCCCCTTCTTAGCCCAGAAATCTTTGTTTTTCTCATTCAGCGCGGCCACGTCGCCGGACTGCGAATTCGCGGTGAACACCGCCAGGCTCAGGCCGCTGTTGTTGCGGCTTTTTGCCAGTTCAGACGCACCGTTAAAGATGCTGTCCACTGTCGCCATGCTCATTTTGGCGAAATCAGGATTTTTACCTGACAGTGGTTCGATGAGTTTCAGGCCATCAGCGGTGCGCAGCGCAGCGCCCAGCACTTCGCGCTTAAGCGTGCCCATTTTGGAGCCTTCGGGCAGCGAGAAACCCGGCAGGATGAGTTCTGCACGTGAGAGAACGTCCTGCTGATAGCCTGCATCGCCGGTCATCTTCTTCTCTTCTTTTTTCTCGTCGTCGTCATCAGCATCACCCGTTGGCGGTGCCATCTTATCGGTCAGCGCTTTCACAGCGGCTTCGATAGCGGCAATGCGCGTTTCGATGTCGCTGCTTTCATCCGTGACCGCATTCGCGGGAGCGCCAGGCGGAACAGTCGCATCTGGCCCTTCTACTTTCACCACTACAGTGGTTACGCCGTCGTCTTCATCGTCATCACCGACCATGTTGGCCGGTGCGTTATTCAGCAACTCTTCGGCAGCCGCTGAATCTTTTGTCTTCACCGCCTTGCGCAGGCTGGCGAACCACTGCTTTGCTTTACTTGCCATGCTTTGTGCATCTCCTATTGAACAGCGAATACCGGCCCGCCCATTAGGAACAAGCGCGATGTGATTACCCCGGATGTCATACTGATTAGCCCGTCCGGGGGCGGTTTCGTCATACTCTGCGTTGTAGCCGCAGGAAACCTGACGAAGGCCATCGTTGATTGCCTGAATGCCCAGGGCGTCTTTTATGACGAGATCGGCAATCAGGAGGTCTGACTGGTCACCCTGACCGCGCCGGACGTTGGCCGCATGACCAATTGCCAGCTGTCGCCAGTTGGCCGGATCCACAAAAAGAATGTCGCCCGCCTCGTCCTCGGGATGGAGGATCACCACGGTCATACCTTCAAAGGACGCCATCGCCTCGGGCGAGAACACCTCATCGGCTGAACGGGTGACGATGATCTCCCCGTCATCGTCGGGCGTGAGTTCCGGCAAATCCTCTGCGCGGTAGGCCTGGTCACCCAGGCGGGCGATCGGCACGTCTTTACACAGCAATGAGCCATCACCCAGCAGGTAACGGTTTGGACCGAGCCGGGTATTGAAGAAATATTTCATTGTCCACCTGCGAAATTCAGGCATAAAAAAAGGCCGCACGATGGCGACCTGATTTTTTGGTTTAAGTTTTCAATTCACTGATTTTACTGACATAAAAAACAGCCAGTTTTCGCCAGTAACATACTGGAATACTAGACTTTTATTTGTTAGATATTTTTCCGATCAATAATTTCATAAGCCAGTAAAGTACTGCTGCATAGATGAAAATAACGACGAGCAGTGAAAAGAACGTCACAGGATCCGTTCCGGCTTCATAAACATCAGCCTGATAACGCCCGAAAAGCTCATGAGAATGGTCAACAAGCCATTCCGTCAGCGAATACAGTGGCATTCCGTATCGCGAGATCATAAACGCCACGATAAAACAAAAAACGAACCCTGACGCCTTCTTAACGAATTTTGCAGTTTGCAAAGTTACTGTCTCCCTGAACATCAACGTAGCCATATGCCATTAATCCATTTCGTGAACCGGGTACGCGTACTTTCTTTATGCGTAACAGGGCCTGCCTGACCGTATAGAAATCAGGACGATTCACGAATGTGATACAACCCTCGCTTTCTCCTGAGCCATCGGGCCTGAGAGGATGCAGACGAAAGCCGCCACGTGCGACACCATTTATAAAAACAGAGTCGGTCATCGTCTGAGAATTAAAGAGCGCAAACCATTCTGAATGATCAGAGTTGTTCCAGAAATCAACAACCCACCCTCTAATCTGGTTTGCAATACTGCCTTCGGGACGAGATACAATCCAGTAACGTCCGACAGGAATGGCACTGTTAGGCAGGTAAGCGCAATTGGGGTCATTTGTATAAGGTTTCTGACCAGAAAAGACCGGAAAGGTACCCACACCATATACGTGTAGCTTCGCTTCCCCACCGCCTTTGGACAGGTCGTTGTAACTCATTGTCATTACCAGCATGAAACACTCCCTGTGAATTTTCAGGCATCAAAGTAAACGAATGAACTTTATCACTTATGCAAAATGAAAATAACGTAACTATTTCCTATTTACACCCCAGTTACTAACCGCGATGGCATTACGCTGCAACACGAACGGGTTTGCCATCGACTGTCACAATTCGACGCAAACCATCGGCACTATTGATCCGGGTCACATTACTGTGTGCAAACACCACCTCACACCAGCACCTGCAGTTGGGAAGCGCACCAGCATGGCCCGTCATACCGTCGAGTGTTGGCGGGCTTGTCCAGTAAACAAACATACCTTCCATTTTGGCGTGAGAATGCCGTACATCACCATCATCCGCCGTGCGCCAGATATATCCCAGCGAACCACTCGCCACTGCTCTGGCCTGAGTCATGGCAGTTACCGCACGGCCTGTTTCTGTCCGCGCGATGAGTTTTGCCCGTGATGCCGCCACATCCCCGGATGCCGCGATTTCTTTCGCAAACGCATCGGCACGGCCACCCGCCGCCATGGTTTCAATCGCGCGATTCTGGATGTCGTAAATGCGTCCTGCGGCTTCGAGCGGCAGCGATTTGATGTATTTCACCTGCTCGGTAACGATGCTGCGCATGACCTGCCCGGTGGGCGTGTTGTTAATGGCATGACGCAGCTCAGCGCCGATCTGCTGACTGTTCTCGCGCCACTCTCTTTCACTGTGCCGCGCTATGGACGCGGCAAAGCCCGTGGCGACCTGATTAGCCCAGCTGTCAATGATTTCGCTGTAGCGCTCCAGCGCATCCATGATTTCGGTAACGCTGTCATTTGAACCATCGTAACGGCCATTTACGATGTCGCCCACTGCCCGCGCTATCTTGCGTAGCTGTGTGGTGTAGCTGATTTGCACCTGCTTCGGGAGCCGGCGCGTCGTCATCACTTTCTTCGGTGAAGCCTGGCGGCTCGGCCCCTTTGGCATTCTCAATATCCTCATCGGTGATGTTTGAGCCAATGCCCGTTACGCGGGATGATTCGCGCAGTTCAGCCATAGCAACGTGCAACGGCATAAGGCCGCTGTCGATGGCCGCATTAAGTGTATCAACCGTATTTTTCGCCACCGTTGAGCGGTCAGTGTCTGACATCTGCCACAGCGGGTTAAACTCAAAGTCGAAATCATCCGGCAGTGGCGTACCTAACTCAGAGCGGTGAAGGATTTCAAACAGTCGCCGGACAGGGCGACGCTCCCGGCGTTCCTGCAGCGAACCCACGTTGTCGTAATAATTCGCCAGGTCAGATTCGCCGGTACTGAAACCGGCTGGCGACTGGCCCAGCATGCGGATCAGCGGAATACCTGTTGCACCGGCTATCTGCTCACCGAACTGGGAAAGGATGTCCGACAGGCCCGCAAACGAATAGCTGTGCGTCTGAAATACATCTTCTTTGTCCATCAGCGTCATGCCTTCGATGGACTGAAACAGGCGGATCAGGTCGATGTGCTTCATCAGCGCCGCTTCGCGCTCGTCACCAAACCCGAGAATCTCACGCAGTTTTTCGATGCTGTAGGTGCGCAGATGCGCTTTATTTACCAGCTGCGCCGCGCCGGTTGATGCGCTGTCGAATGCCATAATGCGATCGTAAAGGCGTTCAACCACAGACATGCCCCAGCCGTTTTCGGTATACGCCTGCTGATAAGGCAGGCCCACACCGTCCATGCGGATCAGGCGGCTGTGGTGAATCTTCCACGCCGGGATGCCGTTTTGCGCAGCCACCACCTCATAATATTTTGGCTTACCCAGGTCGGGACCGGGCTCGGTAATAATTTCCGTGATGGTCTGGTTGAGCATCCAGCGATCGAGCACCAGCATGCCTTTGAACTGATCGCGGCCGATGGTTTCCATACGGAGGGGCGACGACATATCCTGACCATCAATCAGCAGCACACCAACCGCCCCACCATAAAGGCGTGACCATTTAATTGTGTCGCTTAATCCTTCCCACAGTGACAACTCCTCCCAGCGGCCGGTCAGCCGGGCTTTTGCCTTGTGGTCCATCTGCGACGTGATGGTGACGCCTTTGCGCGTCATATCATCGGCGATGGTGTCCACGGCTGCGCCCACAATCCATGATGAGCGGTAAGCGAATTCCAGCAGCACGCGGTTGCGTGAGGTGAAGTTCGGCATATAGGTGCCGTGACCGCTCAGGTTGCCGGACTGGAGGCCCAGACGGGATACAAAGTTATCGTAACCGTCGATCGTCTTTGTCGGTGCCGCACTTTGCTGGCGCGGGCGTTTCTTACGAGCCATTTTTACCCCTTGCCAGTAAATCCCAGATATCCATCGAGGTGAACTCCATCGGCGCATAGGCAATCATCGCGGAGTCAGCCAGATTGGGCGATTTGGTGCCGTCCGGCTTTTTGTCCACGACGATTTTGCCCACGCCGTTCACCGAATAGGTGGGCTGAGAGAGTTCGACGATAAGTTTGTTTTTGAGCGGCATAGCGCCCGATATCGAAATGATTTCGTCAGGACTAAACGGCATCTTTTCTTCAACGGCGCGCCAGGTATTGCGGAACAGGGTACGTAACCGCCACCAGCCCTGCGCTTTGGCATTTGCGAAGAAGTCTTTATTGAGCCGGCCCTGCTGTCCATATTCACCTGGAACCGCTTCATCTTCGGGATTGGCTGGCGATCCGCTGCCACGATATGGCGTGGCGGTAATCTGGCGTTCCCGCCTCTCTTTGCGCTGCTCGTTGATAACACGGGCATCGCCGCGCGCACCCGCCCCGAGCCCGTCAGAGTCGAACCGGTACATTTCAAGACGACGCTGATCGCAAATACTGAATGCCCTCTGGACGGTGCCAAAGATGTCATCGCCTTTACCTGACCATTCCTCGATATCTTCCAGCAGGAAACCGTGACGCGAAGCAAAGGCGTTGGTGTCTTTGCCTTCGTCAGCGACATCAAGCGCGCCCATGCGCTGGCCAGTGGGCTGGATGCCCAGCTTGATATGAGCATCGACCGCCGCCTGCACCCAGGCAGACGGTATCAGAACACCTTCGACAGACGCGCTGTAGTTAATGTCGATTTCCTGTGCCACGGTCACAGCGTCGAGTTCTTCGCACTGCTTTTTATACCAGGCATCGTCTTTGCGCGGATCATCTCGCCAGTGGAAAGTAAACACGTCCACCTTGCCGCTGTGGCGGCGCTCAGCGAATGAGTTCGCCATGCCGTTGGGCGTTGAAATGTCCTGACGGCAGTTTGTCGTTGCCGATAATGAGGCGTCTACAAGATAGGGGCGCTCAAGGAACGCAGACTCATCAACGATATAGAACGATGTACGGTCACCACGCCCGATGCCGTCACCGGCTTCACCCGTCATCGCTGAATCATTCTCAGGGAACAGGATGCGCATGTGCGGCGCGTGTGCTTTAGGATTCCAGCCGCCCCGAAACTCTACGGGCAGCAGGCCAATGAAATTACGCGCCTTGTCAAAGAGCGATTTAGGCGAACCAATTTTGTCTACGTATTCCTCTTTACGCGAACCGAATCCGGCAACGATGCCGCGATTGAAAAGGCACAGTGATGCCGCCATGCCCACGGTCAGCCAGGACATGCCCATATCACGTGTTTTTTCGGTGATACCGGGCTTTGAGGTGCGCCAGTGCTCCACGAACCACTGTATCCACTCTTCCTGTTTGGGGAACAGCAGGAATGGAATGCGGGCAGGTAAACCGCGCTCAACGTTGCGCGGATCAACCGTCATGCCCCAGTCGATGATGAACTGGGCAGGATTATCGCGATAGAACGCTTTAAGCGCTGGTAGCATTTCAGGGTTTGCGCGGATGCGTTGGAGCCTTTCCATCCGCCATTCGAACACCTGCGTATAGTCAGGGTTCTTGAAATCGAACGAGAATGGGATTGGCATTATTCAATTCTCTTGAACTATATAAAGACGTAATTCATATTGAATTTTCTTAAGAACCTCTGGAGATAAAAGATGGCAAGTGAATTTGAAAATGGCTCAGTTGTGCAATTGAAATCAGGTGGTCCATTTATGACTGTTGAAAATTACGTGCCGACAAGGGACACCCACCTTTGCACATGGTTTCACGACAATAAGTTGGAAAGAGCTGAAATTAATGCAGCCGCTCTCCAAAAAGTTGATCCGTCAATTTGGTAATTTTAGGGGCTTCGGCCCCTATTTAACATAAGGGATGTTACCCGCACTGGCGAAACAGCACTCACGCGCAGTTAGCTGCCAAAGGCGTATTTCATGATGAATTTATAGCGGATATGCTGAAAACGGACTGCATAAACTGTGCATAAAAGCTGCCCGAAAATGCATAGGCGTAAAAGGTAACGAAACCGCTATTTCCGGCTGTTATCCCATCATTTTACGATAAAGCTCTGCGGCCTCGTCAGGCGTTAAATTAACCTGCTCAGTCTGTATTGGTCCACCTTCTGGTCCGCTGATTTCGGTCTTCGATTTCAACATGCCCAGATGTTGCGCAACCATCTTCAACGCTTCGTCCTGATTGCGTGTGATTATCTCAAGGCCGAATTTGCCTTCTTTGATGCCTGCAAACAAGCGCCGCGCCGCGCCGGTAGCATCGCGTGTATCGTGGAAGACCGGACGACTAAGGCCCAGACCGTTACAGCGCGGGCAGTCAGGGTTAGGATCAATCATGGCATCGTAGCCGAAACCACCAGAATCATTCGGCTCACGCTGTTTGCGCTCGACTGCCTCCAATCGCTTTTCTTCGAACTCAACCATATCCCGCCACTGGTAGTTATGACCAAAGCCCCAGCAGTAACGGCAGCAATAGCGGTGTAGTTCAGTAAGCTGCGTTGCATCTGCGGTCGCTATGTCCCACCACCATTGAAGCACTGAATCCTGAGTAATCTGCGTGCGCTTTGCGCGAGCATCCATTGCATCCCGCACAGCCCGGCCGACCTTAGCATTTCTTAGCATGCGCGATGCATTTACGTAGGCAGTATTGCCCTCGCCTTTGTACCCAGAACGCTTGTAGGCAGCGGTGCGGTTGAGGTCGATCAGATATTCCTCTATGAACCTGATTTGCTGCTCTGTCAGGCCATAACTGCGCACATCAAATTCCTGCGCAGAGTCCTGCACATCAATGATATCTGCTTGTTGCGCAGTTTCACTTTTGCGCACACTGGCGCTATTTTTCTGCGCAGGATTTTGCGCAGCCGGCTTTTTGATATAACGCCGCGCAGATGAATAATTCAGTCCCTGCGCTTCGCACCAGTCTTTCGGTGATATACCGCTTTTGGCGTGCTCGGACAGGAACCGACTCTGGAGGTCTCCCCAGTCCGGCTTTGCCATGTCAACTCCTGACGAAAGTCACTTTGGTAGTAATAAGGCGGCGAATCAGCCTGGCAGCTTCGCGCACAAACAGACCATCGTTCTGGACTGGCAGGCATACGGGCATAATTTTTTTCAATCTAAACCATTACTTACCCGCCAGTTATTTTCGTAAAGAAATTAGCCTTAAGTTTGATTAAAGCTAATTCCTGCGTCTGATACCAGGAATAAAAAAGCACCCTATATAATCCACTGAAGATATAGAGTGCTTACTTTCAAAAATATTCTATTTGAAAATTAATTCTGCCATTTTTCAATTATGACGTTCACAGAGCCAGAATCATCCGCACGCTGCCAGTCTTCTAAGAACAAGTCAAACCCGCCTCCTTGTGGAAAAGCATGAATTTGAGATGAAGCCTGAAGTCCGTCATTATTCAAACCATAATAACTCACAGCAGCGGTTTTATCTGTAGTGGTTGTACGATCATAGGTCATTAATGCAGCGGATTTAGATTTCGTATTTCCCGCCTGGCCAGTGGCAAAGTCAACTCCAGCTGAGGCCGGGTCAACACGGAAGCGATAAACGCCTGAAGCTACACTGGTTTCACTGTAAACACTACCTCCGGGAACTGTATTATTATAACCATCCAATACAACGGTTTTATAAGGCTGCCAGTCAGCCATAGCTGAAAAAGATGCGATCACAGAAACAGCTAAGATTGAGGCTTTAACAATTTTCATCATGATTTATTTTCCTTAAGAGACTTAACCAGCACATTATTTATATCTTTATCCATCCTAGTCGTTAAGTTTATTAATTTTACTGGTTGAAGGCACAACAAAGTCACCTTAGAAAAAATTTTGAAATTTGAATATTAAAAGTTTTACCGCGTTCTTAGCCGAGTGATATCACCATCAGGCGCACTCGTAAATGCGCCTTGTAATGATTACGCCAGCTTTTTAGCCAGTGAAGCCACATCATCGAATACAGTATCGACGTCATGGCCTGCCACTTTCAGCAGTTCTTTCACCTTTGCCAGTACGGCATCAGTTTTATCGGTTGTTGCTGTGACCGGCTGTGCGGTGGTCACGGTAGTACCGTCATACAGTGGTTCGGACATCTTTACTTCCTCTTTTATGGGTAAAGCCCGGTCATTATTCCAGGCGTCGGTTAAATCTTTTTTGGCGTTTCACTCTGCGCCTCCTGCGGCTGAGCGATGGCCTGCTCTTCCAGTTTGCTTTTCAGTTCGTCAATCTGAGCCTGAAAGCGCTGCTCTACATCGTGCCAGCCGTCACGAATAACTGTTGATTCAGCCTCAGCTTTAACAGGGCTGTTTTTCCAGCGGAACAGGCCCACCAGCCATCCAGAAGCGAAACCAGTGACGAGCGCAATCAGCGCCCACGTAATGAGTGCAGTAGTAGTGAACATGATGCTATTTACCTTGTCGGGATAATTCGATTTTGCGGATGCTGGCCTTGTCCTTGTTGCAGTTTCCCAGCACGGTTAACAGCCGTTCGTTTAATTCCAGGCTGCTGCCCCACGTAAGTGGATCGGGAATTTCCGGTACCGGACAATCAGCGGTTAATTCCAACGGGATCGGAACTGGAGGAATCTGGACGATTCTGGTTTCTGTGCGTGCGCAGCTCGTTAGCAGCGGTAGCAGGAACAGGCAGAGCAGCGCACTTGTCTGTCTCCACCGCCTTACGGATAACAACAATTCGGTTTTCGCTGTCGGTATTGGCCTGCTGTTTCTGTCCCTGCGTTGAGGCCGCAATGTCGTTAAACAGTCGAACGGCAGAGATAACATTGTTGGTGACAGCCTCGGCTGATTTTGTCTGCTGGATTGCCGCATCGCGCTGTTGCTCCACTCTGAGTGTTGAATCACGATAGTGGGCAGCAGCAAGCAATAAAGCCGCTATCAACACCACCAGCAGAAACGCCAGCACAACGCGCCAGTTAATAATTAACCAGGTCATGGGTTCAGGCTCCAGTTGCATATCTCCCGCTCTACGTCGCGACGATTGGCAAGCCCCTGAATCCTCACGCGGTCAACGTATACCCAGCTGCGAAGGCCATCACAGGCTTGCTGATAGCGACCGGCATTAAGGTTGCGCAGTACCGATGAATGCTCGAATGCATTAACACCGACGTTATAGCTAAAACTGATAAGTGCGGCTTTCTGATATGCATTCGACGGCACCTTTACGGACCTTTCCACAGACCGCGCATAGGGCTGCAGGTGCTTTTGCAGAAGCGCGTCGCACTCTTTTTGGGTATATGTTTTCCCCTGAATCACGTCCGGGCCGGTTATGCCGTTGCATACAGTCCAGACGCCGCCGACGTCACGGTATGGCGTGTAAGAATTGCCTTCGAGGCTTGGAACCAGAACAGCCGCGATGGCCAGCGCACCGCCACCAGCTGCTGTGATGAGGCTTTTACGTAAAGCAGGTGAAATAGCCATTATGCTTTCTCCGCCAGCTTCAAAGCCTTGTTGACTGTATCGACTACTTCTGGCGCTTTGTCCTCGTCATGCGAGGGTGAGCGGTTCAAATAACTCTGGATCGCCGCAGTGCGCAAACTCTCCTGCTCTGCCTCGAACTTTCTGGCCATTTCCTCCCGGTTGCTCTCTTTGCGTTTGTAGTACGCGTTCACAGCAAATGTCGCTATACCGAGCATCACACCACTGACCAGACCGATGAAATTCCAGTCCAGGTGATAAACCCAGTCATACCAGTTGAAAAGACCGTTACAGACAAGGCCACCTGACGCGCAGTAGGTAACCCCTGATGCAATTTTGTCAGGCATAATTTTGACCATGTGAGTACCTCCGTTGATTACGGAAGCTGTGAGTAGAGGGAGGGAAATAAAATAGGCTCACCGAAGTGAGCCTTAGAGTGCTGCAAATTGTGGCTATATGTCTGCGGTGCCGGGTGCCTCCCGGTGACTCAGTAAACCCACAGACTGAGCCGCATAGCAATGGCGATAATAATAATGGGTTCTGGCTCTGCCCCACCGCACAGGGGGATTCACCGCATTAGCGCCAGTATAAACAAGAATCAGGCTGTAATAAAAATGTCAAACGGGTGATTATCACGCAAAAAACCAATCTACTTACTTGATTAGAAACTGCTGAATTAATCTACTATTCAAGTGCATAGTTTTTTATAACTCTATGAAAAATAAAAGAACCTCTAAGTGGCAGTCCATTTCCCGCCAGTCGCGTGCCTGTAGCTGGCGGGGATTTTTTATCTGGCACCACTTCTCCTTCATTGCCCAGGCATCAATACATGAAACCCGCCAAAAACAAAAAGCCCCGCACGATGGCGAGGCTATAAATTCTGTTGCTTGTCGATACAGCTTTGTGAAGCATATATGAATTCAACCAGTGACTGGCTCACTTTGCAAGTAAAATCTTTGACTATTTAAACCGAAAGCATCACTCATTGGCTGGTAAAGCATTAATTCAGCCATTCCCATCCATGTATCGACCCTGCGGCGACTGGTGGCAAAACTTAGTTCAGGATGCTGATCGTAAAATTCTTCAGCTATCTCACGCAGGCTCATTTTTTCCTGGTATCGTTTTTGGAGTAAGCGGAGAAGTCCAGGATCGCCGTGCAGAGTTGTACCGATAACTCTATCCATGGTTGACGCCTCATCGTCAGTACAGAAAACAAGACTGGAATAGCGCCTTTCTGACAGCATGCTGTTTACCCAGGTTTCAAGCTCTTTGGATGAGCACCCTTTTTTTCTTAATGCTACTAAAGCCTTATTGAGATCATCTTGTGTCACTACATATTTGCCAAGCAGCCTTTTGAACATATCTGCTGCTTTTGGCGATGTATCGATTGCAGACCAGCGCCCCCACATTTTCAATTTACCCTGTAGCCAGACACTTTCCATGGTGCGTAAGCGCAAATCATTTCCGTCTGCTTTTCCTGTAGTTGATGGATAGATCATAATCTCTTCACCCTTTTGTTGTGTGTTCTTGTGGTCCGTTTAGGCAATGCTCTCGATCCTTATCTGCCCTTTCTCTCCCCAGATTTTTGTGATTCGTGCATCCCATACGGCGCTGTCTTCCTCAAACACCGCATCCATCAAAGCCTTGTGCAGATTATCGACATCGGGCCGCTGCTGGTGCGGCTGGCCGCTGAACTGCGCACGCTTCTTTTTGCTCCAGCTGTCGGGCATGGGCAACACAAACGTGATGTGACAACCGCTGTCAGGCAGTTGGATTTGGTTTAGGCGCACCTCATCGCAAAATGCCCGGTACCGGAGAACAGTCGGCCGCTTTGCCCATCGGTCACGTTGAGTCTGACGGGGCTTACCCAGCGGTGTGATGTCATAAATTCTGATCAAAATAGTTTCCCCGTAGATTCGTTGCCTTTGTATGCCGGTTTCTCGCGGGCAAGTTGCGCCGCTATAGCCTGGTCGGTTTCACGGAAATGGCCGTTTCGGAATTCCTGATAAACAACGCCGCCCTGTGGGCCATGACGGTTTTTACCGATAATGATTTCAGCCAGGTGCGCGGCCGGGCTGTCTGGGTTATAGGCACCATCCCGATAAATGAACCAGATGCCGTCTGCGTCCTGCTCAATGCTGCCACTGTCACGCAGATCGGCATTTAACGGGCGCTTGTTCGGGCGCTTTTCCACTTCGCGCGACAGCTGGCTGAGGCAGATAACGGGCGTGTTAAGCTCCATCGCCATGGTTTTGAGGCCGCGTGTAATCTCACCGATCGCCAGGTCATTACGTTCTGCCGATGGCTTTTTAATGAGCCCCAGATAGTCAGCCAGGATAAGCGACAGGCCCGGATAACGGTTTTTATGGCGTGTGGCCACCGCCCTGATTTGTTCAATGCTGAGGTTTGTCGCATCGACAACCCAGACATCGAGATTTGCAAGCTCAGCCAGACCCATGGAGATCCGGCCCCAGTCCTCATCGTCAAGGTGGCTGGCTTTGCGCAGTTTGGAAACGGATACGTTGGACGCGTTCGCCAGCTGACGCTCGATGATCTGACCTGCCTGCATTTCCATACTGAAAATCAGAACGCCGCGCTGCACCCGCTCAGTACCCAGCGAAACAGTGCGCTGGGCTATGCCCTCGGCGATTTTCAGTGCCAGCTCGGTCTTACCCATTCCCGGGCGGGCAGCGATAACGATCAGGTCGGTGTCGTTTAATCCACCTGTGATTTCGTCCAGATCATCAATGCCCGTTTTGATGGTGTTCGACTCTTCATCACCGGCCACACGTTTTTCCAGCGTGTCCATATACCCGTTAAGCAGTTCACTGGCGCGGATCGGCAGCACTTCTTCATCTGGCCGACTAATGTTCATCAGCTGGCGCGTAAAGTCCTGAATACCTTCCATCGCGGTATCGTGGTTGTAAGCGCTGGTGATCTTCTCGTAATGGCTCTCCATGAGACTGACAAAGCCACGAACCATGTATTTTTCATTTAGACTTTTTGCATAGCCCTTCATGTTCGCCGCGCTGGGCACCATCTTCATGGTTTCCATCACATCAGCAAAAATACCGTTTTCACTGCCCATGGCCTCCGCCACCAGCAGCGCATCAATCATTTTCTTCTGCGTCGCCTGACGCTTAATCTCGGTATACAGCTTTGAGTAAAACGGATTCGTGAATGCTGCTGGCTCGACGGTAGCCAGCACGTCGTAGGCATCAGGCGTCAAACCGGAGTGAAGCAGGCAACCCAGCACGCTGGCTTCAAGATACAGATCAGACATGGTTGCCCCTCCGCACCAGCAGCAGCGTGTCAGGCTTCATCAGCCAGTCGAAGTTGGCATGCCAGCCGCTGTTGCTTTTGCCAAAGTAGGAGTCGCGGGCCTCATTGAAAAAAGCGCTGAAATAATGGCGAAAACATTCGTTAGCTGGCTTGCTCCGCGGGAAATGTGTGGCAAGACGGCGAATAGCCTTCACTCTGTCTTCGTCAATTTCGGCATACATCAGACGGCCAGCCGCTAAATCGTTGTAAGCATCAATCACGGCATCGCAGTCAACTTCGACCTGATTTTCATCCCACTGGGTGGCGTCAGCCAGATAGCCATCGAACCGGTTCACACGGCAGATGTTCGCGGGCTTGGCGACCGTACCGTTGCGGCGTTTCCACGTCTCCGCGACCCAGCGCACCACCAGCTTGAGGTCATTAACGGTGTAGGCTTCGCGGGATGGACGCTCAGTAAGTAAAACGGCAAAGGCTTCTGCAGAGCGGCAGGTGGTGCCTGTGACCTTGTTGTAATACTCCAGAACCTGTTTTGCCTGTGATAAAACTTCCTCCGAAAATTCCCCCTTGGGGGCTTTAGGGGGATCTGTATTTATTGTCTTTTGAATAGTGTCTTTTGTGTTTAGCTGTTTTAGCGAATGGGTATTAGCTGTTTCGGCTAAACTTTTATTAGCTGAATCAGCTAAACATTCGCTGTTTTGGCTAATCTTCTTCATATCCCACATTGAGACATACTTGTTGATGCCCACTTTCGAGCCACCCTGGACTAAAAATCCGCGCTCGATAAGCTGACGCTTAGAAGAGCATACGTGTGTATGGTGAATGCCCGTCATTGTAGCGATCTGGGTATTGGTAATCCGGTCCATGGACTTGTTGAAACCATAGGTTTTACGCATCACGGCCAGCATGATTTTTAACTGACGAGCGGTGAGATCAGCCAGTAACAGCTGATCGGTAAGCTCATTAGCGACACGCATGAAGCCATCATCGGTATCGGCCACGCGCTGCTCCTCACGCCCCGGACGGGCGCTAAATTGGATTATTTCTGCGGTATTACTCATGGCCGGACTTCTCCCGCTTCGCCTGCTCCAGCGCCTGACGTAGCAGCCGACAGGCATCAGGTGAATACTGGCGTGCGAGTTCATCCCGCGCCATGTCTTTATGTACAGTAGTTTCCTGTTGCGGCTTACGGCGTTTTTGTCGCATAATTAACCTCGCTTCCCAAAAGCAACGCTGTACACGACTGGACAGTTGGCGCTGTTCAGTCGCTCTTTCCCACCTCGGTGAAATACTTCTCGAAGTACCATTTCGGTACACAGCACAGATGTTCGTAATCAGGACGCATGAAGATGATCCTACGTTCCTGCCTGTCGTAACTGATGATGCGCACGACAATGCCGCGCTTGTCCCGAAAGCGCTTATCGGTTTCAACAAACCTTTCATCCACCAGAGCCCCCGTCTTTAGAACGAATATGCTCAAGCATGCCAATCAGGCACTGGGCCAATTCACCTGTTTCATCGCCCTTGATGATCACCATGCCTGCTGGTTGTTGGAAATCTAAAGCAGCAAGTAAACGGCTGGCCTTTTCGACCAAACCGCCTCGACTCTGCCAGCGGCTAACCTGTGATTTGTCGACCCCCAATTTCTTCGCAACTGCCGTCACCCCCTCCGCGGCAATACGGCTCACGATCTCACTCTCGATGTCACGCGCTTTGTTGCGCGACGTTGTGATTGAATCCATTTAAATTTTTCCTTATTTGGAGTTCAGGTTTATAGGATGTGGAAAGAGTTGAGGTAGGTCTGGCCTAATCTCATAGGCTTTAACTTCTCCGTTAGTGGCTTCTACAATCGCGTTAACATTTTCAGGAGAAACCCTTTTTTTGTTATGCAACCAACTCCATACGTTTGGCTGGCTAACACCTACGTGTATGGCTAGCTTTTTTTGGCTTCCAACAGATTGGATCGCTTTTTGAATAGCTTTGTTAACCATGTTTATACCCTTTAGTCTGTAAAGCGAGAATAATAACTATGAGTTCACACAAAGTAAATACCCATGGATATTTGACGATGGATAACCACAGTTATATGTTCGCGGGCATGAATACAGAAACTCTCGCCGATCGGCTTAAGCTGGCAATGAAAGAAGCAGGGATGAGTCAGGCACAGCTCGCTGAAGCTGTGGGAATAGCTCAGCCTAGCATTTTCAAAATTTTGTCTGGAAAATCACAAAATTCTGGGTACATAGTCCATTTATCTAAGGCGCTTGGGGTAAGACCTGAATGGTTAGCGCTTAACGAGGGACCAATGCGCAAAAGCCATGAGAGTAATTACGACGCGCCATATCCCCCACCACAAACGCCAGATGTAAAATTCGTGCATATTTGGAAGGCAGAAGAGAAAACTAAGGATTTACAGGCAATTCCCAAAGAGCTGAACGCAGAATCATGTCGTGCCTTTTTTCTAGATCATGACTCGGGATTTCCTGAAGCAACTTTGAATTCTGTCGTGGTTGTTGATGTAAATGAACAGCCCAAAGTGCACGATTATGTGTTTGCCTGTGTTCATGGTTCTTACAGCGTATATAAATTCCTCCCCGGAGATGAGGGAGGTTATCTTTCCCCTTCTGATCCTCGAGCCTCTCTTTTAAAAGTGGGAGAGACAGCAAAAATCATAGGTGTTGTTGTATACATCTCTAAGAAATTCAATCGGTAAACGTTCAATCCGGTAGCTACATGTAAACATGCTGCCGGAATTTTTTCATACTCCCCGTTATCTCCCCTTATGTAGCCGACTTGCATAGAGCCCCCGCTTTTCGTTTAGAACAATCCTAGCTAATTTCCCAAATGCTGTATATAAGTACAGTAAAATTTCCAACTAAAGCGTAACGGTAAATCTCCAGCCATCCATCAATAAACACCCCGCCTGCTCTCGAAAAAATAAATTCATATATTTTACAAAAACATATTACTTTAAGTTCAAATATTCATACCTAAAGGTATTGATTGATAAAATACCTATTGTTATATTGCAGTCACAGCAAGACGCAGCCCACCGCAGAAAGCTGTTCTGCTCTTTAACAACTGAACATGTAATCACCATGCTGGTGGCTGAGAGGCCCGAACTCAGCACCCTGGCATTCCCTGACCTCACGGGGTAAAGGCATCCTAGGCATGCGGCGGACAGTGTGGTGATTCAGTTTTTTTTGAGCTGCGTGAGGTAGCAGGCGCAGCATCAAAACGAACTGGTCAGTAAGTTTTTCGCCTCACCAGGGCAAAGTCCGGAATACCGCAGCAGTTTAGTTGGACTTAAAAGTAAACGCGGGCTTGAAGCTGGAGGATGGGGCCAGCACACAACGGAAAGAGCGCTACACCGGATATGCGTGTCAGCCCCTGTGTAACCTCCCCTGGCGGCGTGGTAGTTAGGTCGCAAAGGCAGCGTTACGGGTTTGCGGCGTAAGGTGGTCAAAGGTAGCGCTCTTCCCGTTGTGGTGAATTGCAGTCCATCGAGACAACCAGAAGATCAGCACCTGGCGCCACAACCCCACATTGCTGTGTAGTCATTGGCCCCCGCCTCGGGGGCATTTTTTTGACTGCGTACCAGCGCTCCGAGGTATCCATGAATTTCATACCAAAACTGACCCGGCAGCGCATCAGCGAACTGCCAGAGGGTACGCCGATCCGTATCGGAGCCCGCGTTGTCGTTTTCGATGGCTGCAGCATTGAGCCCAATTACAAGGGCGAGGATGAAACCTTTGTTAATTACATCGATGCGGACGGCAAGCGGCATCGACATTTCGAATGGCTGTTACTCGAGTCAGGCACCGAATTCATTGAGTCACAACTGTGCGAATACTGCGCCCGGTTCCGGCACCCAACGGACATAAAGCAAGTTGCTATCAGGTTCTGGAACCGCAGCGAGGTCCGTTCATTCTGCAGCGATAAAGGCTGCGCCCTACTTTACCAGCAAACAATACGCGTCCCGGCTGCGCGCCAGGGCAAACCAAGGAGACGTATCTCATGAGCCCTGTAGATCGCCTGCAGTTCAAACACCGCCTGACGGGCGCTGATTTCCACCCGAAGCCACGCCACTGGCTGACGCCGTTGCTTATCGCACTGTGTGTGGTGGCGGGAATGTGTTTGCTATGACAGTGACAACCATCCCCACTGAATTCGCCCTCAACGAGGCCATGCGTTCGCTGGCGCTGAGTACCATCCTCACGCTATGCGAACAAAATCAAATCAGTCCGGCAGATCTGGAAATGCTGGCCCACCAGCTGGCCCAGCGTGAAGCAAACGCGGACGCTAAATCAGGAGCTTTGAATGTCCACCATAATTCGCGTGATCGACACTGAAACCACCAGCTTTGAAGGTGGCGTGTGTGAGCTGGCCAGCATCGACATCGTTGGCGGCAAACTGTGTAACCCGATTAGCGATTTTGTTAAGCCGCCCGAGCCGATTACCGTTGGCGCCATGGCAGTGCATCACATCACTGATGCGATGGTTGCCGATGCCCCGCCGCTCAGCGATGTAATTGACCGTTATCTGGGAGCCGACGTTTACGTGGCGCACAACGCCGCGTTTGACCGGCCAAAGCTGCCACAAATAACGGCGCCGTGGATCTGCACGCTCAAGCTGGCCCGCAAGCTTTATCCGGAGCTGGAAAGCCATTCCAATCAGTACTTGCGTTATCACTTCATGCTCGATGTTGATGTGCCTGAAAACCTGCACGCGCACCGGGCGCTGTACGACTGTTACGTAACGGCGGCGCTTCTGCTGCGCCTAAATCGTGACGCGCGCCTGACGATAGCCCAGATGCGCGACATCTCCGCGCGGCCTTCCCTGCTTCACATGATGCGCTTTGGCAAGCATAAGGGCAAAACCTTCGAAGAGATTGCCGGACAGGACCAGGGTTATCTTCGCTGGGCGCTGGCAAATATGGATCTGGATGAAGACCAGAAATTTACCATGCAACATTACCTGGAGGTCTGATATGGGCATTCCGGTTCTTATCCTGGGTGATTCCGGTTCTGGCAAGTCAGCCAGCCTGATGCACCTGAAACCTGATGATGGCTTTCTGGTTAACCCGGAAAACAAACGCCTCCCGTTTAAATCCTCTGGCTGGAAACCCAGAGATTTCACCGCTAAAACTGGCAACGTGTTTTTTACTGATGTGCCTGGCGACATTGTGCTGATCATCACTCACGCCCGCCGCGCCGGTAAGAAATTCGTTGTGGTGGACGATTTTCAGTATGTGATGGGCAACCAGTTCATGCGGCGCCGCAGTGAAAAGTCGTACGAGAAGTTCACCGAGATCGGAGGCGGTGCATGGGACGTGATTCGCGCAGCACAGGCAGCGGAAGACGATTTAATTGTGTATTTCCTCGCTCACACGGAAGAGACACCAGCCGGCCGAATCAAAATGAAGACGATCGGCAAAATGCTGGACGAAAAAATCACGGTTGAGGGGATGTTCAGTATTGCCCTGCGCACCGGCGTGTCTGACGGTCGCTACTACTTTACCACCCAGTCGGACGGCACAGACCCGGTTAAATCCCCGATCGGCCTGTTCGACCAATTCCAGATTGATAACGACCTGAACGCTGTTGATACGGCGATCCGGGACTATTACGAACTTAATGACGGAGTAACCGCATAATGCAGCAACCAATTTTCACATTCGATCCTGAATCAGCCAAGACGGCCGGACCTTCCGGCGCATCCGAGGGTGGAGCTTACGCTGGCACCATCAAATCGGCCATTTTCACCCAGGCGCGAGACGCCGAATCGAAATCAGAGTCGATGGAATTTTCCCTTGATGCTGATGTTGGCTCTATCAACTTTCTGCGTGTTTCTTATGTTGGTCGTGACGGCAATCCCTTACGCAGCGGGAACGCAATGATTCAGGCGATTATGGGCCTGACCAAAACAAAAGCCCTACACGCTACAGAAGTCCGTAACGAAAAAAATGAAGTCGAATATCACTGCAAGGAGCTGGAAGGCAAACCAATCGGATTTGTTCTGCAAAAAGTTCTCTATACCAAGCAGGACGGAAAAGACGGTTACCGCTTCGAAATTCGCCAGGCCTTTGGACCACAAACCCGCAAAACATATAAAGAAGCAACAGAAAACTTACCCGCTGAGGTGGTGGATAAACTCGTTGCCTCACTGACTGACAAAGATGAACGCCAGCCGCAGCAAACGCACAGTGGTCCGGGCTCAATGTTAGGTGGCAGTGTTAACAATGGATGGGGTCAACCTCAACAGCCACACTCACAGTCACGATTAGCTCAGGCTGCTGGTGGCGGTCCTCGTAATAATAGCAATCCTCCACCTGACTTCGACGACGATATCCCGTTCTGACGATGTACAAAAAACAATCTTAATTTTGATTGCCGTTCACCATAACCGCCTATCTAAGGCGGTTTTCATTAGATGCTATTGTTGAGTGGTTTGTAAGTATCCATTGTCAATGGCCGTCTCTCAGTCATCAGAAATAAGTTATGGGCTTTCAGTGGAAGGCAAGGTACCCAAATACGAATAAATTTTCTAGTTAAGACTATTCCAGGTAGTATTTTGAGTGTATAATTCATAAAAAACCTTTATATATCGATCTAATTCATGAGCAATTTTTTTTCTGAAATTTTTCAATCCTTGAAGAAAACGTCAACCGACAGAATCAGCAACCCTTTCTATGGAGTTCTAATCATTACCTGGTTGACATTCAATTGGGAGGCTGTAGCTATACTAATTTTCAGTGAAATGAAAATGGATGAACGGGTTAGATTCATTAATTCCGCATATCCTCTTATGCACCTATACCCTTTTATAACTGCCATTTGCCTCACTTTCTTGTTACCTTGGTGCACAGAAAAAGTCATTTCTTTTCAATCAAACCCAATAAGCAGAACTTCTACATTGCTAGCAATCAGAAAGAAAAAAATGCTTTTAGCTGATATTTCTGTTGAAAGATTTAGGGCAAAGAAAGATGTAGCTTATGAGAGATATAAAGCTGGTGAAGAGAAACAGATACAAGATATGAGAGAGGCAATAATTTCTTCAAAAGAGACCACAGGGCAATTAACTCAAGAATTGAGCTCAGCCAAAGAAATCATTGAAAAACAAAATGCAGATTTGAAATCACTCTTAGGTGCAATCGAAATTAATAAAAGCAACATTACTGAAAAAGAAGATCAACTTAAGGATAGCAGTGAGAAATTAGATACTTTAATCAGAAATAATAGCGACATGAAATCTCGTCTTGATGTTGTATCCAAAGAAAACCAAGAATTAAGGAATACAATTCAGAACATTGATGCCAAACATGAAGAGTCAAAAGTTAGATTAAGAAATGACGCCCTTACTTTTTACAACGATCTTTTATCCCTTCAAGAATTTTATGAGTATTTTAAAGATGACATTTATAGTCAAATGAGAAAAAATGGAATGAGTGATGACACCTCAATACTGTTTATCAATAAAATAAAAGAAATCAATCATAAGTACAGAAAAAGCAATGAGAAAAATTAATCAACACTCTTTCCCCATTTTAATTATTATCTAAAACATATTGCAGCATTATGGGAATGAGGAGCTACAGTTCCGGCGCGGCACTGACCCGATTTGTTAGAAGGAGGTGAAATGAATATTGTTTTCATACCCTCCCTTATCAGCCTGCCTGCTTCTAAAGCTGAGGAGAAAGACTCTCCTCTGACAGAAGCGGAAGTATTAGATATTCGTGATAATGCCACTGCCATTATCATGGGTACTGAAGCGGCTTTAAGCGTGACTGAGCGTCATGGGTATCAGGGCATAAACCCAGAAACTGCTGGAACGAATGGTTGCTTTTTGATAAGCAGCACTAAAGTTTTACCATTAAGAGTCGATGATGATACTACGTAAAAATAACTCAACTGACCACAGGAATAGAAATTATGGACACAGAAAAAAAATTCGATGATGCGATGCAGGAATGGTTCAAACAACAATCATTACTGGCTCAGCAGGTAAAGGTAGAAGGAGATCATATTATTGTTAATGTTCACTATGAATATAACATTAATGTTCAGGATTGCAATTCCTATGAAAAAATTCTTCAGTGGGCATGGCAACTATCTACAAAAAACTGGGCGACAAAAGAAATAATCATGGCTTTCATCAGAGTTGCTTGTTCGTACCATGGACTTAAACATACGATGTAAGTCAACACGCCATTAGCCCCCGCCTGTGTGGGGCTTTTATTGCCCGAAAATCATAATCCATCACTCATTTTCCTTTTGAACACAAATTATTAGCTTTAAAATGATTTCACGCGCCTAGCTTCCCACTTTTCCAGTTGCTCAACCCTTGATATGTAAAAAAACCAAGATGATAAAAGGTTAACTAGTTACTTACCATTATTCTCTTAATCTTCCCGATGCCCTCCTGTAAGCGAAGACATCTACCCAACCTTAGCCGCATGCGAACACGTTAAAGAACAACTGCTTAAACGAGAGCCGATTTCTCAGCTTGAATGTGCGGAAGTGAGACGCTAAATTACTGTATAAATAAACAGTAATTTGGTGGCTCGTATGCGTCGATTTGCCAATGGTGGCATAACCTTTTATCTCCTTGAACCGGGTGAATCTGGGCCGGATCTTAACAAGGAATATCTCTATATTCCTGGCTACATGATTAAACCTGTCGAGGGCGGCTGGAAGGCATTATGTCGGGCTATTAAGGAACGTGACTGGCACCCCCTTAGCGACCGCTTGTTTAGCTCTGAAAATGAAGCCTTCTATTTTGCTCATGAGCATTTTCTCGAAGAGCAAAGAAACTCAGAAAGGCTTCTGCCAGGCTGGAAAAGCACCTGATTAATCCCAAACCGCGAAAGCGGTTTTTTAATGTCCTTAACAAATGAAATCGAAACTCCTGACGCATTACGCGCACTACAAACCCGTATACGACGTCGCCATTAGTGGAGGCGTCTGGATCATGCTGCTCATCGCTATGATTTGCCTTGAGCTTTATCTCCAGTGAGGTGAGTCCATGGAAACCCAATTATCCCAGGGAAAGCCTACTGGAACGGCCGGCAGGTCACCTGCTGCTGTTCCGCCTATGATTTCCCGCATCGCTTTAGCGGTGGCCGGTGCAATGGCTACCAGATGGCAAAAAACTGCTTTGAAAATCGTCTCAGCTGCCTGAATTGCATTTGCCTTCACGAAGGTGGCTGCGATGTAGTGAACGAAACCGAAACCCCTGCCGAATGCCCGCACGTAGTGGACTTTTGCTCTTACTACCAAATTGATCTGACGAAAAAATTCAAACGCTGATTTGAGGTATACCACGCATGGAACCAACCCAACTATCGCCATATTGCCTGGCGCTGGAGACTTTGCGCGCACAGCCCACACACGAGCTTAAACAAATTGGCGATCAATGGCGCACGCCCGAACCGCTCTGGTGGGGCATAAATTCGATGTTCGGTCCGTTCGTGCTGGACCTCTTCGCCGATGGAAGTAATGCAAAATGCGAGGCGTATTACAGCGCCGAAGATAACGCACTTTCGCAGAACTGGTCGGAACGACTGGCAGAGCTAAATGGCGCAGCATACGCTAACCCACCCTATTCCCGCGCCTCGCAGCACGACGGGCAGTACATTACCGGGATGCGCCAGATAATGGCCCATACGCTGGCAATGCGGGAGGCTGGAGGTCGCTATGTCTTTCTGATTAAAGCGGCAACTGGCGAAGTCTGGTGGCCCGAAGAAGCCGACCATATCGCATTCATTCGGGGCCGAATCAGTTTTGACCTGCCCGTCTGGTACCGGCCAGAGGAAGGCCAGCCCAGTGAATCGTCTGCCGGGTTCGGTGCCGCTATAGCGGTTTTCGATAAGTCCTGGCGAGGTCCAAAGTTCGATTACATCAGTCGTGATCTGCTGGAATCCCGCGGCGCCACGTTTATGGCTCAAATTGAGCGAGCCGCGCAACGTCTGACGCCTCCAAATATTCCGGTCATCGTCCCAGAGTCAGCGAATGATGTCTGGCCAGCCGAGGTACAGCTATTAGCTGATCAACTGCCAGGCCTTAAATCACTCGCTACCGAGCACCAGCGCAAGGTCATGCATCACATGAACCGTATGCTGCTGGAGCGCCAGCCCTCAACAGAAATCATTGCTGCAGCGCAGTCGCTGACGGCCACTTTCGGAGAACAAACCCTGTGAGAGAAATCATTGTCGATAATTTTGCCGGGGGAGGCGGAGCCAGCACCGGCATTGAAATGGCAACCGGCCGCAGCGTCGATATCGCTATTAACCATGATCCAAACGCAATCGCCATGCACACCACCAACCATCCTGACACGCTTCATTACTGTGAGTCTGTGTTCGATATTGACCCGGTGGTAGCGACCGCAGGCGCACCAGTCGGCCTGGCGTGGTTTTCACCTGACTGCCGCCATTTCAGCAAAGCCAAAGGCAGTAAGCCGGTAAAAAAAGAAATACGCGGTCTGGCATGGATTGTTGTTCGATGGGCGCTGGCAAAGCGTCCTCGCGTCATCATGCTTGAGAACGTTGAAGAGTTTAAAACCTGGGGTCCACTGTTACCCACGGAGGAACGACCGGATCCGGCCCGCGCGGGTGAAACCTTTGCCGCCTTCGTCGGCATGCTGAGTAACGGAGTTCCTGCGGATCACCCTGCGATCGATGAAGTTTGCGTCTTCCTGCAAATCGGCCGGCACAGTGCGGATGCGCAAAAACTTGTTAAAGGACTGGGCTATGCGGTTGAACACCGTGAGTTACGCGCCTGCGATTTCGGCGCGCCAACCATCCGCAAACGCTTCTTTATGGTCATGCGCTGTGACGGGGAACCAGTAACGTGGCCGGAGCCGTCACACGGTGATCCGAAAAGCCTGGCGGTGCAGTCCGGACACCTCAAACCATGGCGCACAGCTGCCGAGTGTATCGACTGGTCTATCCCCTGCCCGAGCATATTTGGACGCAGTAAGCCGCTGGCAGAAAACACGATGAAACGGATTGCGCGCGGCATCCAGCGATTCGTGCTCGACAATCCAACGCCATTTATCGTGAAGTGCAATCACACCACCAGCAAAGGTGGTTATGACTGCTTTCGCGGACAGTCGCTGCATGACCCGCTACAGACAATCACGCGCAAACAGGGCTATGCAGTAGTCACGCCACATCTGACAAAATTCCGTACCGGGGCAACCGGGCAGGATATTACCGATCCGGTCCCTACCATTACGGCGGGTACCTCTAAACGTCCGGGCGGCAACGGTCATGCGCTGGGAATGGTTGAGGCTCAACTAGCCCCGCTGGTTTCACGTCAGTTCGGCAATAGCGTTGGTCACCCTGTAAATGAACCTGCGGCAACGGTCACCGCTGGCGGTGGCGGGCACAGTGCGCTGGTTACCGCGTTCATGGCGAAGCACTTCGGCGGTAATTACACTGGCCCCGGTGCCGCGCTTGATGGGCCAGCGCATACAGTCACCACCACGGATCATCATGCTCTGGTTACCGCTAACATCATGGTTAACAACACGGGCCACCCGGGCGGCTCCGTTGAGGAACCCGCTCACACAGTGACGACGGGAAATCACCATGCTGTCGTCACGTCCAACCTGATTAAATTTCGCGGCACCAATACGGGCCAGACAACTGACAGCCCGGCACACACCATCACGGCAAACGGTAACCACCTGGGCGAGGTCCGGGCATTCCTGATGAAGTATTACGGGAATGAAAAAGGCGGCGTAGGCCTGGGCGAACCGCTGGGAACGGTGACCACAAACGACCGCTTTGGTCTGGTCACGGTCGATGGCACCGATTATCAGATTGTCGATATCGGCATGCGCATGCTCCAGCCTCATGAACTCTATGCTGCGCAGGGTTTCCCGTCCTGGTATGTCATCGACAGGGATTATCGCGGCACCAAATATGCCAAAGATAAACAGGTTGCCCGCTGCGGCAATGCCGTCCCGCCACCGTTTGCCGAGGCTCTTGTGAGGGCCAATTTGCCTGAAATGTGTTCGCCTCTTTCACAGGAGAAAATCGCATGAGTCTTGATTGTGTACCCCTTTCCACCTACTGCAAAAACACCGGCGAATCGGTCGAAGCCATTAACAAACGGATACAAAGGAAGATCTGGCAGGAGGGTGTTCACGTATTAAAAGTGGACGGCGTTAAAGAGCGCTGGATTGATCTTGATGAGGTAAACCGATGGGCAAGAAAGAGCAGGGATCCGCTTTACCGCGGGGCGTGACAGTCCGCCGCCACCAAACCGGCGACACTCTTCAGCTTACCTTCACCTTTAAAGGGGTTCTCTGTCGGGAACCCCTTTCCGGTTTAGAGGTAAACCCACGCAATATTAAATATGCTGATCGCCTTCTGGGCGAGATACAAAATAAAATATCTCTGGGCACTTTTCTGTATGGCGATTACTTCCCAAAATCGAGGAAGCTGGCCACGTTCGGTGAAGTGAAGAAAACGAAAACGGTCAGGGAATACCTGGACGAGTACATTACGATCTGCACCAACCGAAAATTATCCCCCTCCACCATTGATGGCTATCAGAAGTGCATCACGTCATTGTCCGCGCTTCATGCTCTGCCTGTCACCGAACTGACAGCCGGAGCTATGAAGACGTGGATCAGCAATAAAAATGCCAAGTTAAAAACCATCAGAAATCTGCTGTCATTCCTCCGCAGTGCGCTGGACGAGGCCGTAACTGATGGGCTTATCGAGCTAAACCCGGTGTCGCTCGTTACTGCATCACGCTACCGGCCCAAACAGACGTCAGACGACAAAGACGATTATATCGTTGACCCGTTCACCCCACAGGAGGCCAAAGCCATATTTGCAGCCTGCACCCATGATCAATGGCGTTACCTCTTCCAGTTCGCCATGCATACCGGCCTCCGCAGTTCTGAACTGTGTGCACTCCGCTGGCAGGACATAGACCTGGTGCACAACACGGTACACGTTCAAAAGGCGAGTGTAGTGGGTGTCATCAAAGGCACGAAAACCGCAGCTGGTACCCGTAAAGTTGAACTGGATGAAATGGCGCTGGCGGCGCTGACGGGGATGCGGCCTTACACCTTTATGCGAAGTGAATATGTGTTCGAGGATCCGAAAACAATGGAGCCGTGGAGCGGTTCTGCCGCAATTCGTAAAAAAGCCTGGATGCCTGCATTACGCCGCGCGCAGGTTAGGTACCGAAATCCATACCAGACACGACACACCTATGCGACCCGGCATATCAGTATCGGCGTTAACCTTTACTGGCTGTCTGGCCAGATGGGGCATAAAGGTCCGGAAATGCTTTTCAGGCACTACGGTTCGTATCTGAAAGACTATGACGGCAACACCTCAAAGCAGCCAACGCAGCTTGCAGTTGTTGGAGGGAAACAGCCGGGGAAATAGTTAAGGGGATTGGGATGATTACGACAGAGAAAGGACACTGCGAGGACATGAAAATGCACGTACAATGCACGCGAAAATTTTATTTTTAAAAATATCTAATTAAATCAATGCCGGATAGCGTTTTGGGACGCGGGTTCAACTCCCGCCAGCTCCACCACACAATGATCCGGACACGTCCGGTGAAATCCTGAAAGCCCGCACGGCACAAGCCCTGCGGGCTTTTTTGTGTCTGTAACAGTCCGAGCAAATCCGGCTAAATCCAGCCATTATTGGTATACGAATTGGTATACGTTAGAATGTATGCCAATAACGTATACCAATTCACTCAGGAAAGCCTCGTATGGCAAGGACTACGCGCCCTCTCACCAACACAGAAATACTTCGTTCCAAAGCCATTGATAAAGATCTGACGCTGCATGATGGCGACGGACTTTTTATGGTGGTGAAAACCACAGGAAAAAAGCTTTGGCGTTTCCGCTATCAAAGGCCAGCGACAAAGCAGCGCACCATGATGGGCCTCGGTGCCTTCCCTGCTCTGTCGCTGGCCGATGCCCGACGCCTACGCGCTGAATACCTCTCGTTGTTAGCGAACGGTATTGACCCACAAACTCAGGCCGAACAGGCCACAGAACAGCAGCAGATTGCCTTAGACAGCATTTTCTCAACCGTGGCAGCTAACTGGTTTGCTTTGAAACAAGCCAGTGTTACGGCGGATTACGCTAAGGATATCTGGCGTTCTCTTGAGAAAGATGTTTTTCCTGCTATTGGTGAGATCCCTGTGCAGGAAATCAAAGCCCGAAAGCTTATAGAAGCATTGGAGCCGATTAAGGCCCGTGGTGCTCTTGAAACCGTTCGTCGTCTGGTACAGCGCATGAACGAAATTATGATTTATGCTGTTAATACGGGTTTGATTGATGCAAACCCTGCTTCTGGTGTTGGTATGGCATTTGAGAAGCCTAAAAAGCAGAATATGCCAACGCTGCGACCAGAGGAATTGCCAAAACTTATGCGTTCACTCGCAATGTCTAATCTATCCGTTCAGACTCGGTGCTTAATTGAATGGCAACTCTTGACTCTAGTGCGTCCATCTGAAGCATCAGGTTCGCAATGGGATGAAATTGATATTAATGGCAAGCGATGGATCATACCGGCTGAGCGAATGAAAGCAAAGCGAGAGCACATTGTCCCGTTATCGAATGAAGCAATAAGTATTTTAAGAATAATGGAGCCTATAAGTGCAAATAGACGCCACGTTTTCCCCAGCCGTAATGATCCAAAATTTCCTATGAATAGCCAAACCGCTAATGCTGCACTTAAGCGAATAGGATATAGTGGTAAACTAGTTGCCCATGGCTTGCGTTCTATAGCTAGCACGGCACTTAATGAGGCTGAATTCAACCCTGATGTTATTGAGGCGGCCTTAGCACATAATGATAAAAATGAGGTCCGTAGAGCATATAATCGATCTACATATTTTGAACAAAGAATTGAGTTAATGTCGTACTGGGGAAAATTTGTATATAAAATTTAGAAGAAGGTATAGCATGGAACAAACATTTAAAATCATAACTCAAAATTGCGGTCAATTCTCTTTAACCTTCTTACCTAAAAAGGAAGGAGAGATTGAATTTTACCATTACCTGATAAGCCCTTTCGTAACAAAAATCGACGAAAAACTTTATCTCAACCAGCAACAAATAAATACTTTAGAACTTCAAAAAAAAATATCAGAAACATATTCACGGATAAAAAAAGACCATCCTGAGATTAATAAATTATTAAAGTTTTTTGAAATAATTCCACTTGATGAATATTTCATAATACTACCACGTGAATTTAAATCATCAAAAGAGGAGTGGATGTTTGAAGCTCACGTCAAATCATTAAATCACTCATCAATTTTGAGCGAACAGCAGAAATTTTTTCATCAAGAAATATCTAAAGTAGAAAAATTACTCCCCAACATGCTGGATAACTTTGACATATACAGCCCAAGCATTGATAAAAAGAAAAGCATAGGTGAAAAAAGCAAAGATAAACGTCGCTGCAGATTTTGTGATAGAGCACAAATCGATGGTGCCACATTTAAAAAAATAGCACATGCAATTCCTTTTGCACTAGGTAATAAAAACTTAATCCTTAATGAGGAATGTGATTCATGTAATGAATACTTTGGTTCTTCCATTGAGCCAAACTTCATTTATCAATACGATATCCTTCGCTCTTTTCATGGTTTAGAAGGCAGGGGCGGCAATATAAAAATCAAAACTAAAGATTTCCTCATGCACAACAATAATGGGCAAGTATTCATAAACGCCCAACAAATTAACGTTTCTGACGCCCCCGACGGCACAATCACAACCAGAACAGGAAGAGTAAGAAAATACACACCTGAATATGACTATAAATTACTTTGCAAAATAGCCTTATCGATCATCCCCAGAAAAGAAATAGGAAATTATCAAGAAACAATAAAATGGTTAAGATTTAATGAAAAACCATCAAGAGAAATACCCAATATATTGGTAGCAAAAACTAAAACCATAGTTACCAGAGTAGCTGCATACAAGAAAAAAAACAATGAAATCGAACTTCCAAATTTAATTTGTGAATTTTGTTTCTGTGGATTTATTTTTGTATTTCCTGTCCCGCTTAGCTCAACTGATGACGGAATTGAAATGGATCTTTCAAAGAACAAAAAATTCAAGGAAACCTTTCAGCACTACAAATTATTAGAAGATGAAATGAAACCTTTAGACCTTTCTTCACCAATAGAGACCGAAGCAGAGGATGTTATTAAGTTTATCAAATACCAGCCAAAGCCTTAACTCTTTTTATCTTAAGAAAGGATTGCTTTTAACAAAAGCCGACAGACCCCGTTATGAGAAACTTTTAATTACAAGATAATTTTGTGAAATAGGGTATATGTTCGATACTTTTTCGTGGCGCGCGCACTCGTAGCCCCGCCACGCCTGCGCACTTCATGTAGCGGTTTTCATGCACCTGCATGAGTGGCTCCGGGCCGCGCCGCTGCTGGCCTTTGCTGCCGCTTTTGGGTGCCTGAGACTCATGCGTTTTCATGCAGCATAGACATGCACTCACGCAGCAGACGTAAAAAAGCCCGGCAGGTGCCGGGCTGTGGGGTGTTATTTCTGGCCGGGGAACCGTTTACGCTTGCGCCGGTCAGTTCCGGCACCCCTGAAGGGGTACGGGCCTGCAAGGCTGATAACATCATCACGGAACATCAGCGGCAGCTTTGTGTTCGTCCAGCGCAGCATCAGATTCATGATATATCCGCGATAGAGCGTGTCTGCATCGTTTGCCCCTTCAATCACACCCGGCGCATGGGGGGAGCCATACCGCTCAAACTGTCTGTACTTCATTCTGAGCAGGCTGGTCAGCTCAATGGCGTGGAAGAGAAAGAATTCATCAATGAGCGCATCGATTCGTTTGTCCATGATGCGCTCATGGCAGGTAATGTAAGCGTGAGCCTTTTGCCCGGTCACGTCCGCCAGCCCCGGCAGCTGTTTTTCCTTCTGTGTAATCAGCCCGGCCAGCTCGGTCGCCGTTTCCTGCTGCTCCAGGTACTCCGCGCGCAGCGCCTTCATCTCCGGCGTGACGATGCCGCCGTTCTGCTCCAGCAGTTCACGAAAGCGCGCCCGGTTGTCCCGGCCTGCCTGCTCCGTCTGTGTCTGGCTCTGGCGCAGCGCCTCAACGCTCTCCCTGGCGGCAGCTTCGGCCTTTTTGGCCTCCAGCCATTCCATCATTTTTTTCTGGAGTTCCTGAATGCGGGGCAGCCAGCCAGCCGGAAGGCTTTTCGCCAGCGCAGCGCTCTGTTCTGCTAACTCATCTTCGGGCAGCTTCATGAGCCAGCCCGCATCCTTAAGCGGCATCTGACTCCGTGCCACAAGCTGGCCCACGTACTGGCCGGTTGCCTTAATCTCTTCGTCGGTCATCTGCTTCTGTGTCATGTCTTTTCCTCTCTGTCAGGGCTGTGCGTGGCGGTCTTTACGGGTGCAGGCGGAGCCGTAGCGGCCCAGCGTCTGCGGCTGGCGCACCGGCGCATCACTTTCCGGCTCCGGCTCTGCCGCCACGGGCCTGTTGGGCCTCATGATGATTTTCTCGACGCTCTCCAGCGCAGTGAACGTGCAGGAGCAGTCGAGGTTCTGGCACTGATACCAGGTGCGCTTGACGGACGGGGCCTCGTAGGCGCTGGTGCGGGTGTGGGCCACCTGACCGCATTCGGGACATTTCAGGGCCATCAGCGGCTTTCCTTCTGTTTTAACTCCAGGCGGATTCTGGCCTTGTGACGGGCGGCCGGTGACAGGGTGCGGCCCGCATCAGCCCTGGCGGTGGCGTCGGGGGTCACGCCGCACAGGCGGAACACCGGGTCACTGTCGGGCATGGCCTCACCGGAAACGGCCGGTTCAGTGATGTGGCGCTTGATGAAGTTCTTCAGCACGCTGTCGGGGTCGTTCACGGAGTCCACCACGCCGGTGACCAGCGCGGCCTGACGGCCCAGCGTGATGTGCAGGAGGCTCAGCGTCTGAATCAGCGGCTGGCCGTGGTCACGCATGAAGTCCTGCCAGAGCTGCATGGCGCGCAGCTCCACCAGACTGTTGTGGGCGCTGATGTACTCCTGCGCCCGGTCGGCGGTCTCAAACGGCAGGCGGGCCGTTTCTTCGGCGTGGGAGGCCAGCAGCGCGTCGAACTCCTCCAGCGTCTCGCGGTTCAGCGCGATTTCGGTGCGCAGCGCGCGCATTTCCGGCGTCATGGCTCCGCGGCTGTCGCGGAACAGGGCGCGCCACCCGTCGTTCTGCGCCTTCGCGGTGGCTTCGGTTTCCGCACGGCGCTGGCGGATGGTTTCGGCATTTTCAGCGGCGGCGGCCTGCACGCGGCGGGCCTCAAGCCATGCCGCCTTTGCGGTACTGACCTTGTCAAGCGCGGCCTGCGTGGCGGCGGGAAGAGATAAAGCGGTGTCGGTCATGTCGGCTTCCTGTGTGGTCGTTTTCAGTAAGTCAATTGTGCCGGGGCTGGCACAGGCGGTGCCACCGGATGACATTGTGTGACGACTCAGACAAAAAGCCCTTCATTTGGCCAGCCAGGAAAAGGTCTCACGAAACCCACTGCTCAGCTTTTAGTTTTATATAAATCCTTCACTATTCTTCACCAGAAAGAAAAAGATAAGTAATACAGTAAATTAGAGGGTGAACAGTTTAAAAAGCATCCTTCACCCACTGTTCACCATCCTTCACCCCCGTTGACGGTTAAAACCCTGCACTACTTATAATAAATATCCATATAAAGACCCTTATCTATCCCCTTTCGTTACTGGAAAAAATCAAAATGTCACTATATGTCAATATATGGCAAACAGAGGCAAACACTGGCAAACCGCACAAAAGTTGCGCCCGGTGTATGAGCGGCCAGACAAATTTCACTTGTTGATTCCGTAAGAAATTTACTCAGAATAAAGAGCTGCCCGATGCCGGACGTACCCGCCCGGCTCTGTATGGAATCAACGAGAGGTAGCCCATGCACACTGCTTTAACCGCACCATCTTCCGCCCCGGCGGCCCCGTCAGCCCCTTACGCGCCGCCGGTTCAGGAGCGCTTTATGCGCCTGCCGGAGGTCATTCACGTCTGCGGCCTGTCCCGCTCGACGATTTACGACCTCATCAGCCGCGACGCCTTTCCCGCGCAGATTTCCCTGGGCGGCAAGAACGTCGCGTGGGCGGCCAGCGAGGTGAACGCCTGGATGAACGAACGCATCGCCGCCCGGAGTCAGGGCCGTGCGGCATGACCTTCACCCACCGCTGAGACTGTCCGTCATGCTGCATTACTTCGCTTTCCCCGGCTTGCGCGCCGGGGGCCTTCCCTGGTACAGTGTTTCTGCTGCCGTAAAACCGGCAGCCGGGCGTAGGAACCCGAGTTACTTATTGGCGACACCAGACGCGCCATGCGTCTTTTTTTGTGTCTCAGCCTCAGTGCACCCGTTATTCGGGCAACGGTTCTGTATCCGTTGCGCCGTACTCGTAATGGTGGCCCGGGCGGGGCAGCCTTCGGGCTGGCCGGTTTCCAATAAGGCCGGTATTCCTACCCCCGTCCGGGTCACCACCAGTGAGCGTAGGAACTCCGGTGGTGGCGATAACCGCTACTTATTGGAGACTGCCCCTATGGCTGCCGCCCTTAATTCCCCGTATTCAGAATTTGTCTTTGTGTTTGCCGCCGTGCGCCGCTGTGAGCGTCACGCCCGCGTGCAGATGCTTCGCACCACCGCCGCCACCGAACGCGCCGCCCGCCAGCTGCTGGCCCGCGACTTCGTGCTGTCCTTCGCTGCCCGCCTGCCGGTCACGGAGGTGCGCGCATGAACCACGCCACCATTACCCTTGACGACCTTGCCCGCCTGGAGCACCTGCGCAACGCCGGACGTCTGGCCTGTGACGCGGCGGCCCTGCGCGACTGCTGCACCCCACCGGAGCCTGCCGACAGCGAACAGCTGGCCTCGCTGCTGTTTCTCATCACCGGCCAGCTTGATGACGTGGTGACCCGCTGCCGCGACGGCTGGATGAACGGGGAGGTGAGCGCATGAACGCCCGCAACCTGTCCCCTGAGCTGCGCGCCGCGCTGTCACGCCGCGCCGTGGCCTGCGCCTGGCTCACCCTGTGCCGTGAGCAGCAGCGGCATTCCGGCCTGACGCTGGCCCGCCTGGAGCGCGCCATTGAGACCGAGCTGGAGGGCTTCTATCTGCGCCAGCACGGCCGGGCGCGCGGGCTGGAGATTGCCTGCGCGCTGCTCGACGACCTGCTGACCGCCGGGCCGCTGAAGGCCGCCCCGTGCCTGAGCTTTTTAGGCCAGGTGGTGATGGACGAACTCTGCGGGCGCATCCACGACGCGCCGCCGCTGCACTGAGGGAAAACACAATGAAAATGACCGTATCAGACGCGGCCA